>ERZ838827.695-NODE-695-length-35647-cov-11.808581_pt1 | contig 35647 bp, 18 predicted proteins | sample MGYA00519881_ERZ838827 | MGnify/ENA primary metagenome ERZ838827 (study PRJEB31850, sample SAMEA3708842) | human gut metagenome | biome: human gut; feature: human-associated habitat; material: faeces | place: China | collected 2014 ...
CAACATCTGACCGGCTATACCGGAGAAACTTGTTGTACCTATAATATGCTCAAACTTAGCCGCCATCTTTTCTGCTGGACGGGCGATTCATCTATTGCAGATTATTACGAAAGAGCATTGTATAATCACATCTTGGGACAACAAGACCCTGAAACAGGTATGGTAGCTTATTTCCTGCCTTTGCTTTCCGGGTCTCATAAACTGTATAGCACAAAAGAGAACTCTTTCTGGTGTTGCGTAGGTAGCGGATTTGAGAATCATGCAAAGTTTGGAGAAGCCATCTACTACCATAACAATCAGGGAATATATGTAAATCTATTTATCCCTTCACAGGTAACCTGGAAAGAAAAAGGACTGACAATCCGTCAGGAAACGGAATTCCCACAGGAAGAAACAACGCGTTTTACTCTCCGGACAGAAAATCCTGTTCGTACCACCATTTATCTGCGCTATCCTTCGTGGAGCAAGGATATAAAAGTGTTGGTGAATGATAAGAGAATATCTGTAAAACAGAAACCTGGTTCTTATATTGCCATTACCCGTGAATGGAAAGATGGCGACCAAATCTCGGCTACTTATCCGATGCAAATCAAATTGGAGGCTACCCCGGATAATCCGAACAAGGCAGCTCTGTTATATGGCCCATTGGTATTGGCAGGAGAACGGGGGACTGAAGGTATGCAAGCACCTGCTCCTTTCTCAAATCCGGCTCTTTATAATGATTATTATACCTATAATTTTCATGTCCCAGCACATTTGCGTACCTCTTTGAAACTAGATAAGAAACACCCTGAACGTGCTTTGCAACGTGTAGGAAGTGATTTGAAATTTACGACAGAACAAGGAGATGTGATTCGTCCGCTATACGATTTGCATCACCAGCGCTATGTCGTATATTGGGATTTACAATCAGAAAAATAGATAGTAAACAACGATATGAAGAATCGTTTATTAATTGCCGTTTTTGTAAGTATCTGCTTTTTGTCCGGTTCTTGCAAAATATCATCCGGTCAGGGAAGTCAGTATGACTTCTCTTCTTTGGATTCTGTTATCCAAGGATGGGTAGACAAGGGATATTACCCCGGAGCATCCATTTGTGTAGTGAAGAATGATACCGTCATTTTCCAGAAGAACTATCGGGACTATACGCCCGATACAAAAGTATATGTCGCTTCTGCCGGGAAATGGGTAGCGGCTGCTGTCATTGGCGCAGTGGTAGACCGTACTGATTTGGGATGGGATGATCCGGTAGAAAAATGGTTGCCGGAATTTAAAGACGATGCTAAAGGTAAGATTCCTCTCCGACAATTATTATCCCATACATCAGGAGTACGTCCATATCTTCCCGAGCCCCGTGTAGATAACTATAATCATTTGGATTCGGCAGTCACTGAAATTCTTCCTTTGGATACAGTCTTTACTCCCGGCACTCGTTTTGAATATGGTGGACTTGCCATGCAAATTGCCGGAAGAATGGCAGAAGTGGCGATGGGAAAGGAGTTTGAAACTCTTTTCCAGGAACTGCTGGCACAACCTTTGGAGATGAAGAACTCTCATTTTACCCCAATCAATACGGATGGCGGACATGCACCCATGTTAGGGGGCGGACTGTGTACTACCTTGAATGATTATCTTCATTTCCTGTCTATGATTTATCACGATGGAATGTATAATGGCAAGCAGATTATATCAGCAGAAACAATAAAGGAGATGCAGGCCGACCAAGTGAAAGATGCCATCATCCCTTCGCATGACTCGGATAATTATGTAGCGAAAGGACTAGGACAATCCCACAATGGAATCTACGGATTGGGAGAATGGCGTGAACTGATAGATAAAAAGACAGGTGAAACCTATCAGATAAGTTCACCGGGATGGGCTGGTGCTTATCCGTGGATAAATAAACACGATAAAGTTTACGGATTCTTCATTTCTCATGTAACAGGTTCTTCTGCTAAAGAAGACGGTTTCTCTTCTTTCTTCGGCAGCCCTGTCATTTCACGGACTGTTTCAGAAATACTGAAAGGCAAGCCATTGGTTGTCAAACAAGGACGTATCAATGTAGGAAACGGCTCTCTATACTATGAAGAAGCCGGTCAGGGTGAACCGATAATTTTTGTTCACGGTCATTCGCTCGACCATCGTATGTGGGATGAACAATTTTCTGTGTTTGCGAAAAAGTATCATGTCATTCGCTATGATTTAAGAGGATACGGCATTTCTTCTGCCCAAACAGAAGATTATCAATTTATGCATGTTGAAGATCTGGTTACTTTAATGGACTCTTTACATCTCCAAAAAGCGCATATTGTCGGGCTTTCTTTGGGTGGATTTATCACTGCCGATATGTTGGCGTATTTCCCAGACCGGATGTTATCGGCTTTTTTAGCCAGTGGAAACATCCGGAAATCGAAAGGGCCCAGTGAGCCGATGACTAAAGAAGAAGCAAAGGTGCGTGATGAAGAAATAGCTGCCCTGAAAAAGAAAGGAGTGGAGGTGATGAAGAAAGAGTGGTTTGAAGGATTAATGAAATCCGGTGGAAGTCAACGTGAGCGGATGCATGCGCCTTTGTGGCAGATGATTGACGAATGGGATGCATGGCAACCGTTACACAAAGAAGTACGGGTAGTAGCAGGACTGGATGCTATTGAAAAATTAAAGAAGAGTCACCCTGCCGTACCTGCCTTAATTGTAGAAGGTCATTCTTCTGATAACAAATTCTCAAAAAATCCTCCCATATTGGAATATCTACCTAATGGAAAGCTGAAGGTCATAGAGGATTGCGGGCACATGATGAATATGGAGCGACCGGAGGAATTCAATGCAGCTTTAGAAGAGTTCTTGGAAACAATAAAGTAGCTTCGTCTTTTTCAATGTAAAAGACCTTTTGAATAAAATCTTAAGATTAACATACGTAAAATAGGATATTTACACATGTTAATCTTAAGATTTATATTATTCGATATTCTTTCATTAGAAAATAAAACTTAAATTTGCTATCGTAAATGCTGGTTTATACTATGAAATTACGGATAGCTATACTTTTCATTCTGATACTTATCTCTGCTAATGTGTGGAGTAAAGGATTTATTCCCACATCGTATTATAATATAACGACGTTGGAAGGTCTGCCAAGCAATACTGTCGGAGCTATTACAAAAGATTCAATAGGCTTTATATGGGTAGGAACCAAATATGGCTTGTGTCGTTTTGATGGGTGTGAGATAAAGGCATATCCCTTTTCGACCGAAGATGATATTTGGACAATTGAAGAACTGGATGAAGAAATTTTGTTAATAGGTACGCGTACCAGTATGAAGTTCTTTAACCGAAAGACCAATGAAGTGGAAACACTGAATATACCTTCAGCTATAGTAAAATCAATAAAAAGGATAGATCGAAATCGCTTTTTGGTAGGAACTGATGGTGGACTGTATCTTGTGGAGAATCGACAACCGAAAAAAATATTCTTTGAAACAGGGCTTTCTCCTTCCAACCATATCACTTCTATTATTCGGGAAAATGAATCCGTATTTTGGTTTGCAACCGCTAATGGTTTGGGACAAATGAATCTGAAGACCGGTCAGACTTCTATTTATCGAATGAAAGAAGGTATTGCGAATAGTAATAATTTTATTTGTCTAGCTAAAGATGCAGATCGTATCTATTTGGGTAGCTTTAATAAAGGAGTTTTTTCTTTTGATATTCAAAAGAAAAGTTTTGAGCCGGTAAAAGGCTTTGAGCATAATTTAGTGATGACAATGGATTATCACGATGGCCTGTTGTGCGTGGGTACAAATGGCAGAGGTATGAAGGTCTTATCTTTGGCGGACGGTCGTATAGAAACTATATCTTATAAAGAAAAGAAGAAACATGCCATAGGGTGTAATACCATCACGGCATTTTTGTATGACAAGGGAATTTGGTGGATTGGCACTCAATTTGGAGGATTGAGTTACACTCCACTCGTAGGGGAAAAGTTCTCATACTATGACTGGAAGGATTTCTATTCGACGGATTACAATGTGCGCAGTTTTTGTCTGTTGGAAAATGGGAATAAGCTAATAGGAACTCGTACAGGGCTCTTTTATATATCAGAAAAAGAAAATAAGGTAAAAAGTTACTCATCAGAAAATGAATCATCACGTTTACGGTCGGATATTATATTGTGTATTAAAGAATTAAGCAATCATTCTGTCCTAGTCAGTACCTATGGAGGAGGAGTTTACCTTTTTGATGAAAAGTCATTGACACTAAGAGATTTTTCAAAAGATGAGCCTTTGCTATATGGTTGTTTTTTTCAGTTTGCTGAAGATCAAAAAGGTAATTTGTGGTTTGCTTCAACCGATGGTGTTTATCAGTGTACTATTCAGGGGAAACTTCTGAGAAAGTATGATATGGCCAATTCCGGGTTAACGAATAACACAATCTTTTACGTGTACCCCGATTCGATAGGTAGATTATGGATAGGTACTAATTTCGGATTATTCTTAATGGATATTGAGACGGGAAAGATTCGTTCTGATTGTTTCAGTACTCCTATCCGGACAGCAGTAAAGTATATAATGGAAGATTCGGAGAGAAATGTATGGATTTGTTCGGAAAGTGGTTTGTATAAGATTGGGCAGGATTTGACTGTTTGCGAACGTTATACAAAAGATGACATACTTCCTGATAATGCAGTATTGAGTATAGTGGAAGATAAAAGCGGTATTTATTGGATTTCTACGATAAAAGAGATTGTGCGCTATGACTCTAAAGTAAATATCCACTATACATATCGTCGTATGGATGGATTGAGTGGAGCAGATTTCAATAATGATGTCAGTCTGTCAGAAACAGGTATTATTTGGTGGCCGAATGAAGGAGGATTGATTTATACTTCAGATACTGATGTTGAGTACAGTAAGAAGAGTTTCAAACATCCTTTCGTAACATCTTATCAAATTGATGGAACTGATTTTGATCCTACTTTTCATAATCCGTCAGAACCGATAACCGTTACCAAAGATAACACACTTTGTTTTAAATTCTCTAATCTGGATTATTCTCTTCCTTATGCCAACTATTATGAATATAAGTTAGAAGGATATGATAACGACTGGATTAAACAGACAGGGGTGAATGAAGTGACTTACCGTAATCTACCTTCCGGAAAATATATTTTTAAAATAAGAGCTATTGATACTGATCAACCTGCGCAGCAATGGTTGGTTTCAGTCCACAAATCCTATCTCACATTCGCAATGTTCTTTTTAGTGGCCATATTGATTGGAATATTACTTATTTATTTTTATGGTAAAATCCGCAGCTTACAAAATCGAATGAAGGAAGAACGCATTATATTGAGTTCTGTCCAGCAGCAGAGCAAAATAAAAGAAGGACAAACGTCACTTTCTGAAGAGAAAGTAGGAGGTATTATGGATGAACTACTGAACTATATGGAACGTGAGAAACCCTATCTGAATGCTAAACTAAATATTAATGAAGTAGCTTTGAAACTGGGATGCACGGAAATGGAACTTTCGCAACTGTTGAACAGTCATATGAAAGTCAACTTTGCAAACTTTATCAATGTCTATCGTGTGAAAGAAATCAAGCAACGACTTAATCAGGAAAATCTTTCCAGGTATACATTGAAAGCTTTGTCCGAACAATGTGGCTTTAATTCAAAGACAACTTTCTATAGAGTATTCAAGAATGTAACCGGTATGACTCCGATGGAATATTGCAAGAAACTGAACCTTGTAATAGACGAAAAATAAGGGAATAAGCGTATTCCCATTTTTTTTGGTACTCATTTTCTTTTTAGTAATTATCTGATAATTAATGTTATATGCTTGCGGTCCTATTCCCAAGTTACTCGGGATAAAGCTCAATATGAAATGCTTGTAAGCAGGTCTTTTTGTTTTTAGTTTTGCACAAACGATAGCCTCAAAACCTCGTTGATGTGGAATCTAATAAACAATAAATATGGAAAGCTTAACTCCTGTAAAATCAGACCAACTTATCATTGAAGCGTATACTGCTTATCAAGATAGAATCGTTCGTTTTATTAATTCGAAGATTGATAATGCAGAATTGGCTAAAGACCTATCACAAGATACTTTTCTTCGTTTACTGGAATATAAGGCCATGATCTGTCAAAATACAGTATTGGCAATGCTTTATATGATTGCCAATAATCTGGTAATCGATTATCTCCGCAGGCACTACAAAAAGCAGGAGATTACTTCCTACCTATATGATTGTTCCGAAAGAATATCCAATACGACAGAAAACGAGATAATAGTTAAAGACGTGTTGCGATGTGAAAGGTGTGCGATGAATCAATTGCCCGAGCAACGTAGAACGATATATATGATGAGCCGCTTTCAGGACTTATCAAAAAAAGACATAGCAGAAAAATTCAATCTCTCCCTTCGTACAGTAGACAATCATCTTTATCTAGGTCGTAAGGAGGTGAGAGAATATGTAAGAAAGTTCATTAGTTAGTATATATGGAGACATTACTTAATATTAATTTTAAATTTAATTTCATGAAGAATTATCTTTTAAGAAGCTCGTCGAGAAAAATGCTTTTTTCAGCGATGATGGCTTCTGCCTTGTTGGCCGGAACATCTATTCCGGTGTGGGCAGACAGAACAGAGGTAGAGGTCATCATGCAATCTGTAAAAGTGCAGGGACAAGTACTTGATGTAAATGGAGAACCGGTAATCGGTGCCAGTGTTCAGGAAAAAGGTACCACAAACGGAGTGATTACCGATATTGACGGTAATTTTACGATGAATGTAGCTTCTCGGACGGCTAAGGTGGTTATTACCTTTATTGGTTATCAGAAAGCAGAATTTTCGGCTTCTGATCCGAGATTGTCAAAAGTGATATTGAAAGAAGATGCGCAAGCATTGGAAGAAGTAGTCGTTGTGGGCTATGGTACTCAGAAGAAAGAAACACTAACAGGTGCTGTGACTGTAGTAGGTGCCGAAAAATTAGAAAACAAAGGATCATTGGCGAGTCCTTTGCAAGCTTTGCAAGGTCAGGTACCGGGGGTGATGATTACTCGTGGTTCAGGTGCACCAGGTGAAGAAGGATGGACAATGAAACTTCGTGGAGCTTTTTCCAAAAACAATTCAGAGCCATTGATTATCATTGACGGTGTAGAATATAGTGATGGTATCGGTGGGTTACGTAATATCAATTCGGACGATATTGAGTCTATGAACTTCTTGAAAGATGCTTCAGCCGCAATTTATGGTTCGAAAGCTGCTGGTGGTGTTGTGTTGATTACAACGAAAAAAGCAAAACAGGGCAGGACACAAGTTCAGTATAATGGCTCTTTTACAGGGAAAGTCATTGGTTTACAACCGGAATTGATGTCATTAGATCAATGGGCAGATGCTGTTATTGATGCTTATCATAACGATGGTACAACAGATGAACCTTTTCTTCGCTATGCAGAGATGGCTAAAATGTATAAAAATAAATATGTAGACTTGAATCATAGCGTGAATGCTCCCGGCTTAACCGGAATTTATGATTATGTATTTATGGATAATGATTGGCAGGATATTCTTTGGGGTAATTCTTGGTCAACTCAACATGAATTGTCTGTATCGGGTGGAGGTGAAAAAGCTTTGTATCGGTTGTCTTTAGGATATATGTATAACAGTAGTGCATTAAATTTTGGCAATAACAGTGATGCACGTTATAATTTTAGGTTGACAAATACATTCAATCTGACAAAGAATTTATCGGTAGAATCTGTCATTGCGTATAATAGGGAACAACAGGTGAAACCTAGTTTGATAGGACAGATTTTGACAACTAGTTTTCAACAACCAGGTACTCCTTTTGCTTCAAAAAATGGGCAACCTTATATTTGGGGAAATTGGGCAGGTCCTAATTGGTTAGCAGATTTGGGAGGTGACGATAAATTAAAGGTTTATTCGTTGCAGATCAGTGAAACCATAAATTATAAGATATATTCTGATTTAGATGCTGTAGTTCAGTTAGGATATAATAGTGGTTGGGCTGTACGTGATACACAAGAAAATGCTATTGATTGGTCTAACTACGCAGGAGATATGATAGCTTATCAAAAACCTTTACCGTCAGATAGTAAGTATACGAAGGCCTACGCCAATACCGATTATTATATGATTTCCGGTTATCTGAATTGGCATCATACTTTCGCAGAGGTACATAATCTTAGTGTAATGATTGGTAGTCAATATAACCAGACGCAATATGAGCGTACAGAATCATGGATGAAAGATATTAAACCATCGTTGCAGATTCCAAATGGTTCTGGAGATAAAGGTATTGGTGCATCAAAATGGCACGAGGCAATGATGTCTTATTTCGGACGTTTAAACTATGATTGGAAACAACGTTATTTATTAGAAGGAAATTTCCGCTATGACGGTTCTTCAAAATTCCAACCAGAAAACCGTTGGCAATTCTTTTGGGGAGCTTCAGCCGGTTGGCGTGTTACAGAGGAAAAATTTATGAAACCGCTGTTACCTATAATGAGCAATTTAAAGCTCCGTTTCTCATATGGTGTTGTTGGAAACCAAGGGGGGATTGATCGTTATGATGGTACACAATTCTATAATTTTACTTCTTCGGGTGGAGTGTTGATGAATGGAGAGAAAATTTCTTATATCAATACTAATGGACAGATAGCTAGCACAGGACGTACATGGGAGAAAATTCACAATTACAATCTAGGATTAGATTTTGGTTTTCTCAACAATCGTCTGACTGGTATGGTGGAGTTATTCCTGAAGAAAAACAATAATATGCTAGTAAATGCCCAATATGCAGGAGTGTTGGGGGATTCTGCACCTGCTGCCAATATGGGTAAATTTGAAGGTAAAGGATGGGAAGGGGAATTAAATTGGCGTGACAAAATAGGTCCAATCACTTATCATTTGGGAGGGACTGTTACGTATGCAACCAATAAACTAATAGATTTGGGTACTACTTCTGTTATGGGAAGCGGATTTAAGAGTCTAATGCAAGGGTATCCATTGAATTCTTATTTTGGTTTGCGCTATGTAGGAAAGATACAGAATGAGGAACAATTGGAAAAATATACGAAGCGTTATTTGAATGGTAATACGATTGGTTTAACTTCTAATATTCGTTTGGGTGACAATATGTTTGAAGATGTTAATAAAGATGGAAAATTGACAGATGAAGATTATATATACTTGGGGACAGACGATCCGAAACTTTCTTATTCATTCAATGCAGGATTAGAATGGAATGGTTTTGACGTATCTGTCGTTTTTCAAGGTGTTGGTCAACGTACAATTTTCCGTGACGGAGGTTGGCGTATTCCTTTAAATGCTGTTTGGCTGAATTCTACTACTCAGGGTATTGGAAATACATGGACACCTGAAAATAGAGATGCGTATTATCCTTCTTTGACTATTAAGCACGGTGATGTTAAGAACTACAATTATCAATGTTCGTCATGGTCTGTAGAGGATGGATCTTATTTACGATTAAAGAATTTGACTATCGGATATACATTACCTAAAGCATGGCTGGCAAAGACGAATTTTATTAGCAAATTACGTCTGTATTTTGTTGGAGCCGATTTGTGGGAACATTCAAAAATCCACGATGGTTGGGATCCCGAGCAATCTCGTACGGTCAGCGGTTTAGGTCGTTATCCGTTTAATAGAACTTTTACAGTAGGTATTAGTGCAACCTTTTAATTAGAATGAATCATGAAATTTTTGAAAACCTTTTTAATTCCCGTTATAATGTGTTCCAGTTTTTCCTCTTGTCTGGATATGGAACCGTTAGATCAGCTGGGAGGAGATGCCATGTGGACATCCAATGCTGATTTTGAACAATTCGCTAATAATTTCTATGGTTGGACGCGTGATTTTTCGTCGGCTGTGATGAACGATGCTCCTCACGCAGATAAGCGTTCAGACTTATTGATGCCGTATGATGGCTACAATTTGTATAGTCATGGTGCTAATACAATACCTGGAAGTGATGGAAATTATACAGGTAATTACAGTAATATTCGTCGTACAAATCTATTGTTACAGAATGCTGCTAATTATTCTAATCAGGATGGTATAAAGCAATATGTAGGTGAAGCATATTTTTTTCGTGCATATTGTTATTTTGAATTACTTCAAATGTATGGAGATGCAATTATCATAAAAAATCCATTGGATATTACTTCTCCGGAATTGCAAGTGAGGCAAAATGATCGTAGTGAGGTGGCTGATTTGGTAATTGACGATTTGAATAATGCCATTGATTGTTTGCCTTCTTATAAAGATTTAGGTGGTGCTGGTTATGCTCGGGTGAGTAAAGAAGCAGCGCAGGCTTTTCTTTCTCGTGTGGCTTTGTATGAAGGAACATGGCAAAAATTTCGTGTGGGAAGTAATACAGAACGTATCACTAATTTATTGCAGATAGCTGCAAATGCAGCCAAAGCTGTTATTGATAGCAAACAGTTTTACTTATTTGGTACAGACGGGGAAAGTAAACAGCTGGGTTTGGCTGCTCAAAAATATATGTTCATTCTTGAAGACGAACAATCTAATCCTTTGAACATTAAAAAAAGTGCTAATCATGAGTATATTTTTGCCCGTTGTCATAATACGACACTTTCACCTATTGGTTCTAATATTACAAAAGCTTGTTTGAACAACGCTTTGTGGGTAACTCGTAAAATGGCGGATTTATATTTGTGCCAAGACGGATTGCCGATATCTAAAAGTGAGATGTTTAATAAGGAACGAAAGACTGTTATTGCTGAATTTGAGAATAGAGATAATCGTATGCAATATACGTTATTGAAGCCGGGAGTCAGGTATTATTCCAATGCAGAAGGAAAATACCGCCTTTGGAATGATGTTGAAGATGCAAAACAAGGGGATATATATGATCCTAAATTGGGAAATGGCACTCATTATGCTAATCAAAAATGGTGCACTGAACGTCAGGTGCAAGATACTAAAGAAGGATATGATTTTCCTATCATTCGTTATGCAGAGGTTTTGCTAAATTATGCGGAAGCAGTCTATGAACTGAATAGTAATGTTAATGGAGATTTGACTAACGCAAGTGAAGTGGATAATGCGCTGAACATTTCATTGAACTTGGTTCGGACCCGTATCAATCCGGATATGCCGAAATTGACCGTTGCATTTGCGAACACTCATGGCTTGTCTTTACAGGAAGAAATTAGGAGAGAACGTACTGTAGAATTGTATATGGAGGGATTCCGCACTGATGATTTGAAACGTTGGAAAACGGCGGAACAGGAAATGCCACAAAATCTATTAGGGATAATGAAAGTTGGTGAGTACAGTGTTGTGCAGAATACAAGTGTTGATGCAGATAATAATGTAATTGTAGACCAGGGACGCAGATGGGAGTCCAAGAATTATTTATTGCCGTTGCCATCTGATCAGTTACAGTTAAATACTAATTTACAACAAAATCCTGGTTGGAAATAATATAAACTTATTAAGTGAATCATTATGAAATATTTGAGATTACAATATTGGAAACATATTTCCGTTGGAACGGTATACTTGTTTCTTTTAGCAGCAGGATTATATTCTTGCAAAGAAGATTATTCTGAACCTGTTATGGAAGAGGTCCAATTGGTTAATAGTTTGGAACTGGATATACAAGAGGTTACATTGGCCAAAGGTATGACTCAAACCATAAAATACAATGTGATTCCTGACAATGCTTATGATAAAAGTATTGCTTGGTTTTCCGGAGATGATAAGATCGCTACAGTTGTGCATGATCGCACTATTCAGACTATCATGCAAGAAACTACTATTCAGGCAGTCGATTTAGGTGATGTAATCATAGCTGGGAAATCTTTGTGGGATGCCCTTGCTGGTGCTTCTGTGTCTGTACATGTGGTTCCGGTAGCAGAATCGTTAGAATTAAAGAATATTACGATGTTTAATTCAACTCAAATATCCATGAGTGAATTAAAGTCTTCAGTGACAACAGTACCAGAGGAAGCTTATAAAGAATCTTTTGATATTGAAAGTAATAACCTCAATGTTGTGGCTTTTGAAAATGGTGTGTTAAAGGCCAAGGGTGAAGGAGATGCCATGATTACGATTATTTCTAAAGATGGATCAAATTTGCGGGCTACTGCTCAGGTTACGGTGGAACCAGCTGTAATTCCTGAGGATATAACTTTTGTTTCTGGTCAGGAGTTTGCACTGAATGAGGTTGCAAAACTTGATTTCACGATGACTCCGGTTGATGCGACAATAGAGTTATTAAAATGGAAAAGTAGCGATGAAAAGGTTGTGACAGTAAATGAACGTGGAAATATTACGGCTAAAAGCTATGGTAGTGCAGATATAACAGCTACCACACCAGACGGAAAAGTGAAAACAACGACAATCACTGTTATTAAAGGTAAGATTAGTGATTCGGGAATTGCATTATCCCAATACGAATTGTCGAATCAGGCTACGGGAAATATACAAAATGGTATATTGGTTGTTAAATGGCCTTCTGGTATCAGTAAAAATACAAATTTGAAGCGTAAAGAACCAATTTATATTAATGCGGATACTTATCCAATATTGGCAATAAAAGTAAATGGTCAAGTACAAGGAAAGGGAAACCCAAATGTAATATGGCATAACATTGATCTTCATACAGCACTTGGCACTCCAAAACAGATGATGATTTGGGAACAAGTGAAATTGACAAATGACGGGAATCATGTTTATTATGTGGATTTGCAGACTAATTTCGGAGGTCTTTATAAAGGAAAAGGTGTACAAGCAACTACTAACTTTAATTGTCAAACGGGTTATGACCAAAATGGAGGTCCTGAGCAAACAGAACTCTCTGTATATTGGATAAGGTCGTTTAAATCATTAAATGAGCTTGATGATTATATTAGTAATGAGAAATAAATAATCAAGGGATGGTGGTTAACCATCCCTATTAAAAAACGAAATAAAAATGCTAAATATGAAAGATTGTTTTATTTATACTATATTTATTTGGCTGTTAATTATAAATATAGGGTGTACTGCCGAATTTAAGAATGGGACATCTGATATAGATGAATGGAATGATGGAGACACTATTGATTATGTGTTTAATCACCCATGCCTGTTGCATACCAATGCTGATTTTGAGCGTGTGAAAACAAAATTGCAGAGTAATGCACAACCATGGTTGATGGGGTATGAAAAATTGGTGGCAAGTCCACGTGCACAAAAAAACTATCAACCATCACCTGAAGAAAAAGTAGAAAGACCTGGTCAGGAAAAGTATAGAATTTTCTCGGAGAATGGGGCGGCAGCCTATCAGTTGGCTCTAATGTGGAAAATTACAGGAGATAATGACTATGCGGATGCATCCATTCGTGTACTGAATTCTTGGGCTAAAAAGAATAAAGTCCTTGGTGGTAACGATGAAAAAGTATTGCTTGCTGGATTTGGAGGGTATCAGTATGCTAATGCTGCAGAGTTGATGCGTGATTATGCAGGCTGGCAACATGATGATTTTGAGATTTTTAAGCAATGGTTGCTGTCGGTTGTTTATCCGGTTTGTTATGATTGGATGGCAAATCATTATGGTAATCCTGCTAATAAAGCTTGGATGAGTTGGGATCTTCCAGCTATGACATCAGCATTGGCAATCGGTATATTCACAGAAGATAGAGAGAAGATAAATTATGTGCTGGATTACTTTTATAATGGCGGTGGTGGCGGTTGTATCAAAAATTCAGTTATTGCTAGATTGGAAGATCCTATAGGAAATATTGAAGGAAAACATTTGGCTCAAAGTATGGAGGTCGGAAGAGATCAAGGGCATGCAACACTAAATGTTCCTTTGTTAGCTTATTTTTGCCAGATGTTTCTTAATGTCGGTGTAGATCTTTTTTCTTACGATGACCATGTAGTTCTTGATATCTGTGAATATATAGCAAAATACAATGTTTCTCCTAATGAAGCTATTGATATGCCATTTGTTCGTTATTATACGAATTTAGAGGGCTGGAAAGAAGTTATAAGCCAAAACGATAATGACCAAGGAAGAGGGCGTGCCCGACCCGGATGGGAATTAATTTATAATCATTATAAAAAGAAAGCTAATCCTTATTATTCGAGAGAATTTGCACGTACGATGAGACCTGAAGGTGGAGGAAATCGGGGAGGTGCAGAACCTGATGATATGGGATTTGGAACATTAATGTATACTGTAGATCCGGTTGAAACAGGTGAGGACCAGGCTGCTGATCCTTGGAGACCATATTGATAGAATAGACTAATGAAACAAATAGGAAAAGTTTTTTTTTGCTGTGTTTTGGCAATGTTGACAAGTATTAGTACCATTGCGCAAAGTGGAAAGGAAGAGATTGTGATAAACCTACAAGAGAAGGGGGCAGTAGTGCCCTCTTCCATGTACGGTGTCTTTTTTGAAGAAATTAATCATGCCGGTGACGGTGGCTTATATGCGGAATTAGTCCAAAACCGCAGTTTCGAGGAATGTGAAATGCCTGCCGGATACCACGTGTGCAATCATAAACTGATACCAAGTCCGGAGAAATATCATCTGACGGGTGAAGTTCGTGAGCGTTCATTTGGCTGGTATAAAGAAGAAGTTCGTGCATGGAGTTTGCAGGCAAAAGACTCTTTAGCTGCCCGGATGCAGTTGACTAAAGACCGACCGAAGTTTGCTACGGCTCCCAATAATCTGGAGGTAACGATTGAAGACGCTTCCCAACCCGTGCAACTGATTAACGAAGGTTATTGGGGAATGGGAATTGAGTCAGGAGAAAAATATATGTTGCGTACTATCATTCGTACCGCTTCCGGTTACAATGGAACGATTGTTGCGAAACTCCTTTCTGAAAAAGGAGAAATATTGGCATCTTGTCCGATAGAAACTGCGACTCCCGGTCAGTGGAACGATGTAAAGAGTATATTACTTTCTAGTGGTAAAGATGCAAAAGCTAAATTGGCTTTGGAATTCGACGCGCCTGGAAAGGTATGGATAGACTATGTTTCACTTTTTCCGGAGAATACATTTAATAATCGTCCCAATGGTCTACGTAAAGATGTAGCCGAGATGCTGGTGGGATTGAAACCGGCATTTTTTCGTTGGCCTGGTGGATGTGTAGTAGAGGGCATAACGCTAAATAATCGTTTCGAATGGAAGAAAACATTGGGTGATCCCGCTTCCCGACCGGGAGAATATAGTACATGGGGATATCGTTGTTCTTATGGTTTTGGCTATTATGAGATGTTGCAGTTTTGTGAAGATATAAATGCCAAAGCAATGTTTGTCTGCAATGTCGGTTTGGGTTGTCAGTTCCGTATGGGCGATGCTTGTCCGGAAGATAAAATTACTTATTATTTGGATGATTGTATGGATGCCATTGAATATGCATTGGGAGATGAAACAACCGAATGGGGAGCACGTCGTGTTGCTGACGGACATCCTGCTCCCTTCCCTTTACAATACGTGGAGATAGGCAATGAAAATTGGGGACCGGAATATGACCGCCGTTTTGATATCTTCTATAAAGCTATCAAGGAGAAATACCCGCAACTGATATTGATTTACAATGAAATGCCGCAACGTGAAGGCCCTGCACAAATTGCAAAAACCGATATGATAGATCCACATTGGTATGTAGATCCCTATTTCTTTTTCCGTAATACCACGATGTATGACAATCATGAACGTGGCAAATATACCATTTATGTCGGTGAGTACGCCTGTAATCGTGGTGTAGGTGGGGGAAATATGTTAGGTGCATTAGCTGAAGCCGCTTTTATTGGAGGAATGGAACGTAACGGTGACTTGGTGACAATGAGTTCTTATGCCCCATTGTTCGAAAACCGTCACAACCGCAACTGGGCTACCAACCTTATTTGGATAGATACCGATAAAGTGTTAGGACGTAGCTCTTATTATGTGCAAAAGATGGCGGCGGATAATCTACCGACTTATAATCTAAAAAGTAATATAAATATGCATGCCGTTGCATCGGATTTATTTGATTGGGGGCACATTGGTTTCGGGGCATCTTCAGCGTCTGTTGAATTTTCAGAAATGAAGATACTAAAGAAAGATTCAGTCATTGTCTTCGACATAAATGAATGTGTATATAAAGAAGGGGACTGGAACATACACTCTGAATCCGGTAGTTTGTCAACTTTCAAAGGAAAACAATATTTATTGAAGAGTAAATATGGTGATGACTATATATTTGAATGTAAAGTTCGTAAGAATGGTGGAGAACAAGGTTTTCAATTCTTCCTTGGAATGAGTGAGGACGGACAGACTGGTTTCCGGTATAATGTAGGAATGTGGAGCAGTAATGACCGTGCGGAGCTGGTACGCTTGGATAATGGGAAAGAACGAGGTATTCTTGTGGAACATTCGGGAAAAAGGATAGAAACTGGTAAGTGGTATAATGTAAAGATTGTTGTTTCCCCCATGCTAAGTGAATTTTATTTGGATGGAAAATTGATATTGTCTTATATTCCGCAACCTTTGGCTTTGCAATTTATTGCGTCCGGATATGATCAGACACTGGGTGATGTCATAATTAAAGTGGTAAATGCAGACTCTACAACTTATTCTACAACAATTCGTTTGGATGGTGCTGCTCAAGTATTAGAAACAGGCAAGGTGATCTCCTTAACAGCCGTAAATGGCAGTGAAGAAAACACATGGAAAGAACCGAAAAAAATATATCCGCAAGAAAGTGAATATAAAAGATTCGGTAAAAAATTCGACTACGATTTTCCACCTTTCTCTTATACAATCTTAAGAATAAAAGCAAGATGAAGAAACTTTTTTTTATTTTGATTTTAATGGGAGTAACTGTGAGCATTGCTTTTGCTCAAAAAGTTACTATGATTTCTACTACAATATCAGAACGTTGGGTAGAAAATAAAATAGGTATGTTAAAGAATCCTATTGCCAATCCGGACATAAATATTTATATGGATAGTTTGTTGCAAGATGTTGTAGGATTTGGAGGTACTTTTAACGAGTTGGGATGGGATGCTTTACAATGTCTTTCCGATGTAGAATGCCAGAAAGTAATATCCTCTCTTTTTGCTTCTGAGGGTATTAATTTCTCATTAGGACGTACTCCTATTGGTGCTAGTGATTATGCCTTTTCATATTATTCTTATAACGATGTGAAAGATGATTATGTAATGCGCAACTTTAGTATTGATCGTGATCGGTATATCCTGATTCCTTATATAAAAGAAGCTTTGAAAATACGTCCTGATTTAAAAATATGGGCTTCACCGTGGACACCGCCTATTTGGATGAAAGTAAATGAACATTATTCACAAAAGAGTTCTGGTATTGAAAATACGGATATAGGGCACAATCGCCTTGATCCGAATCGAAATGTTCTGGGAAATGTTACCGGTTTTAAAATGCAAGAAGGTTACCTGAAAGCATATGCCCTCTATTTCTCAGAATATGTGCAAGCATATAAGAAAAATGGTGTAGATATATGGATGATTGCACCTCAAAATGAAATAGCATGGACACCTTGTTGGCCTTCGTGTACATGGCGACCTGAAGATTTGGCTCTTTTTGTTGGCAGTTATCTTGGCCCACAATTTGTTAAGGATTCTCTTGATACACAGATATGGCTGGGAACTGTTAATTTTCCAGATCCGAATTATATCCGAACTTTTTTGAAACAAAAGGAAGTGAGCCGATATGTGAAAGGGATTGGGATACAATGGTCTGGAATGCGCGCATTACCACAGATTTATAGAGAGTATCCTCAATATTGCTATATGCAGACGGAGAATCAGTGTGGGAACGGTGAGAATAACTGGACCTCTTTAGAAAATACATGGAGAGCGGTTGTACATTGTTTCAATCATGGGGTTAATTCTTATATGTACTGGAATATGGTATTGGATGAAACAGGTAAGAGTGCATGGGAGTGGTCTCAAAATTCTTTAGTTGTTGTTGACCGGAATAGTCGGAAAGTGCGTTATACGGATGAATATTATCTGATGAAACATCTTTCGCACTTTGTTCAACCAGGAAGTCGTATGCTGAAAGTTTCTGATGTAGAAAATGTACTTGCTTTTTTAACTAAAGGAAATAAGATTATCCTGATAATATATAATCCGGAAAATGAAGAGAAAAATGTAAGTATTAAGGTTGCAGATAAAGGTCTTTTGGCTATTCTTAAAGCTAAATCGATAAATACACTTGTGATTTAATCTGTTTTTGATTGGAAGCTTTGAGGATATAAAAGCAAAGTAAAGGAGAATTATATGATATTTGAAGTTATGTACCGAAGAATGAAACAGAATATTGGATTTGTATGTATGCTATTGTTTTTTACAACTACGGTACAGGGACAAGTGACTACTTACCCTGTACCTAAACAATTGTATTATGCACGGCATAATGACGATTATACAGTACGTGTACGTCAAATCGGAACACAGAAATGGATAGATTTATATGAATATAATGTAAGAGTGGATGCGGATACACGCTCCAATGCGTCGATGGTACAATTTGATTTCCGGGGAAAAGTGGAAATTTTGGTACAAAAAAATAATGGAGTGCTAAATCGTGTGGATATTCGTCCACTGTCAAAAAGTATTCAACCTATTATCGATGATAATACTGTTCTATTCACAATAGATCGTCCACAGAAACTTTCTATTGAATTTAACGGGGATAGATTGCATAATTTGCATCTGTTTGCTAATGCTGCTTGTGCAGACATTCCTAATAGAAACGCTCCAGGAACCATGTATTTTGAATCCGGATATTATGAACCGGATTCTGTCACGAAGGAGTTTCGCATTCCTTCTAATACCACTGTTTATTTGGAAGGTGGAGCCGTGCTGAAAGGACGCATTAATAGTGATAGTACAGAGAATGTAAAAATAATAGGTAACGGTATGTTACTGGAAACATCTAATGGAATAAGTGCCAACTATGCGAAGAACTTGTTGGTGGATGGGCTAACTGTTGTGAATCCACGTTATAATACATTTTCTGCAGGAATGTCGGAAAATGTTATAATTAAGAATCTCAAATCATTTAGCTATCAGGGTTGGGGAGATGGGCTGGATTTTTTTTGTTGTAGACATATATTGGTAGAAGATGTTTTTATGCGTAATTCCGATGATTGCATTGCCATTTATGGACATCGCTGGAATTTTTATGGGAATACGGATGATATCGTTGTCCAAAATTCTACGCTATGGGCGGATGTTGCACATCCTATTAATATTGGTACTCATGGCGATACTTCTACAGAGGGTGAAATATTAGAGAATTTGCGCTTTATCAATTTAGATATTTTAGAACATGATGAGGACGATCCAGATTATCAGGGATGTATGGCAATCAATGTCGGTGACCATAATTTGGCACAGAATATTCTTTTTGATAATATCCGTGTGGAACATATCCAAGAAGGACAGCTGTTTCATCTTCGGGTAATGTATAATAGCAAATATAATTCAGGTCCGGGGAGGGGAATACGCAATGTCACTTTTCGAAATATCTCCTGCACGGGTAAATATGTATATCCATTATTTATAGAAGGCTATGATGATGAAAGAATGGTTGATAATATCCTATTCGAGAATGTGATGATTAACGGGAAAAGAGCGTCTTCACTTAAAGATTGGTGTGTGGAAAATCAGATTTATATAGGTAAGATAATAGTGAGGTGAGAATATTTTAAGGTGGAATAAGTGAATACGTTTATGATTTATTTTTTTTTTGATTGAGTGTATAGGGGTATTAGTACGTATTTATACATAAAAAGATGTATCTTCGTCTTTGATGAAATAGCTTGTATCAAAAATATAATAAAAGAAAATATGAAACACACTTTTTTATGTTTGCTGACTGTTTTATGTCTTTCATCGTTTGTATCTGCACAAAAGATAAATCATCCTTCGCTTTTGTACACCCCTCAACGTATTCAGCAGGTAAAACAACGTATGCAGAATGAACCGAAATTGCAGGAAGCCTGGGAAGATATTCAGAAAACTGCGGATGAAGCCTTACAGAAGAAAGATTTCAACCGGTTGGATTATTTATCGTTGGCCTATCTGATGACGGATAATAAAGAGTATGCAGATGTAATCAAAGAGATCCTTTCGAAAGCTGTGGAAGCTGAATCCTGGGGAGATATGGAAATGATGGCACGTATTCCTGCCTGGCGTTCGCAACTGGGCATGGCACATAAGAGTTTTCTTTCTGCCATAGGCTATGATGCGGCTTATAACGTAATGTCTTCTTCGGAAAGAAAAAAGATTGCCGAAGGCTTGAAACGATTGGCTGTAGAACCTGCATTGGGCGACTGGCTGCTAGAACCTACCCGTATTCATTCTTTGAATTCTATGGGACATAACTGGTGGACTTCCTGTGTATGCCAGGGTGGAATATTAGCATTAAGCCTACAGAATGAACTTCCCGAAGTAAAAGATTGGGTGGAGCAACTTCATGAATCACTTCCCGAATGGTTTGACTTTGCAGGCGATGCCTTGCAGCAGAAAGCAAAGAGCTTTGATGAGGCCGGAGGAATGTATGAAAGTCTGAATTATGCAAACTTTGGTATTCAGGAAGCTCTATTGTTTCGGATCGCTTGGATAAACACTCATCCGGGACAAAATCCCGGCGATATACCCCAATTGGCAAAACTTCCGAACTACTTTTCTCAAGTATGCTATCCCCGTACAGGAATGCTGCATAGTTTGAATTTTGGTGATAGTCATAAGAACGTATCAGCAGAATCCAGTATGATGTTATTGTATGCATTGGGACTGAAAGACCCGACTATTCTGTGGTATATAGCCCAAGTAGAGCAAGGACAGCATCGCGATGGATTTTTTCTGAATCGTCCGATGGGTTTTCTCTATACCCCTGATTTGAATAAAGCTCCCGTAGCTCCCGATTTGAAAACCTCACAATTATTCTCGGATTTCGGTTGGGCCACCATGCGTACTTCTTGGGAAAAGGATGCTACGATGCTTGCTGTGAAAAGCGGTCATACGTGGAATCATTCCCATGCGGATGCCAACTCCTTTATTGTCTTTCATAAAGGCGTTGATATTATCAAGGATGGAGGAAACTGCTGGTATCCCAATCCGAATTATCGCAACTATTTCTTCCAAAGCCAGGCACATAATGTAGTCCTGTTCAACGGGGAGGGACAACCTCGTGAACAACAGTATAGCGGCTCTACTTTGCGAGGAAATCTTTATCATCTCTTGGATGCAGGCAATGTGAAATATGTTTTGGCCAATGGAACAGGACCTGTCTCTAATAATTTCAGCCGTAACTTCCGTCATTTCCTGTGGATGGATAATGTGATTTATATGATCGATGATTTGAAGACACATAAGGTAGGACAGTTTGAATGGTTATGGCATACCAATGGAACCTATAAGAAATCGGGCATTGACGTAAATGTGACAAATGGAAATTCTTCAGTAGTCATTCGCCCTTTATATCCCCGTCTGCTGGCTAAGTCCGATTTTGTGCACGACTATCCCGAAGATTTATATTGGGAAGAAATAGAAGCTCCTACGGAAGATCTGAAAGGAACCGAAAAATATTATTCATTCCATTTACCAGCCGAGGTGAACCGTGTGAAAGGACTGACAGCTATTATTCTGAAAGACACTCCCGATGAAAAAGATCTGCCTCAAATGGAAAGACGTGAAGGGCAGGATTGGATAGGGCTTCGTATCCGTCATAAAGGTAAAATTACCGATTTATATATCAACCAACTGGCAGACGGAAGATTAATGCACAGTAATTCATGGATTATGCCCGACGGCTGGATGACAGATGCTTATATGTTTGCAGTCTCTTACCCGGAAGGTACTGAAGCAAAGGATGCTAAGGACTTCTTCATTGCCTACGGAAGTGCATTGAGACGGGATAATGAAACCTACTTCTCCTCATTGGCTAAACTATTTGTTATTCAGAAAGCAGAAGATAAGAAACTTAATCTTTGGATAGACGGACAGCCGAAGATAAATACCACTTTTAGAAGCACAAAGAAGCCTGTGTCTGTAGAAGTGAATGATAAGAAAATCCCGGTAGTTTATCAGAAATCGCAGGTAAAGGTGAAACTTTAAATAAGTATATCCGGGATAGATTCTATCTTTTTAAAGAGAGTAAGTTCCTTGTTTTTTGTGCAAACCTATATAAAATCCGAGATATTTTATGTAGGTTTGCATTGTTTCGTTAAATATGAATCCTCTATGCATAATCTAATACGACATATAGTAAAGGCTTTAGTTACTCTTTGTCTGCTACTCATAAGTATGCCTATTTATCCGATTTCTTACTCTTTCCGCAGCATTTCCGAAACAGACGGACTTTCCGACCTGATGGTCAGCTCTTTTTATAAAGATTCATTAGGCTATATCTGGATTGGCACGGCAAGTTCTGTTGAACGTTTTGACGGAGTCCATTTGAAACATTATCCTATATTAGGGAATAATGAAAAACAAAAATGGGTGAATGTAATAACAGAGACGGCTGGTAATAGGATATGGATAGGAAATGATATGGGATTGTGGACGGTTCATAAGGAAACAGAAAAACTGGAACCCTTTAGTCCGGAGACTATTAATTGTGGTGTTCGTGCCCTTTTACCAACTCGGGATGGAGGATTGTATATAGGTAGTGAAAAAGGATTATTTATCTATCGAAATAATCAATTGGAGCGACTGGCAGTAAGTTCCGACATCTTATCGGCAGAAAATTTCATCGTTGCATTGAATTTGGATGAAAATGGAGCTTTATGGATTCTTACCAAAGGTGGATTACATTCCATGAATATTTCAAACCGGAAAATAACCTCTTATCCATACAAGCAGGGATTCTCCTATAGAAATATGACACGTATCGGCCAAAAGCTCTATTTAGGAACAATGGATCATGGGTTGCTATGTTTTGATAGCTCGACGGGTGAGTTTAAAGAAAATATTATTGACTTGGGTTGTAATGTTATCATGTCTCTCTCCAGTGATGAAAAGAATTTGTTGTATATAGGCACTGATGGAAACGGGGTACATTTTGTTTCTGCGAATAACATGAAGATTGTTCGTACCTTTTGTTACGAATCGGGAAATAAACAGGCGATCCGTTCCAATTCTGTCTATGCATTATTGGTTGATAGGGAAGGAGTGATTTGGATTGGTTTTTATCAGCTAGGCTTGGATTATACACTATATCAGAGCGGATTATTTTCTACCTATGCCTATCTTCCTTATTTCGACTCCAAAGAGATGCCTGTTCGTGCAATAGCTGTTTCGAAAGACGAGAAACTGATAGGTTCGCGCAATGGACTTTTCTATATAGACGAAAAGAAACAGCGGTTTAAAAGTTTTAAGGTTCCCGAATTACGTTCCAATATGATCTTGTGTATTTATGCTTTTGAAGGAAAGTATTACATAGGTACTTATGGTGGCGGTATATATATCCTCAATCCTTCCACGTTGACTTTATCCGATTTTGAAACAGCAGACCTAAAATCAACTCCATTCCTGAAAGGACATGTGTTTTGCATAAAATCGGATGATGAAGGAAGTTTGTGGATGGCGACGTCTATGGGACTTTACTGTTATAGAGATGGAAAGCAAATCCGGCATTATACTACCGAAAATTCGAAATTACCGGGAGAAAATGTATATGATATATGTTTTGATTCCACTCGTAAAGGATGGATTTGTACAGAGAACGGTTTATGCATTTGGGATCCATCAACCAATAGTTTGAAGTCGGATATGTTTCCTGAAGGGTTTATTCATAAAGATAAAATCCGGACAGTATACGAAGATTCTAATCATGAGCTTTATTTCCTTCCGGATAAAGGTGCTATTTTTATATCTGATTTGTCGATGAATCATTTTCGGAGAATGCAGTCGGGCACTCCTTTGGATGGAAAGGATGCAATGTTTATTATAGAAGATCATGAAGGTTGGTTGTGGGTTGGTACTAATTTGGGCTTATATCGTTATGATAAGAAAGATAATTTTATTCCCTATAATTTCGTAGATGGCTTGCCCAGTTCTATATTTATTACTTGTTTCCCTGTGATAGATGAAGAGGGTACGATGTGGTTCGGCAATTCGAAAGGTATGATTTATCTGACCTCGGAACAAAACGGCAGAAAAGCAAAATGGCATTATCCGGTTGCTATTACCGATGTATTAGTGAATGGAAAGCAATCGGTTTATGCTAAGATGAGTAGAGAAAATAACGTGTATAAAATAAAATTGGAAGCAGATCAGCGTAATCTGACAATCCGTTTCTCTGGGTTCACTTATTCGGAGCCTGCATATATGTCTTATAAATGTAAGATGGAAGGGATAGATAGCGACTGGCAATTATTGAGTGGACAATCTGAAATAACATATTATGACTTATCATCCGGCAATTATCAGTTTAGAATTCATCGGGTGGATGATCCGGAGTCAGAAATTTGCCTGATGGTGACTATTGCTCCTCGTTTCAATGCTGTTATGTGGAGTGTGACTATTTTAGTGATATTGATAATAACCTTGGCTTATATATATTATCGCCGGAGAATGAAACGAAACAACCTTATTCAGTCGAAGGAAAAACAGCAACCGGTAATAGAAGAAAAATATAGAAAGAGTAATGTGACTGAAGAAGAATGTAGGCGCTTGGCTGGCGAACTGGAACTTCTGATGCAAAGGGATCGACTATATGTTAATCCAAATCTGAAAATAGCAGATTTGGCTGCAATATTGAATGTTTCCACTTATACATTATCCTATTTATTCAATCAATATTTGGATAAAAACTATTATGACTATTTGAATGACTATCGCATAGAGGAGTTTAAGCGTTTGGTTGATAAAGATGAATATTCTAAATATACGTTGACAGCTTTAGCCGAACTATGTGGTTTTAGTTCGCGCACCTCCTTCTTTCGCTATTTTAAAAAGGTTATTGGAATTACTCCGAATGAATATATTCGAAGTATCGGAAAGACCAATGAAGAATAATATACCTATGTACCTTTCATTTTAAACTTTAGATTGATAAATATCTCTTTAGAGTCTCAAATAATAAATTGAGACTCTATGAAATTGAGAGTTAACTGCTTGATAATTAAAGTGTGTAATGATCGTTTGCTCTCCGCCAATAGGACGGAATTTATCTCTTTCTTTTTGAATATCCATTTTCATATTTACCTTCTATATTTGCCAACGTAATGATAAACAAAAATCTAAGCAATGGAAAATATAGATATGTCATCCGTACAGCTGATTACTGATTCTTATCAGAATTACCATCGTTCCGTTTACTTGTATATCTTATATAAGATAGGAAAAGATGAAGACGCGAAAGATCTGGCCCAAGATGTATTTTTACGTTTGATGGATTATAAGCAAATGTTGCGACCGGAAACAGTAAAGTACTTTATCTTCTCTATTTGTCGGAATCTGGTTACTGATTATTTGCGTCGTCATTATAAAATGCAGGAAATCACGTCCTATTTTTTAGATCAGATTCCTACCTCTACCAATGATGTAGAGAGTCAGATAATAGCCAATGATATATCTACATGTGAGCAGAACAGGGTTCTTCGGCTTCCTGCACAACGGAGGAAAATTTATGCGATGAGCCGTTTCGGTCATAAATCATCAGCAGATATTTCCGCTAGTCTTGGGTTATCTGTCCGTACAGTAGAAAACCATTTGTTTATCAGCCGGAAAGAAATCCGCGAATATATCCAACAGTGTATCTAATATTAGAATAAATAGTATAAATGTTAGTTTTAAATTTTATGTATATGAAAAAAAATCTCTTCAGATTTTCATCGAGAAGGATTCTATTCTCCACGGTGATAGCCTCTGCTCTTCTAGCAAGTGGTTCGCAGACTGTCTTTGCAGATGCTGGGGAAGTACAAGCCGTATTACAGGCTGGTGCAATCAAAGGAAAAATTGTGGACTCTAATGGCGAACCTGTCATTGGCGCCAATGTCAAAGTGAAAGGTACCACTAATGGGACAATAACCGATATAGATGGAAATTTTGCTTTGAATAATGTATCGGGCGGTACTTTGACTATCTCTTTTATAGGTTATAAGACATTGGAAATTCCCGTAAAAGGCACGAATTTGGCACGTATTGTCATGCACGAAGATACAGAAGTATTGGATGAAGTCGTAGTAGTCGGTTATGGTACAATGAAAAAAGAATCATTGACCGGTTCGGTAGCCGTAGTAGACCAGAAAATATTTAAAGACAAAGGTACAGTAGCCAACCCACTCCAGGCAATGCAGGGACAAGTACCTGGTATTCGCATCACCCGTTCTTCAGCTGCTCCGGGAGAAGAAGGATGGAATGTATCCGTTCGTGGTGCTGTTTCAAAGAATTCTACCGAGCCACTTGTGATAATTGATGGTGTACCGGCTGATGGAACAGGAGTTTTGGCACAGCTAAATGCCTCGGATATTGAATCCATTAACTTTCTGAAAGATGCATCTGCAGCAATTTATGGTTCAAAAGCAGCGGGTGGTGTTATATTAGTTACGACCAAAAAGCCTGATGCGGGAAAAGCAAAAATTGAGTATAGCGGTTCTTACACACGCAAAATTGTTGGTTTGCAACCCAAATTGATGGGATATGACGAATGGACAGATGCTGTTATACAGGCTGTAAAGAATGATCCGGAATCAACTTCTGATGCTTGGATACAATATGCTACTATGGCTAAGGAATTAAAAGGACAATATTTAGATTTGTTGAATGGACAGAATCCTTCCCAGCCTATGCCGGGATATTTTGCCGGAGTACCAGACCTGGTTTTCATGGATGTCGATTGGAATGATGTTCTATGGGGAGGGGCTAATTCCACTCAACATGATTTAAGTATTTCCGGAGGAACAGAGAAAGCGAACTACCGTTTATCGTTAGGATATTTATATGATGGGAGTACTTTGAAATGTGGAAATAACTCTAACGAACGCTATAATGTACGTTTATCTAATAATTTTAAAGTTACGGATCGTTTTAATATAACTTCTGTGATATCGGCCAGTCGCCAAAATCAGGTAGCTCCGACGATGCTTAGTTCAGTAGTTTCAACATTGCCTCTTCATCCGGGATTTCCTGTTGCTACAATTGATGGGAAACCTTATCAATGGGGATCTGAATATGCTCCTAACTGGTTGGCGGAGTTGGGAGGAGATAATAAACTGCTGGTAACATCTTTGAATATCAATGAAACATTCAAATATGAGTTTATGAAAGGGCTGAATTTGACTGCAACTTTGGGATATGCCACTAATGATGCAATCAGAGATGAACAATACTTATCAATAGAATGGTATAGTTACAATGGTAATAAATTGAATACTGATAGTAATCCTTATCCTACTTCGTCAGAAAGTTCTTATACTAAGAGTACAGCAAAAACAGATAACTATACGGCTTCTGCCTATTTAACTTACACAAAAAACTGGAGAGGCGTTCATGATTTCAGTGCGATGTTAGGAACACAATACGATCGTAAGTCTTATCAATACAGTGCGACAAAGGCAAAAGATATCCAGCCCTCTTTGGAAGTATTGAATGGTAGTGGAGAAGTAAGCATAAATAAGGTTGAAAAGTATGAAGAGGCTTTAATGTCTTATTTTTCCCGTCTTAACTACAATTATAAAGGTAAGTATCTTGTGGAAGCTAATGCACGTTATGACGGTTCGTCTAAATTTCAGCCGGAAAATCGTTGGAGTTTTTTCTATGGTTTTTCTGGAGGATGGAGACTTACGGAAGAGTCTTTTATGGCTCCGGTGAAAAATGTTTTGGATGAGTTGAAGCTGAAGGTCTCTTATGGAGAAGTAGGTAATCAAAGTGGTATTTCCCGTTTTGATGGAATACAGTTATATGATTATCATTCTGCCGGAGGTGTGTACATTGGCGATGGACGTATTTCTTATGTTGCTGCTTCCGGAACACTGGTGAGCAAAGACAGGACATGGGAGCGGATTCATAATTATAACATTGGATTGGATTTCTCCACTTTAAACAATCGTCTTTCCGGGTCCATTGATTTTTATATGAAGAAAAATAACAATATGTTGATAGAACGTCTTTATCCTGGTGTATTAGGTGGAAAGGCTCCATCAGGTAACGATGGAAAATTTGAGAGTAAAGGATATGATGGTACTATAAACTGGAAAGATCGGGTTCGGGATTTTTCTTACCATGTGGGAGTTACCTTTAGTTATATGACTAATACACTGAAAAGTGGTGGAACAGACGTTATTTCGGCCGGATATAATGGATCGGTAAACGGATATCCGTTGAACTCTATATTTGGGTATCAATATGTTGGTAAAATACAGAATGAAGAACAACTCAAGAAATATAAAGAAAAATACCTAGGGACTAATACCGTTAGTTTACCTTCTGTGATACGTTTGGGAGATAATATGTATCAGGACGTAAACGGAGATGGACGATTAACACAGGATGATTTAGTTTATCTGGGTTCTGATGATCCAAAAGTTTCTTACTCTTTTAATTTGGGTTTTGAGTGGAAAGGTCTCGATTTCTCGGCAGATTTTCAGGGGGTAGCCAAACGGACAGTATTTCGTGAAGCAGACGCATATAAAGTGCCGTTTAGAACCGTCTACCGGAATACTTCTGACTATACATTGGGAAATACTTGGAGTCCGGAAACTCCAAATAACCGTTATCCGGCTTATACTACTAATTCGAGAATTAATACTTATAATTATATGGCTTCTTCCTGGTCTGTAGAAAATGGTTCCTATCTCCGTTTGAAGAATATAGTTGTAGGATATACCTTGCCCTCATCTGTGTATAAGAAGCTAAACAATGTAATCAGTAATATGAGAATTTATGTATCAGGTGCGGATCTTTGGGAAGTATCGAAGATTAATGACGGATGGGATCCGGAAACTACTCGTACAGTGAAAGGTGGTAGAGAACGTTACCCATTTAATAGAACGTTTACGGTAGGTTTAAATGCAACTTTTTAATTTTATACGATCATGAAATTAGTTAAATTCAATACAATATTATTTTTGTTGTTAGGACTTGCTTTCCAGTCATGCCTGGATATCGAACCTAAAGATCAGCTTTCGGAAACCAATTATTGGAAAAATCCGGATCAGTTCACTTTATTTTCCAGTCAGTTTTATGGTTGGACGCATAATTTTAGTAATATCGTAAGCGATGGGTTGCATAGTGATTTGCGTTCAGATTTGTTGATGACTTCTACATTAAGTGAATATAGTAATGGAACAAATACTATTCCTCAGGAAGATAAGAATTATACAGATATCTATAGCAGAATTCGTCAGGTAAATATTTTGCTGAAAAATGCAGAGAATTATTCGTCTCCATTAGATATAAAAGTCCCTGTAGCGGAGGCGCAGTTTTTCAGGGCATATTTGTATTTCGACTTATTACAGATTTATGGAGATGCGATTATTGTAAAAGAACCAATGACAATTGATTCACCGGAATTGCAAGTGTCGCAGAATCCGAGAGAAGAGGTAGTCGATTTTATTATTCAGGATCTGAACAATGCTATTGCAGGGCTACCTGCTTATAAATCTCTTTCGGCTGCCGAGGAGGGACGAGTTTCTATGGAGGCTGCACAGGCCTTTTTATCCAGAGTGGCGCTTTATGAGGGTACATGGCAAAAGTTTAGAGAGAATGACGAAAGAGGTAAAGAATTGTTAAAGATAGCTGTAGATGCAGCAAAGGCGGTAATAGACAGCCGTGTCTTTTCTTTGTTCCAACCAAAAGAATTAGGCGTTTTTGCTTATAAGTATCTGTTTATATTGGAGAATACCCAATCAAATCCTGCCAATCTGACGAAAAGTGCCAATACGGAGTATATCTTCTCCAGAAGATATGATGAAGTGCTTAACTCGATAGGCTTTAATATTACTCAAGGATTTGTTAATAAAGCTGTGTTTATGACGCGTAAGATGGCAAACATGTATCTGACAGATAAAGGATTGCCTATTGACCCAACAGACGAGAATATGTATAAAAAGATGGATTCAGAATTTGCGAATCGTGATAATAGAATGCAGAATACAATGATGATAGCAGGACGTCCATATTGGGCTAATACAAATGGTAGAATGACATGGAAAGAAGATGCTACGGATTTGGAACTTGCATTTTATAAGTCTTTTGATCCGAAATCTCGAAGTGGATATTTCTGTCAAAAGTGGGCTACAGAACGAAAGGTGGCGAGTGGTAAAGAAGGGTACGACTTTCCGATTATTCGTTATGCAGAAGTATTATTGAACTATGCTGAAGCTGTATATGAACTTAATGAGAGTGAGGGAAAAGCAGACGATCAAGCTGTGACGGATGCTCTTAATATTTCTTTGAATTTAGTACGTACACGAGTGAATCCTGATATGGAGTACTTGACGGTTGCATTTGCCAAAGCGCATAACTTGAATCTTCGAACAGAGATTCGTAGAGAACGTACGGTCGAATTATTCCACGAAGGATTCCGAATGGATGATTTAAAGCGCTGGAATATAGCTGTTAATGAAATGAATCAGAATCTGTTGGGAGTGAAATGGGAAGATACAGAGTTTGAAGAGAAGTGGACGGCAATGTCGAACGCTACGGATGCTGAAGGTTGTATTATTATGGAAAGTGGCAGAAAATGGAATGCAAAGAATAACCTCTATCCTTTATCTGCCGACCAATTAAGATTGAATACAAATTTGAAACAAAACCCAGGATGGGGTGAATAATGCGTTGATACATAAATATTATGATTATGAAATACATTAATATAAAAATAAAAAAGGAACTTTTCTCTTTGTTGACCGTACTATGTCTGTCAGCAGTGTTAGGTGCATGTTCCGATGAAAAAACGTATGAAGCGTTAGATGAAGCATCAATTTTAACAGAAATCAAACTAAACGTGACAAATCCTTTGCCACTGTTGATTGGAACGGATTCGGTAATTTCCTATTCTGTGGCTCCGGATTATGCTACGACAAAAGAAATAGTATGGAGTTCTGATGATACAGAAATAGCTACGGTGGATGAGACTGGACGTATTTCTGCCCATAAAGTGGGAGAAGTAACTATAAGAGCTCGTTCAAAAGCTGGATACGTAGCTACAGCTTCTCTGAAAGTACAAGTCATTAGCGAAATAATAAAAGTTTCGGATTTTACTGTAACTCCGGAAAATCCAGAACTTTTTGAAACGGGTACACTGCAGTTAAATGTGGCTATCTCTCCAGAAAATGCCACCTATAAAGCGATGAAATGGACAAGTGAATCACCGGACATCGTTTCTGTTTCTGAAACAGGTATAGTAACAGGTTTAAAAGTCGGTACTGCCCGGATTAAAGTGGAGGCAACAGATGGTAGCGGGGTAGCAAAAACTGTTACTGTAAATGTGAAAGAACTAATTCCGGTAACTGACATTATTGTGGCAGATGAAGATCGAAATTTAGCAATGTATGAGACTTCTAAATTAAATATTAAGGTTGTTCCAGATAATGCGACTTCAACAGCTTTATCATGGTATAGCTCTGATTCTAACATTATTAGCATTGATGAATTAACAGGAGTATATACGGTAAAGACTTATGGAAGCGTTACATTGACAGCGAAACAGGGAAATTTTGAAAAGTCTTTTGATGTGACTGTAGTAGAAGGGAAGATTAACGATACATTCTTGTACAACACGATTTGGGCAAAGTTTAGTAATGATGCAAATACAGTTGAAGTAGTAGACGGTAATTTAGTGGTGATACCAGCAAAAATAAGTGGTGGTTATCGTGCGCAAATAGCTAGAGACAGAAACACTTATAAGACCGATTTTCATCCGGGCAATTATCCGATTCTTGCTCTGAAAATCACTCAACCAGAGGTTGCAGCAGATTATCAATTGGATGTCTGGGGAGGTGACATAACCGGAGGAAAATATGGAAACGGCCGAAATACAATGCCGACAATCCAGTTAGAAGATGGAACCGTAGTTTATTATGCTGATTTGTCAAATAATGGTTTAGGTTTTGGTGGTTATTATCTTTCCGCAAATGCTAAATCAACGATAACTAATGTAATATTTGGACTGTTTTACTCCTCTGCCATCACGGATAGTGATGTAGCTACCGGGTTGGCAACATTCAAACTACATTGGATGAAAACATTCCGAAGTGTTCAGGCTATGAAAGATTATTTGAATGTAAATGAGTGATTATTGATAATATAATGTTGAATTTATGAAAAGGAATTTTATTTATACCATTTTGTGTGCATTATTGTCATTAAATACAAGTTGCGCATCTGAATTTACAGAAGAAAAAAGTTCTGATATTGATAATTGGCCGGCATCGCCGACTTATACCTTTACGCATCCTTGTTTATTGCATACAGATGCAGACTTTGAGTATGTGTATCAGAAAGCAATGGTAGAGAAAAAACAACCATGGCTGATGGGATATGAAAAGTTACAGGAAAGTCCACGTGCTCAAAAGAATTATGCACCACGTCCTGTTGCGAAAATAGAAAGACCGGGTAGCGGATATAACGCAATTAGTGATGATGGAGCAGCTGCTTATCAGTTAGCTTTGATGTGGAAAATGACAAATGATACTGATTATGCAGATGCCTCTATTCGGGTAATGAATGAATGGGCAAAGACTTGTAAGGCGATTACAGGTACTGAAGCCATATTAGTGGCAGGATTTACCGGATATCAATATGCGAATGCGGCTGAGATTATGCGTGACTATGAAGGATGGAAAAAAGATGATTTCGAGAAATTTAAGCGATGGATTGTCGATTTGTATTTTCCTATATGCGATGCCTTTCTAGGTAATCATGATGCAAATGCTCCTTATAGCACTTGGATGAGTTGGGAGCTTCCTGCCATGGTTTCTATATTATCTATAGGTATTTTATGTGATGACTCGGATAAGGTGAATGTAGCATTAAACTATTTCTACAATGGAGTAGGTGCAGGTTGTATCAAGAATTCTGTGGTGGCCAGACATAAAGATCCGGATGGACATGTGGAGACATTCGCTCAAAGTCAGGAAATGGGGCGCGATCAGGGACACTCTACATTAAATGTACCTCAACATGCATATTTTTGCCAAATGGTTTTGAATGCTATCGGAACAGATTTGTTTGCGTATGATAATAATTTAATTCTTGATTTATGTGAATACACGGCAAAGTATAATTTGAAACCAAATGAGATTCCAGCAATGCCGTATACTACCTACTATACCACTAAAGAGCCTATACATGATAAGCTTGACCCGGATGGTCAAGGTCGCGCACGTCCGGGATGGGAACTTATTTATAATCATTATAAAGTGAAAGGAGCAAATCCTTATTATTCGAGAGAATTTGCACGTACAATGAGACCCGAGGGTGGTGGCCATCGTGGGACAGCAGAGTCTGATGATATGGGATTCGGTACATTGATGTACACAAGAGAGCCGGTTGAAGTTGGTGAAGATCAGGCCGCTTATCCTGTTAGAGAGTATTAGTGATTAGTGAAAGATTGTGCCAGAAGTTTTTAAGTTTAGCGAACTTTTGGCACATTCTTCTAGTATATGACTCATGAATATGAGTTTGTTTGATTTATTGAAAAGTATGAAAAAAATAAAATTCATTCTATTTGTTATTTCCTGTTTGTTTGGAGTAAATATGGCCTATAGTCAGCAGAATGAATGGGAGAATCCAGTAAAATACGAGTGGAATAAGGAACAACCACATACTGATTTTATGATTTATGATCGTTCCGGGGATGCAATTAAAGATGAATATGAATTATCTCCTTGGTATAAATCACTGAATGGTAAATGGAAATTCATCTATTCACCTGCTATTGATAAAAGTGAAAAACAGTTTTATCGTATGGATTTATCTAACGATTATTGGTCTGATATTGAAGTTCCTTCCAACTGGGAGTTGCAAGGATTTGGTGAACCCATTATCCGCAATATACAATATGTTTTTTCACCTAATCCACCCTATATTGATGTGGAAAATCCGGTAGGAACTTATCGAAAGACTTTCACTGTTCCGTCTGACTGGCAAAACAAAGAGGTAATGCTTCATTTCGGTTCCATAACGGGCTATGCACAAATATACGTAAATGGTCAAAAAGTCGGTATGACCAAAGCCTCCAAAACTCCGGCCGAATTTAATGTGACTAACTATCTGAAAGAAGGAGAGAATTTACTGGCAGTGCAGGTTTATCGTTGGCATGATGGTAGCTATATGGAAGATCAGGATTTTTGGCGACTGACCGGGATTGAGCGTGATGTATTCTTGCAAGCTTACCCAAAACTGACTATTTGGGATTTCTTCTTAAAATCAAGTCTGGATGGCGCATATAAAAATGGTATATTCAATGCCACCATAGATTTGCGTGAATTTACAGGCAACCATATAAAAAAAGGAACACTCAAACTGGAATTATTGGATAAAACCGGCAAAACAGTTTTGTCACAACAAAAGAAATTTAACGTAGAAGAAGAGTTTACCCGGTTAGCTTTTTCGGGCGTCATAAAGAATGTTTCTAAATGGAATGCCGAAAAACCATCTCTTTATGATTGTGTCATCACACTTTTGGATAATAAAAACAAGCAGCTTGCAGTTACTGCCTATAAGACAGGTTTCAGAAAGATAGAAATAAAGAATGCCCAACTATTAGTGAATGGCGTTCCGACTTATATAAAGGGTGTCAACCGACATGAACATAACGACAGTTTGGGGCATACTCAAACTCGCGAAATTATGATGAATGACCTGAAGCTGATAAAGCAACTGAATATGAACGCCGTTCGTACCAGTCATTATCCCAATCATCCGTTGTTTTATAAATTATGCGACCAATATGGCATTTACATTGTAGATGAAGCTAATATTGAAACCCACGGAATGGGATCAGTTCCTTATTTCAAAGATACCATTCCACATCCTGCTTATCGTCCCGAATGGTATGCAGCCCATGTAGACCGTATCACTCGAATGGTAGAAAGAGATAAAAACCATCCATGTATCATTGGCTGGTCATTAGGTAATGAATGTGGTAATGGACTCGTATTCCATGATGAATATAAACGCCTGAAAGAATACGATCCAAGCCGTTTTGTACAGTTCGAACAAGCTTGGGAAGATTGGAATACAGATATTGTTTGTCCGATGTATCCTAATATGTGGAAAATAACGGAATATGCCAAGTCCGGTAAACAGCGTCCGTTTATCATGTGTGAGTATGCTCATGCCCAGGGGAATAGCAATGGAAATTTTAAAGACCTTTGGGATGTTATTTATGACAGTCCTAATTTACAAGGTGGCTTTATCTGGGATTTTATGGATCAAGGATTTAAAATGAAGACAGAACCGAGAGACGGACGTACCTACTGGATGTACAATGGCAAAATGGGAAGTTATAAATGGTTGGAAGATAAGAAAGGGGAACTGAATACAGGAACCGATGGCTTAATCTCCGCTAATGGTATTCCCAAGCCGCAAGCGTATGAAGTAAAGAAAGTCTATCAGTACATTCAGTTTAATGCGAAAGATTTGAGTAAAGG
>ERZ838827.702-NODE-702-length-35532-cov-9.568706_pt1 | contig 35532 bp, 22 predicted proteins | sample MGYA00519881_ERZ838827 | MGnify/ENA primary metagenome ERZ838827 (study PRJEB31850, sample SAMEA3708842) | human gut metagenome | biome: human gut; feature: human-associated habitat; material: faeces | place: China | collected 2014 ...
TATGAAAAAAAGCGGCTTCCACCGTTTAGCGGAGCCGCCTTATTAAAAATCCAGGCTAAGTACGATCGGTTAACGGCTGAATTACATGCGCTCGAGCGTGAGAGAAAGCAGTGTCAAGCTGATGCGCTTATGGATGCACTTTCTAAAAGCGGAAAAACGCTCGATGATGTCCTGATTTTTTTAGGTCGTTAACTCACCCCTGGGCGTCGAGAGTAAAAAAACGCTGGAAGTTAACGTCCGTCCGCCACGCACCTTGCCGTCGCGCCCGAGCTCGACCGCATCATCGAAGGCGTCGAGGCGCTCGGCGACGTTTTCGCCGCGAAGGCCGAGGCCTTCAGGCACGTCGTCAAGGTCGGCCGCACCTGCTGGCAGGACGCGCTCCCGCTCACGCTCGGTCAGGAGTTTGGCGGCTATGCCGCCCTGATGCGTCGTCTCGCCTCGAAGCTCCGTGCCGTGCGTCCCGGATGCTTTGAGATCTGCATGGGCGGCTCGGCCGTCGGCACGGGGCTCGTCGCCGATCCCGGCTACATGGACGCCCTCTACCGCCACCTTTCCGACATCTATGGCGAAGAGGTCCGCCCGACGGCGTCTCTCTTTGACGGCCTGCAGAACGGCGACTTCTTCGTGACCGTCTCGGGGCTCGTCAAGGAGGTCGCGACTTCGCTCTCCAAGATCGCCAAGGACCTGCGCCTCATGAGCAGCGGCCCGCGCTCGGGCTTCATGGAGATCCAGCTCCCCGCCCTGAGTCCCGGAAGCTCCATCATGCCGGGCAAGATCAATCCGACGGTTCCCGAGATGGTGATTCAGATCGCCCACCAGGTCGTCGGCAACGACGTCGCCGTCTCCATGGCGTACGACGAGGGCGAACTTGACCTCAACGTCTGGGACGCCACCTTCTACAAGTGCCTTTTCGAGAGCATGCAGCTCGTCGGCGACGAACTCGTCATCCTGAGGCGCGACTGCGTCGAAGGCATCGTCGCCTGCGAAGACCGCTGCCGCGCCGAAGCCGAAAGCTCCATCGCGCTCTCGACCGTCGTCGCAGCCACCTTCGGTTACCCCGAGGGCGTTAAGGTCGCACACTACTGCGAAGAGCACGGCGTCACCGTGAAGGAGGCCGTTCTCGCCATGGGCCTTCTCAACGAGACCGACGCCGACCGACTCATCGATCCCATCCTCATGACCGACCCCGAGGCCATGGCCCGCGCCATCGCCGAATTCAGGGCGCGCATCGACGGCTGATGACGGTCGACTGAGATCAAGACCGAGTGTCAGGGCCCTTCCGGGGAGGTGATGCATCTCTCCCCGGAGGGGCCTTCTTCTTTTTAGAAGTCCCGATCGGGACTTTTATTCTGGAGATTGGACATAGGTCAAATCATGCAAAGGAAAATTTACACTTCGCGCCGCATGGATCGTCGGAGCGCCCTCATTCAGGCCTCAAGACCTCGGTTGAGAGAGGGCTGAGGGACGCCTTCGGGGACCGTCATCCGTACAGTCGTACTGCAGTTGCCTTCCTGTGGATGTTCTGCAAGCGACTGTCATGCAGGCGCTGTGAGGAGGCCTTCTTTCTCATATGTTTTGAAGGGGCCTTCGGACGGCATACTTGTCCCGGATTTGTCTCAATGAGTACGCTTTTGGATTCAGACGGGAGGGCAGGCTCCTTTTCGGCTCCACTTTTGCTCGCTTTCATCACCGTGAATTCCCTCATGGATTCAATTGTTCTCGTTTCTGTTATGAGAAGAGAAACGCTAGGGAAATCCCCTTACGCAAGAAAAGGCAAAGTAGTGCAATCTTCTCAAGAGGTTGTCCGATCCACCTGCCTCCGGTGACGGGACATCCTCACGCGCTCCGTCGGCACTCTTCCTTTCGACTGAGCTGCGTCCCTCCCCACCATCGGGAGGGCAGCCTGCTCGTGAAGCACGGCATCGTTTGGCCCGGCGCGCCTCCAGTCAAGGCGCCGGGCCTTCTTTTTGTCCGTCGTTCCTGAAGACTCGGAATCAGACGTCAAACTCACCGCTCAGGTAGAGCTTCTCGAGGTTGTTGCCATACCGGATCTCGCGGTCCGTGAGGTCGGAAAAGCAAGTCGCCCTGCCCTTCCTGACCTTGAAGCAGACGTCGGGACGCACGAGGAAATGCGTCAGGAGCGAGGTTCGATGGCTGCTCATGAGACATTGAACGCCGTTGCGGCGCAGTCTTTGGAAAATCGCCTCAGGCACCCCTGAAGCAAGATTGACGTCGAAGTCGTCCGCCAGAATGAGCGTGGTTCGACTCAAATTGTTTGTCAGGACGAAGCAGCTCAGCATCCGCTTCATGCCGGACGAGGCGGTCTCGATGAAGCTCTCCATGCCGTCGCATTCGAATTCCACGCCAAGGCTCGTGAGGAAGGCGAAGAACTTCTCTTCGAGATTCTGTTCACGAACGAAACGGGCGGCTCCTGCAGGAGACAGGTCAACGGGGCCGCATGTTCGGTCCGATGCCGTCCAAAGCGTCATGCCCTCGGCAAAGCGCACGACCTTTCCTGCGTGAGTTCGGCGCGCCCAGTCGGAACTCTCCGAGAGCGTCAGCAGAAACGGTCTGTCGTCCGACGGGACGTCGGGCAGCTTCACGCTCGGGTGGAACGCCCTCAGGCCATCAAGTTCCGCCCTGCCTTCGGCAATTCGGTACATCAGACGGCCGTTTAAGGTCAGTTCTTCGTGGATGAGCCTGCCGTTGCGTCGCTCATATACGAACGCGACTTCGTCGGCCTCAAACGCCAGGACATGGGCAAACCTGCCTGTCGCCGGCTTCGCGCCGTCAATGCTCTTGTCCTTCGCAGGCGCCAGAAGGATCGCGAGGTCATGAATGGCGGTGAAGAGACTGGACTTGCCCGAACCGTTGGCGCCGAAAACAAGGCCGGTCTTGACGATGCCCCCGTGCCTGCTGATGCATTCTGTCGAGAAGGCATAGTCCCTGCTGACCGAGAGGTCAATGAACAGATCCTGTCGGTCCCTGTAGTTTCGAACGCTGAAGGCTTTGAGCACTGCTGTTGTTCCTCGCTGATTGATGTTTTGTACAGTATATTCCTTTCGCTTCTCCAGGAGGCAACTGCGGTCGTTCCCGTAATTTATTTACGGCAGTTTGCGTGCGGAGGACTTTCTGAACCGGAATGCGAAAAGGCCGCACGTCCTTTCGGAGCCGTGCGGCCTTCGTCAATGCGCTTGCGGGACGCTGGGTCCCTTCCAATTCTTAGAAATGGTACGAAACGCCGGCACCGAAGCCGTAGGCGATGTCGCCGTCAACCATCGGGCTGTCCTTGATTTCCTTGGAGAGGGAGCGCACCGTGCCTTCGGCGTAGACGCTGAACTTTTCGGAGATGCGGTAGTCGCCGATCAGACGGAAGTACGGGGAGACGCCTGCATCGGCGCTGTAGGCGTCGAGGCCGCTGCGCTTGGATTCGGCGTGGGAGATGCCGTAGTAGTAGTCGTTGAACTTTTCGCTCGTGAAGAGGACGCCGACCTGCGGGGTGACGCCGAAGCCGGCCACGTCGAAGCGCTTCATCCAGCTCACGTCGCTCATGAAGCCCTCGGACTTGCCGGAGATGTCGGCGCCGATGCTGGCCGTGATCTGGCCGAGCTGGCTGCGCCAGGCGTAGGTGACGTTGGCGAAGAAGGAGCCGTCGCGGTCGTCGAGGCGCTTCATGCGGGCGTCGTCGGAGTCGTCGGCGTCAAAGCCCAGACCCATGTAGGAGACGCCGAGCATCAGGCGGTGAGCGTCGGTCTTGACGAGGAAGCCGCCGGCTTCGAGACCCTTGAAGTAGAAGTGTTCGGTTTCGACGTCAACAGCGGGGATCGGCCAGACCTGGGCGTCCGTGTCACGGTAGCCGCCGTCCCAGACGTGAACGCCAAGACCGGCGGAACCGGTGAACTCGGCGTGGGCGGGAACGGCGAAGGCGGCGCACACGGCGCCGAGAACGGTGGCGGTCCTGAACTTGCTGGCAAGCTTCATGATGTATGTCTTCTTTTGTGGTTTCTTGTGGATTCGTTTTCCTAAACCCCTGTCGCACTGCGTCAGAGAGGAATTTGCTGAATGAACGTTTGTTCAGTGAGGCGACACTATACATCAACGGCGCCCGCCGTACAAAGACGACGAAATGCCGAGAACGCCCTTCCCCGGCTCGTGAAGCGCCTTCGGCTTCACGTTCACTTCAGCGGGAATCACGTATCGGACGTCTTCCCCTCTGCGAGAGGCTCAGGCAGGAGATCGGCCTCTTTTCAGCGCCCGCTCGGATCCTGAATCTAAGGGGTTTCCCTAGCTTGCGAAATTCCTGCTTGCGGCGTGACTTTTTTGCCACAAGTCCAATTCAAGAACTTTGGGCAAGTCGTTGAGAGAAACGGGCAATGACGAAAAGGCCGTGAGGTGCAGAATTTCCTGCATGAAGGCGGACGGGCCGCATGCCGGAGCCGTCCGCAACGCACGCACACTACGAACAAGGAGACCGGATCATGCAATCCTTCACCTACCATTCACCCACGAAGCTTCATTTCGGCGTTGGCGCCGTGGCCGACCACATGGCTGACGAGGTTGCCTCACGCGGGTATAAAACGGCGCTCGTCGTCACGGGCGGCGGCAGCGTGCGCCGCAACGGGGCGCTCGACGCGGTCCTCAAGGCCCTTGAAGCTGCGGGCGTTCGCGCCGTCGAGTTTTCAGGGATCGAACCCAATCCGCGCGTGACGTCGGTTGACCGCGCAGCGGCCCTCTGCCGCGCTGAAGGCGTGGATCTCGTGGTTGCCGTGGGCGGCGGCTCCACGATGGACGCCTCGAAGGCGATCTGCGCGGCGGCCAGACATGACGGTCCCGCCTGGGACCTCGTGCTCGACAACAGTCTCGTTAAAGACGCCCTGCCCCTCATGACGGTCAACACCATCGCCGCCACGGGCAGCGAATATGACAACGGGGCCGTCATCTCGAACATCGAGACCAACGAGAAGCTTCCGCTCGTGAACGACCTGCTCTGGCCCGTCGTCTCCTTCATCGATCCGGCTTATACGATTACGGTTCCTGCCCGCCAGACCGTTGCGGGCTCCTGCGACACCATGAGCCACTTCCTGGAACAGTACTTCGTGAAGGACATCTCGCCCGTGGCCGAAGGTTTGATCGAAGGCGTCCTGCGCACGGTGATCCGCAACACGCCCGTCGTACTCGAAAATCCCGCCGACCTGGACGCCCGTGCCGAACTTCTCTGGGCGAGTACGCTCGGCTGCAACGGCATCGCGGCGCTTGGCTCTCAGGCCTCGGGCTGGCCCTGCCACGCCATCGAGCACGAGGTGAGCGCCTGGTACGACATCACGCACGGCATCGGTCTCGCGATCCTCACGCCGCGCCTCCTGCGCTATTTCCTTGAGAAGGACGCTGAGTTCCTGGACCGCTTTGCGGGCTTTGCCGAGCGCGTCATGGGCCTTTGCTGCGACGAATTTGATTCTTGCGAGGCGCTCGCTGAGGCAGGTCTTGTGAAGCTCGAGGCCTTCTACAAGTCGATCGGGGTGCCCTCGGGCCTTGCTGAGCTCGGCATCGACGACACGCACTTCGAGGCCATGGCCGAGCACATCGAGAAGCACTGGTTTGCGCCGCTTGAGGCCTTCCCCGTTCCGTTCACGAGGAAGGACGTCGTGGAGGTGCTGAAGCGCAGCCTCTGAGAAGCCTGAAGATCTGAAGAAGCTCCCGCCGTTTTGTTCAATCGGTTCGGTGGGCGGGAGCAAAGGAAACGCCGCCTGCGGAGATTATCTGCGGCGGCGTTTCTCATCTCGCGTTGTTGGGCGTGCTCCTCTTCCTTCCCGACAAATACAATCGCCCGAACGTCGTGAAACGTTCGGGCGAGGTTGGAGGTGACTGTTCGAGGTGAGCCGTCAGCTCACCCCATGGACGTCATTCTTTCGTCATGTAGATCAGAACGCGTGCCTCACGCCGACGGTGGCGCGCCAGTCTTCGTCAAGCCAGCCGCCGCTCGTACGTTCGACGTCCGCCCAGAAGTAGGTGGTCGGCGTCAGGTTGAAGTTGGCGCCAAGGCCGTATTCAACCCAGGTGTCCTTGCCGTCGATCTCGACGATGCCCGTGCTGCCGGAAGCCGTGCCCTTGATACTGCTGTCACCCAGGAACTCGTGCACGACGGACGCGCGGAGGTAGACGTCGCCCTTGTTGTTCGGGCACTTGATGCCGGACGCAAAGCCGAGACGACCCGTCAGGCTGTCAAGACCTTCGACCTCGTAGCGTGCTTCGCCAAGGGTGAAGTCATCGCCGTTGATGTAGGTGTAGGCAACTTCAGCCTGAGGTTCGACATAGAACATGCTGGAGAGGTCCATGCGCCAACCGCCTTCAGCGGAGACGCCGATCGCCAGGCTGTCCATCTGTCCCTTCATCGAGCCGTCGACCGTCATGTCATTGTCAAACTTGGACATGCGGACCACCGTGTCGAGGAACATGCCGTTGTCGGCCATCCACGTCGCATAACCAGCAAGACTGTAGCCCTGCATGTCGGACGAGCTGCGGACATAATCCATTTCACCGTCCGTGTAGGCGAAGGCAACGCCGACGCGCGGTGCATCGGGCGTGGCAACCGTGTCGATGCCCACCTGAATCGTGTGGAATTCGCTGTCAAGTCCACTGTCACCCGAGAGCTTGCCGCCGTCATAGCGGGCCCAGGCGCCGTGTGCACCGTTGGAAGCACGAAGGTCACCCATGCGCTTGCGCAGATCAGTGGTGAGCATGCGGTTCATCGCGAGCGGCATGGCGGCAGCCATTTCAAGAGAGGACTCCATGATGGAGTTCGTCTTCTCGGTCACCGTCGATTCGTCGATCTTGCCTTCCTCGGTGAGCTGAGCCGTCTTTTCACCGGCAACAAGGCCTTCCTTCATGACCAGAGTCGTGCCTTCGGCGCCGTTCGTGATGGAGACGGCTTTGCTGAAGGCATTGAGGTCGCCGCCGAGCTTGTCGTTGAGGCGGCCGGAGGCAACAGCGTCGAGTGTCGAACCATCCGTGAGGCTTGCGACGCTGAGCGTGCCGGCGGCAGCGTCATTGAGTACGATCATGCCATCTGTGCTCGCGAGAGCGCCCTCAACCTTCATGGTGCTGCCTTCGGCCAGTTCGACCGTAGCCTTGTCGAGGGTCACTGTCGAAGCTGCATCAACAGCAACCGCGCCGTCGACGGAGGTGTTGCCGGAAACGAATCCCAGAGCGCCCTGCTCTTTGGCCCGCACGTCACCGACGATCTGATTCTGCTTGCCTGCGAGCGTCAGAGCAGAACCTTCGCCCTTCACGGTCAAGGCGACGGACTCTTTGGTGCCATCGATGACAACGTTCGCATCGCCGGCAACGGCGACTTTGGCCCCACCTGTTGAGACGATGCCATACCCCTTTCCCAAGCCTGTTTCAACTGTAATGCTGGTTGCGGTGTTCGCGCCGATCGTAATGTTTGATTTCTTGTCAGCGTAAATGCCGTAGGCTTCTTCAGAAGTATGATCGCCCGGCGAGTCGTCCTCGACGCCAGGGTCCACGTTCATCGTGATGGTGAATTTCTGGGCCTGTACGTCAAAGTCCACGTTGTTTGCGGAGATGCCCCTGGTTCCCGTCGAATAGGGGGTGCCGTCGTTGTCAACGCCAGCACCATCCAAGTCGATTTTCAGTTCCTTGACCTTTTCCGTGACTTTCCAAGTACCGCTCTCTCCCTGAATGCCGACCACATTCGTCTGAGCGGTCTTGTCTCCCGGAAGGATTTTGCCCTTGAGAAGCACCGTGCCTTCATTGTTGAAAGTGAGCTGTCCCGGAGCATCGACAACCGTTACACCGAACGGGCTGTATGAATGGATTTCAACGTCCCCGTGATTCGAAAAATCGAGGGTCGCATTTCCCTTGACCGTCACGCTCTGGGAGGTGTAGTTTTCTGTCGTGGTTTTCACGAACACGGAACCACCCGTGAATTTGGCGGAAGCAGTTTCGGTGCCATTGCCATTCACCAGAAGCCCGAAGCCCCATTTGCCTGAACCGACCTTTCCTGACACGTCGATGACCGTTCGTTCAGAATCGAACACGGCTGTTGCGCTGTTCTGAGCGTCGGGCTGTCCATTCACCTGAATGCCTGCAAACTCCTGTGTGGCGTCATCCGAGTTGAATTTGACCTCCAGGAAGTCGCCCCCGAAATGACCGGAGCTGCCCTTGCCGATGTAAATGCCGTCTTTTCTCTGGGCCGGTTCAACGTAGCTGCACCCTGTCACCTTGAGATTGTCGCCGGAAATGCTGTTGCCGTCATCTATCACGCTGATTCCGGTATCCACAACCTTGTTGGAGTAGTCGGTGGAAGTGGCGCCTGCAAGGTTGGTAAAGACCATGAGCACCGCAGCGGCGAGAAGCGTTTTCTTCATGGTGTTCCTCCTATGATCCCGAGTTTGTCAGTTTAGAGCCCTCTAAATCCTGCTGAAACCCTTGCCACCATTGAGTTGGCGAGGGTTTGTTTTTTTTCATTTGAAGTAGCCACAAAGTAGCACTAGTGGTATAATTGTGGATGGCAAGTTGACTCAGGAGTCCTCACATGTCCCGCAATGTCACCATCATGAGCTGCAACGGCTATAAGTACGTCCGCGTATGCGAGAGCTATCGCAACGCCGAGGGCAAGCCACGCTCCAAGGTCATTGAAAACCACGGAAGGCTGGATCAGTTGGAAGCCAAGGATCCCGAATATGTCGCGAAATTGCGTGAGCGCGTACGTCAGGAAAATGAAGCAGCCAAGGCGGCTTACGCGCTAAATCTTGAAAATGCGGCACAAAGCCGCATTCGTCGACTCGAGTCGATCAGCCAAGGGACGGCGGACTACGGTTTTGCCGAACCGATCAACATTGGATCGGCCTTGTTGCGCCAGATCTGGAAGGAAGATTTGAACTTGCCGCAGGTTTTCCGTTACCTACAAAGCAAGACCGAGATTTCCTACTCGTACGACCAGGCAGCTTTTCTATTGACGGCACAACGCATTCTTCGACCCGGCAGCAAGAAGAAGGCCTTCGAATTTCGTAACAGCGACATCGTTTCCTGCGACATTGATGATCTCAATGTCGTCTATCGCGTTTTGGATCGTTTGAGTGCGGACAAGCCGGCCATCGTCAAACATCTCAACAGGGCAATCAATAAAAAACTGAAGCGGAGCATCACTGCCGCTTTTTATGACGTCACCACCTATGCATTCGAGAGCCGCAAGGCCGACGACCTCAGAAATTTCGGTCTAAGCAAGGATCACAAGGTTAACGAAGTCCAGGTGGTGTTGGGCTTGGTGATGGATGAGCATGGAATTCCCATTGACTACGACTTGTTCCCCGGCAATACGTCTGAATTCTCGACGATGATCCCTATGATTGAGCGAATTCGAAAAGATTATGAGCTGAAGAAACTTGTTGTGGTCGCTGACAGAGGGCTCAATTCCAATGAGAATCTAACCGAGCTTATCAAGATGGGGTGTGATTTTGTTCTGGCCCAGAAAATCCGCAACTGCAAACAGGAGCAAAGGGAGCAGATTCTCGACGATGCTGATTGGGAGAATGTGATTTCGGAAGAAGACGGCATCGTGCTGTGTCGATATAAAACCCTGGCCATGAAAAAGCCTCTGTACGAGACCAGAATCAATCCGGAAACTGGTCGCAAATCGCAGTCACGCAAAGCCGGGGAAGAGATGGATGTACGTTGGATCGTTTCCTACTCGCAAGCACGAGCCAACAAAGATCTGGCTGATCTTAAACGCAGCATTGAAAAGGCTCAAAAGGCTTTGGATCAGAAGACATCATTGACAAGCAGTCGAGGTTACAAATCATTGATTGTGACCCCGAAAGGCAAGGGGAAGCCCAGACTGAATCATGACAAAATTGAAGATGCCCAGCGATGGGCCGGGTATTACGCCGTATGCACCAATCTGGAAACGAAGACGCCATCAGAAATCATGGGTATTTACCGGCATCTTTGGCAAATTGAAGACTGTTTCCGTGTGAGCAAGACAACGTTGGAAGCACGTCCTTGCTTTGTTTGGAGCAAGGAGCATATCGAAGGCCACTTCATGAGTTGCTTCATCAGTTTGGTCATTGAAAAATATCTTCGACACGTGCTCAAGAGCAAGTTTCAAGAGATCACCAATGACGAAATCAACACAGCGCTGCGTACTGCTTTGTTGGCCTATGACAACGGGAATCCTCAGGTGCCGATGTATCTGCGCTTGTATTCCAGCGAAAGCCGCTTTGACGACATGCTGCGGACCTTTGGACTGGAGCCTCCCTGCCGTTACGAAACGCCCATGAGTCTGCGCAAAAAGCTTCGGCTGAAGACCGTCTACACAGGAAAGCCTAAAGCTTAGTGCTACGCAAAATGAAAAATAAATAACGCTACACCCCTTGTTGCTCAAGGGGTGTAGCGTTTTCTAGGTGACAAACTCGGGACACGCAGGCGATCGACGAAACGCCCTACAGGGCCTTTCTCTATGAATACTTCGGACTTTTCTTCCGCGGCCTTCGCGACGAGGCCTGGCGCGGCCGCTGGCCCGACGCCTCCCTCGTGATCACGGGCCTGTGCGGCGGAGAGGCGCCTGGAACACTTCCCGACGCACTCGAAGTCGAGCGCGCCTGCGCCACCGCCTTCTACGGCGTGGGCGCCGAAACGGTTCCGCTCGCCCAGAGCTGCTGGGAAAGCGACAAGCAGCTCAATTGCGGCGACGCCTGCCGCAAGTGCCGCGAACTCTACGCCCGCCACGGACTCGTCAACGACTGCCCCGACCACCTGCCCGACGACCACGCGGGCATCGTGCTGCCCTTTGCCGCCGAACTGCTGCGAAGGGGCGAGGACGAGGCGCTTCGATGCTTCATCGTCCACGGCATCGGCAGCTGGTGGCCCCTCGCCGAGGCGGCCCTGCGCGCGCGTCCCGAATGGACCGCACTCGGCCCCGTCCTCGAGCCCTTCGGCCGCTTCCTCACCCGCGAGCTTGAGCTCGTGCAGGCGAAAGCCGCCTGAACGCACGAAGCCCCTCTACAACTGACTCAACCGCATGCCCCCGGCCGGTCCTTCCGGCCGGGATCGCCGCACGCATCCTCAAAAAACGCCAGAGACAACACCAAAAGGACATCCATCATGCAGAAAAAACTCACCGCCATCGCCGCAGCCGCGCTTCTTGCGCCGCTTGCCGTGCAGGCCGCCGACATTCAGATCTACGGCGCCATCGACACGGGCCTCGTCTTCCAGAGCATCGACGCCGACACGGCGGGCTCCGATCGCACGAGCACCCTCAAGATGAATTCGAGCGTCTCCGCGCCCAACCGCTGGGGCCTTCGCAGCACCGAGAACCTCGGCAACGGCCTGGCCGTCGGCTTCAACCTCGAGGGCCAGTTCGGCTCCGACGACGGCTCGATGGTCAACAGCCGCCTCTTCCAGCGCATGAGCCAGGTGTGGCTGCGCTCCGACACGTACGGCACGCTCGTCATGGGCCGCTCGGGCGCCCTGCGCAGCGGCATGGGCACGACCGGCATCTGGGGCCCGAAGGTTGCGGCCTTCAGCAACTCCTGGGGCGACCACATCGTCGGCTCCAAGTACATCATGCCGGGCGCCTTCGGCGGCCTCGACAACGCCATTACCTGGCAGTCGCCCGTGATGAACGGCACGCAGCTGCATCTGCAGTACTCCTCGAAGATGAACCAGGTCGCCGACACGACGGGCGAGGAGTTCGAGGGCTCCTCCGACCGCAACTGGGGCGTCGGCCTCACCTACACGAGCGGTCCGCTTCACCTCGTCGCCGTCGTCGACAGCATTCTCTACAGCGACACCGCCGCCGACTACGACGACTCGCTCATGGGGAGCCTCGGCGCGGCCTGGCAGTTCGACGGTTGGAAGCTCTTCGGCTCCGCCGCGGCCTTCACGGGCATGAAGGGCTCGAGCTTCCTCGGCCACAAGGATCTGGGCACCTTCATGGCACCCGTCAAGGGCGTCGAGGCCGCCACCTACAAGGGCTGGAGCGTTCAGGCGGGCGCCGAGATCAAGGCGGGCGCGGGCACCGTCAAGCTCAACGCGGGCTGGATGGACGCAAGCGTCGACGAGACCTACGTCAAGGGCGCCGTCCTGCACGACACCGACCGCATCGGCGTGGCCGCAGGCTACGTGCATCCGCTCTCGAAGCGCACGAGCCTCTACACGGGCGCAGGCGTGACGAAGGGCTCGAGCTCCGTCGATCCGGACGCCAGCCCGATCGTCTACGAAGCCGTGGCGGGTCTTCTGCACACGTTCTGACGAGCAGGCGGCGAAGCCCGCAGGCCCCCGACTGCGGCTTCGCCCCGCCCGTCCCGCATCCTGCGGCTTCAGGGAAAACACCGCGCAGACCGTCGCCGACGGTTGTGACACAATCGAAGAAGGCTCCTGCATGCCCGCGGGAGCCTTTTTCTCCATTTCAGCAACACCTTCGGCATGAACCGCGAACATCTCACTTCGGACCAGGTCTGGCTTCTGCTCGCCGTCTGGGACACCCGCTCCCTCACGCTCGCCGCTCGCCAGCTCGGCGTGAGCACCGCCACGGCGGCCCGCCTGATGACGACCGTGCGCACGCTTCTTCGCGACCCGCTCTTTCTGCGCGGCGGCGAGGGCCTTGTGCCCACCGCGCGCATGACGGCGCTCGTTCCGAAGCTGCGGGCCCTTCAGGACGGCCTCATCGACATCGCGCGCACGCCCGAAAGGTTCGATCCCGCAGGCATCCACACGACGATCAGAATGGCGGGCGTCGACAACGCGGCCTTCGCCTTTCTCCTCCCGTGCATCCGGGACCTCTACAGGGCGGCCCCGAACCTGAGGCTCTCCTTCGTGCCGCTCACCGACGACTTCACGCGCAGGCTCGAGGCGGGTCTCATCGACATCGTCTTCTACGCGCCTCCCATGAAGCTCGAACCCGACTTCCACGAACTTGAGCTCTTCAGCGCGGACCACGCGCCCGTCGTGCGCAGGGGTCATCCCGTTCTTGAAAGAGTCGAAGCGCTCAGGGCCAAAGGCGCCCCTCTCACCTCCGCCGACCTCGCCCCCTACAGGGAGATCACGCTCACCTACGGCTCGCTCGAGGGCCACTCCGCCGAACGTCAGGCTGCGCCCGACGACGGACACGTCGCCATGGACTGCGCCTACTTCCTCGCAAGCGCCTTCTTCCTTCTTGAGACCGACTTCTACGCACGACTCCCGCGCTTCACGGCGAACTACCTCGCCCAGAGGCTCCCCGTCGAGGTCCTCCCCGACATCGCCGACATCGAAGACCCCGTCTGGCACGCACGCATGATCTGGCACGGCCGCACGGACCGCGACCCCGCCCTGCAGTGGTTCCGAAGCATCATTTCGGGCAGGCGCCGCAGCGATCCGCTCGAGGATCTGCAGAAACACTGACGGAGCCCCTCGGTTCTCAGTCCTCTCCACCTCTTCTCTGGGGACCTCTCCGGACCGAGGCACCGATCGTCACGACGAGCACGACCAGGGCGAGCGTGCTGAGAAAGACCGTCGATGACATGAAGCCGCCGACGCCCGCTGCCATGAAGAGCGACATCATGATTCGGCCGAGGTTGTTGAGCATGAACCTCATGCCCACGATGTCGCCCACCGATTCGGGCGGCGCGTATTGGAAGATCGTGCTCATCGAAAGCGGCCTGACCAGACCGAATCCGAAGCCCGCCACCGACACGACGAGCAGAAAGGACGCGAATCCGTCGGCCAGTGCGGCACCCGAGAGCGCGACGCCGCCCAGAAGCAGCGCGTTGCGAAGCTGAGACAGAAGCGTCCTGTGATTGGCGCGCACGGACAGAAGCGAGCTTGCGGCCACCTGCGCGAGCGCGCACGCCGAAAGGAGCGTCCCCGTCTGGGTCGTCGTGAGGCCCATGCCGCCGCCCGCCGTGGGAACGAGAATGTCGAGAATGCAGAAGAGCGCGTTGACGCCCGAACCCGCCACCACGCCCGCCAGCAGCGGCCCCGAGCCCGCGAGACGCCAGATGTTCACGAGCAGGTCCGTCGACTCGACAAGGCCGTGCGCCCTGAGGTCCGATCGCGAAACGCCGGAGGAAAGGAAGGAAAGCGCCAGAGAGACCGCCAGCACGATGAAGGGCATCAGATCCGGAGCCTGCGAGAAGAGCGCACCGATCGCGACGGGCATGGCGATCTCGCTCACGTTGCTCAACAGGCACATTCTCGAAAAGCGCGACACGCGGTCCGCCGCACCGAAGAGTCCGCCGATGCCGCGATAGCCTGCGGTTGCGGCGAGCATGAGCGTCATGCCAGTGAGCATCCAGGCGACGGCAAGCGCCGCCGGCGCCTCATGCTGCGTCGCCAGAAATCCCGCACCCGCACAGCAGAGCGCCGCGCAGCGGTTGAGCGGCGAAGGCCCGAAGCGGTTGTAGAGCCGTCCCGCATAGATCGTGAAGACGGCGCAGGCCACGGAACTCGCCGCCATGACGGCACCCATCCAGGCCGCACCCACGCCGTGCGAGACCGCCTCGAAGATGAGCGTGAACTGCAGGCACCGCGCCGCAAGGCCGAGCAGGTACCACTGCGCGAAAAGGCGCCGAAAGGCTGTGCGAAGCTGTAGCGAATCCATGGAGTGTCCGATTGAGCGTGCCGAAGGAAGGCACGAGGCCTGCTGCGGACAATTGAAAACCTGTCGCGGAAGCGTTCCGGGACAGAACAATTTTCAATTGTAATCCCATCGTACGCTCCGAATGGGGCAATATTCGTGAAAAACCCTATGCGAGAGCGGGAAACGATGCGCGATGCTCAGACCTGACCCGAAGTGCGGCCTCCCTCACGCCATCGGTGGGAAGGTCTTCAACCTCGACCAGAAAAAAACCGACCTGCTCGCAGGTCGGTTTTTTGTACCTTATGAAATTCGGATTCGGAGTAAAGGCAAATCAGGGAGTTGATGTCGGTTGGAAGGTCGAAGACAGGTTGGGGTCGTCAACAATCCTGAATTTGCCGAAACCTGTTGAAAGCATTTCGACAGGGCGGTTGAAGTCGGAAGAGGCTGGGTCGTTCCGCTTCTCGTAATACGGGTGGCTCTTGATGTCGAGCAAGCCGCAGATCATGTCAAAGAACATGTCGTTTGTGAACGGTTTATTCGCGTTCGCTGCAAAGGAGCGTACGGTTTCGGCCGCCGTTTCTTCAAATGAGCTAGAAAAAGCTGCCCAAAGAGGAATGCGTACCATGCTCCACTTGAAAGGATCGGTTGTATGGCCGATTGTCGGATACTCACCGTGGTCAGACATGAAGACGAGTGCCTGAAAGTCAGGGCGATCCTTCACCAACTCGTACACCCTGCGCGTGAAATCATCGCTAAATCGGACGGCATTGTCATAGGCACCCGCGTCATCCCGCCAGATGTCAAATGAAGAAGGGTAGCGTTCATGGTAGTGGGAGTGGCATCCCAGAACGTGGAGAAAAACGAGTGACTTCTTATCTTGAACAGAAGGTATTTTGGCTAGTTCCCCTAGAAGTGCGTCGTCAAAATGCGGACTCTGAATTTTTTTGCCTATGGTGGAGTTAAGCCAAACCTGAAGACCTGCCTGATTGGCGATCACGGTGGTTGGCGTATCCCAGCCGCCAAGTCTGTTTTGGTTGCTGAGCCAGGTTACCTCATAGCCGGCAGCATTCGCAATTTCCACGATCGACGGGCTGTCAGCGAGCGACAGGGAAGAGAATTGAGAGTGAGAGGTAAGTGCTTGCCCAAGCGCCTGGACTGTCTGCGGGTAACATGAGTAGCTGTTTTCCATCAGCACGAAATGCTGGTCGTGCCGCTTGGAGGCAAGCCAAGGGGTGGTTTCGCGTTCGTAACCATAGGCCGACATTCTATCGCGAGTTTGGGATTCGCCGATGATAACGACAAAAAGCCCTGGACGTCCCTGATGCTTGATGCTGTCAAGCGATGCAATCAGCGCCTTGCGATGCTCCAACTGATGTTTGAAGGAGTCGAGTTCTTCGATTTTTGCAACAGTGGTCTGGAAAACGTCAAGTGTCGCATTGCCTCCGGTTTTGACGGAGCTGTAGATGGCGGCAATCAACATGATAACCGTAGCCATGGGAATCATGCGGTTGTAGCCTTTGAGTGTTTGCCTGCAGGTGAGTGTTCGAACCGAAATCACGCAAAGAAGGGAGTGTCAGGATTTCTGTGTCTGGGGAGGTTATTCCAGGGGCAGCCCAACGAGGCTGCCCTTTGTATTTGAGATGCAGTATGCCAGACCTGATGCGATAGCGGGGGCTAAGGTGGAGGGGCTCGCGCGGAGCGCGGGAGGATCCTCCTTAGCCCCCGCTATCGCGCGCCGCGAAGCGGCTGGCGCGTTAGCGCGAGAGGTCTAATCATATCCCTTCCTTACTCCATGGCACCTGTAAAGCGCTCACCAAACAGCAGAGCGAACTGGGGCATGGCAGCAGCCCACTTGGGCGTAGCACGCTTCCAGGAGGCCGTGAAATTCATGATGGCCAGGTAAATCAGCTTCTTGGCAGCGTCCTCATTGGGGAACAGAGTGCGCGTCTTGATCACCTTCCTGATAGCACGGTTGAGCCCTTCAATCGCATTGGTCGTATAGATCAGCGTACGGATCTCAGGAGGGAACTGGAAGAACGGGATTACCTGTGTCCAGGCGCGTTCCCAGATCTGGATGATGGCAGGGTACTTCTTGCCCATGGCCGTGCTCCCAAAGTGCTCCAGAGCGCGTTCTGCAGCGTCGGCATCCACTGCCTGATAGATGGGCTTAAGCTCCTTGCACACGGCCGCCCTGTCTTTATGAGAGACGAATGACGTGGATGCGCGGATAAGGTGGACGATGCAGGTCTGATGGAGGGTCTGCGGATAGACGGTTTCAAGAGCTTCCGTCATGCCCTTCAGGCCATCCGTAACGGCGATGAGGATGTCCTCAACACCTCGGGCCTTGAGCCCGTTGAACACGGTTGCCCAGAAGCTTGCACCCTCGTTCTCGGCGATCCACATGCCCAGAACCTCACGCGTACCGTCTGTTCGCACGCCAATCCCGAGATGAACGGCCATGTTCTTCACGGCTGCGCCACTGCGGATTTTGACTCGGATCGCATCGAAAAAGGCGACGGGGTACACACTTTCGAGCGGGCGGTTCTGCCACTCCTGCACGTCCTCAAGCACCCTGTCGGTGACCTTGCTAACGTAGTCGGGGCTGATGTCCACACCGTAGAGGTTGTCGATGAACGCCTGGATGTCGCGGGTGCTCATGCCCCGGGCGTACATGGCGATGATCTGCTCGTCCATCTTGCCGAACGACCGGCTGTGCTTGGGCACGATGATAGGGTCGAAAGTGTTCCGGCGATCACGAGGGACGCTCAGCGGCAGAGGACCGAACTCGGTCTTGAGGGTCTTGTGGCTAAAGCCGTTGCGCTTGTTGGGGACAAGGGAAAGCTCGTCAGCATCAACTTCTTCAGGAGGCGTTTCGGTGGACTGACAGCCGGTGAGATGGGCATCCATTTCTCCCTGCAGCATGGCTTCGACAAAGCGTTGGGAGAAGGTACGTACGGCCTCGGAGAAGGCTTCGGCTCCTAGGGGGCGGCCCGATGCTCGAAGCTCGGAAACGTACTGCTCGATGTGGCTATCGAGGGGGTTGGTGGACTTCTTACGAGAATTGCGTTTGGTGTTCGTGTTCATTGGATGCACCCGTTTGGCGGGCTCCGATTATCCCATGGACACAAAATTTCTGACGCTCTCCGCAAAGAATCACGGCTGAGACAAGGAGGACTGAACTGAGTGCACTCCCCTTGTAAGAAACGTACTCGAAAGCTTCGACTGGGTCAGTCTGCCAAAGTGCAACCATGACGTCGGAAGAGAACAGTGCCTGGTGTGACAGCCAGTAGCCGACAAACAGAAGAGGAAGGGCTGCAGCTGCGGTCCAAAGCAAAGCGGAGAGAACACGAATCACTCTCTGAACAAGGCGGTTGGAAAAGAAGCATGAAGATGCCGTGAAGAGCATGATCAGTACGCTGAGGGAGATTGCCCAACAATTGTTGTCAGTGATGTTGCGCGCGATGCACTTGGCAGGGCTTCCATCAGGTTCAGCGAGGGCAGCAATCATGCCTGCGGGCATAAGCAGCAGAAGGTAAAGCAGGCCTGTTGCAAGCAGATCCCGGCGGTCTCTACGAAAGATGAAGAGAAACCCCGTCAGGACGACGGCAGTCAACAGCAGGTGCCCGATGTGGCCAAAGACGAATTTGTTGATGCAGCCGAGCAAGGCTGCATTGGACACAACGATATAGAGGATGGAAAAAAGGAAAAGCCCGACCGGGAGTTTTATTTTGGTTGCAAAGCGCTGAATAGAAGCCTGAACGGAAGATATCATTTTGGGAATGTATTTTCTACGAGATATTCTTATTTCAAGATTCTACAGCATCGTTACTCCGTTTGATAATTCAAGCTGAAAAAGAGGGCCAAGCTTGCCATCGCCATTTCGATGGCTTTCGCCAACGCGGACATACTGCCGTCCGTTCCTCAGAAGTCGATCAGCTCGACATCCCTGCGGACGCGCCCTTCAAGCCCATGCAAAACGGGGACGCCTCCATCGAAGGAAGACGCCCCCGCAGGTCCCCTCAACCCGAATGCCTTATGGCCTGAAGGACGGCAGCTCCGAGTCGCCCGTGAGGAACACGTCCACGGCGCGAGCGCATCGCCTGCCCTCGCTCATCGCGCGCACGACGAGCGACTGGCCGCTGCGCGTGTCGCCGCAGGCAAAGACGCCGGGCACCGAGGTCGCAAAGGGCGCTTCAGAGCCCTCGACGCCCGCCTTCGCATTGCCGCGGGCATCGGTCTCGACGCCGAAGGACTTGAGCGTCGCAGCGGCGGGATGCATGAAGCCCATGGCGAGCAGCACGCGCTGACAGGGAATCTCGAAGGCGGAATCGGGCACCTCGGACGGCGTGAAGCGGCCGTCGGGACCGAGGCTCCACTTGAGCTTCACGCAGCGCACACCCCTCACTTCGCCCTTGTCGTTCAAGAGGATCTCCTTCGTGGAGGCCTCCCAGAGACGCTCGCAGCCTTCCTCGTGGGAGGTGGAGGTGCGAAGCTTTCTCGGCCAGGCGGGCCAGCAGGACTTGTCGTCCTTCTCGGGCGGCATGGGACTCAGGTCGAGCTGCCAGATCCTGCCCGCGCCCTGACGGCGGGCGGTGCCGACGCAGTCGCTGCCCGTGTCGCCGCCGCCCACGATGACGACGTCGCAGCCCTTGCAGTCGAAGGCGGGCTTCTTGACAAGACCTTCGTCGACTCGGTTCTGCTCCTGCAGGACGTCAAGGGCGAAGAATACGTCCCTGCCCTCTCGTCCCGGAACCTTGAGGTCCCTCGGCACCTCGGAGCCGCAGGCGAGCACGACGGCGTCGTACTCCCCGAGGAGGTCCGCAGCCTTCACGCTCCGCCTGGCGGCGTTGTGCACGCCCGCCTCGAACTTCCTGTCGCCCACGACCACGGAGAGCTCGAACCTGACGCCTTCGGCCTCAAGCTGGCTGATGCGGCGCTCGACGACGCTCTTCTCGAGCTTGAAGCCTGGAATGCCGAAGCGAAGGAGACCGCCGGGGCGCTCGGACTTCTCGTAGACCGTGACGTCGTGGCCCGCACGAGCAAGCTGCTGGGCGCAGGCAAGGCCCGCAGGGCCCGAGCCCACGACGGCCACCCGCCTTCCGGTCCTCACGGCCGCAGGCTCGGGCCGCACCCAGCCCTCGCGCCAGGCGCGGTCGATGACGGCGCGCTCGATCGAGCGGATGCCGACGGCCGCGTCATCAAGAAGGTACCTCGTGCAGCCCGCCTCGCAGATCGCGGGACAGACCCGGCTCGTGAACTCGGGAAAAGAGTTCGTCGCCGAGAGGCACGCCCATGCTCGCTCCCAGTCGCCTTCGCGCACGTGGCGGTTCCAGTCGACGGGACGGTTGTGAAGCGGACAGTTGTTCGAGCAGAACGGGGTGCCGCAGTGCAGGCAGCGCAGGCTCTGCGCATGAACCTCGTCGTCGTTGAGCGGGATCGTGAAGTCCCTGAAGCTCTTGATGCGTTCCTCGACCGGGAGATGGCCGAATTCGATGCGTTGGTTTTCAGACATGGCAATCTCCTTTACGCCCTGCTCTGCAGCACGGCGCGGTACTGAAGCGGAATGACCTTGACGAATCGAGCGCGGGTGCTCGACCAGTGTTCGAGCAGCTCGGCCGCGAGCGTCGAGTCCGTGAAGAGCTGGTGACGGGTGATGAGGCGCCTGAGGAGTTCCTCGTCCGTGCAGCCCATGTGCCAGGTGCGCGGATCGCTCGTCCTCACCTGCTCCTCGTGACTCATGACCCGTTCGAGCGCGACCATGGACGGATTGCAGTTCGCTTCGAAGCTGCCGTCGGCGTCGAAGACGAACGCGACGCCGCCCGACATGCCGGAGGCGAAGTTGCGGCCCGTGCGTCCGAGCACGACCGTCGTGCCGCCCGTCATGTACTCGCAGCCGTGGTCGCCGCAGCCCTCGATCACGGCGCTCGCGCCCGAAAGCCTCACGGCGAATCGTTCGCCGACGACGCCCGCGAAGTACGCCTCGCCGCTCGTGGCGCCGTAGAGCGTTGCATTGCCCGCGATGATGTTTTCACTCGGCCTGCCGTGGAAGTCCGCAGGCGCCCTCACGATGATGCGCCCGCCCGAGAGGCCCTTGCCCACGTAGTCGTTCGCGTCGCCCGACAGGTCGAGCGTGAGGCCCTTCGCCGCAAAGGCCCCGAAGGACTGGCCCGCCGTGCCGTGAAGCGCGATCCTGATCGAATCGTCGGGCAGGCCCGCGGCGCCGTGCCTCTTCACGATCTCGTGCGAGATCATCGCGCCGACCGAGCGGTGGGTGTTCTTCACCGCGGTCGTGATCGAGACGGGCTCGCCGCCCTCGATCGCGGAGGCGACGCGGGGCAGGAGCGCATGGTCGAGATTCTTCTCAAGCTGATGGTCCTGAGCGAGCGTGTGGCGGATTGCGCAAGGCTCGGCACTCGGACGGTGAAGGATGCGGGAGAGATCAACGCCCTTCGCCTTCCAGTTGTCGATGTCGTCGCGCTGCACGAGCAGGTCCGACCTGCCGATCAGATCCTCGAAGCGGCGGATGCCGAGTTCGGCCATGATGCGGCGGGCCTCTTCGGCCACGAAGAAGAAGTAGTTGATGACGGCGCCGGGCTTGCCGCGGAAGCGCTTCCTGAGTTCCGGATCCTGCGTGGCGATGCCGACGGGACAGGTGTTGAGGTGGCACTGGCGCATCATCATGCAGCCTTCGACGACGAGCGGCGCCGTCGCAAAGCCGAATTCGTCCGCGCCGAGCATGGCGCCGATGACGACGTCCCTGCCCGTCTTGATCTGGCCGTCGACCTGAATCGCGACGCGGTTGCGCAGACCGTTGACGACGAGCGTCTGCTGGGCTTCGGAAAGACCGAGCTCCCAGGCGCTGCCCGCGTGCTTCACCGACGAGAGCGGACTCGCGCCCGTGCCGCCGTCGTGGCCCGAGATGACGATGTGATCGGCCTTCGCCTTGGCAACGCCCGCAGCCACCGTGCCCACGCCCGTTTCGGAGACGAGCTTCACCGAGACGTCGGCCGCGCTGTTGGCGGTCTTGAGGTCGTGGATGAGCTGTGCGAGGTCCTCGATCGAGTAGATGTCGTGATGCGGAGGCGGCGAGATGAGGCCGACGCCGGGGACGGAGTACCTGAGTTCGGCGATGTATTCGGTCACCTTGTGGCCTGGAAGCTGGCCGCCTTCGCCCGGCTTGGCGCCCTGGGCCATCTTGATCTGGATCTGGTCCGCGCTCGCGAGGTACTGGGCCGTCACGCCGAAGCGCGCCGAGGCCACCTGCTTGACCTTCGAGCGCAGGCTGTCGCCTGCCTCGAGCTTCACGTCCGCGACGATCCTGTCGCTGCCGAGCACGTCGGCGAGCGTCTGGCCGGCCTTGACGGGAGAGCGGCCGGTCATCATCTCGGCCTCATAGCGCCTCGGATCCTCGCCGCCCTCGCCTGAAGTCGACTTCGCGCCGATGCGGTTCATGGCGACGGCAAGCGTGGCGTGGGCCTCGGCCGAAATGGAGCCGAGACTCATGGCGCCGGTTGCAAAGCGCCTGACGATGTCCTTCGCAGGCTCGACCTCGTCGAGCGGCACGGGCGTGCAGCCCTCGGTCCTGAACCTCAGCAGGCCGCGCAGCGTCATCTGACGGCGGCTCTGGTCGTTGATGATGTCCGCATACTCCCTGTACGAATTCCAGTTCTTCTCGCGGGAGGCCTTCTGGAGCTTGACGATCGCCTCGGGCGTCCACATGTGCTCCTCTCCGTCCGCGCGCCAGGCGTATTCGCCGCCCGTGGGCAGGTCGCGGCCGGGGGCGGCGCCGATGCCGTAGGCGGCCTTGTGGAGATTGATCGCCTCCTGCATCACCTCGAAGAGGCCGATGCCGTCGATCTGCGAGGGCGTGCCCGTGAAGTAGCGCTCGACGAAGGCCGACTGCAGGCCGATCGCCTCGAAGATCCTCGCGCCTCGGTAGCTCATCAGGGTCGAGATGCCCATCTTGGCCATCACCTTGGTGAGGCCCTTGCCCACGGCCTTGACGTAGTGGGCGACGGCCTCGTCGGGCAAGAGCCCCGCCTTGGGCGCGAGATCCTTGAGCGTCATGAGCGCCATGTAGGGATGCACCGCCTCGGCGCCGTAGCTCATGAGGAGCGCGAAGTCGTGCGTTTCAGTCGCGGAGCCCGAGCTCACCACGAGGCCCGTCGTCGTGCGCAGGCCCTCGGCGATCAGGTGCTGATGAAGGGCCGAGGTCGCAAGGAGCGCGGGAATCGCCACGCGGTCCTTCGAGACCGCCTCGTCGGAGAGGATGAGGATCGTGTGGCCGAGCTTGATCGCATCGACGGCCTGAGCACACAGGCCCGCGAGGCAGGCCTCGACGCCCGCGCTGCCCCAGGCGGCGGGATAGGTGATGTCGATCACCTTGCTCCTCACCTTGCCCGAGGTGTAGTCGGAAATCGAGAGGAGCTTGCGCATCTCCGCGTCCGTGAGGACGGGCTGCGAGACCTCGATGCGCCTCGTCTGCTCCACGTCGTTGACGTCGAGCACGTTGGGCTTCGGACCGATGTAGCTGATGAGGCTCGTGACGAGCTCCTCGCGGATCGGGTCGATCGGCGGGTTCGTCACCTGAGCAAAGAGCTGCTTAAAGTAATGGGAGAGCGGCTTGGACTTCTTCGAGAGGACGGGGAGCGAGACGTCGTTGCCCATGCTGCCCACGGGCTCCATTCCCTTTCTGGCCATCGGCACGAGAATGAGGTCGACATCCTCCTGGGTGAGGCCGAAGACGCGCTGCAGCTCCCGGACGCGCTCGGGGCCGACGGCTTCGTCGGGCTCGGCCTCGGCGGCGCCCGCGAGGTCGGCGAGCCTCAGGTTGAGGCGGTCGACCCACTCGCGATAGGGCTTGGCGAGGGCGAGCTGGTTCTTGATCTCGTCGTCCTCGATGATGCGCCCGCGGCCCGTGTCGATGAGGAGCATCTTGCCCGGCTCGACGCGCCACTTGCGGCGGATGCGGCTTTCGGGAATGGGCAGGACGCCGACTTCGCTCGCGAGCACGACCGTGTCGTCGTCGGTGAGCACGTAGCGCGCGGGCCTGAGGCCGTTGCGGTCAAGCGTCGCGCCGATCTGCACGCCGTCCGTGAAGACGATGGCGGCCGGGCCGTCCCAGGCCTCCATCATCGGGGCATGATATGCGTAGAAGGCGCGCCTGTCGGGATCCATCGTCGTCGACTTCTCCCAGGCTTCGGGCACGAGCATGAGCATCGCCTGTGCGAGCGAATAGCCCGACATCACCATCAGCTCGATGGCGTTGTCGAGGCTCGCCGTGTCGGACTGGCCGTCATAGATGATCGGGGCGAGCTTGCGGATGTCGCCGCCGAGCACGGGCGACTGCCAGACCTGCTCGCGGGCGCGCAGCCAGAAGTTGTTGCCGCGGACCGTGTTGATTTCGCCGTTGTGCGCGATGTAGCGGTACGGGTGCGCAAGAGCCCAGCTCGGGAAGGTGTTGGTCGAGAATCGCTGGTGCACGACGGCGATGGCGCTCTCGACCTTTTCGTTCTGCAGGTCGAGGTAGTACTGTCCGACCTGGTCGGCAAGCAGCAGGCCCTTGTAGACGACGGTGCGCGTGCTCATCGACGGCACGAAGTACTCGGAGCCGTGCGTGAGCTTCAGGGCCTGAATGCGGTGGGAGGCCGTCTTGCGGATGACGTAGAGCTTGCGCTCAAGCGCGGTTTGGACCATCACGTCGGGCCCGCGGCCGATGAAGATCTGGCGGATGACGGGCGCGCTCGCCTTCACGGTCGGACTCATCGTCATCCCTTCGCAGACGGGAACGTCGCGCCAGCCGAGCACGACCTGGCCTTCGCGCCTGACCGAGCGCTCGAGCTCCTGTTCGCAGGCGGCGCGGGAGGCGGCCTCCTGCGGCAGGAAGATCATGCCGACGCCGTAGTCGCCGACTGCGGGAAGCTCAACGCCCTGCGCACGCATCTCCTCGCGGTAGAAGGCGTCCGGAATTTGAATGAGAATGCCCGCGCCGTCGCCGCAGAGCGGATCGGCGCCCACGGCGCCTCGATGGTCGAGGTTGTGCAGAATCAGCAGCGCGTCCTCAATGACCTTGTGCGACGCCCTGCCCTTGATGTTGACGACGGCACCCACGCCGCACGCGTCGTGCTCGAGTTCGGAACGATATAGCCCTTTGAGGCCGGCTTCGCGCCTGGCCTCCTCTTTCTGTCGGGTCATGACCTGGCTCTCCAGTGTTTCTATTTTTGGGGGATTCTGTTTTCCATCCGGGAAAGGGAGCGCCCGACGGGCCGGCGGAGAGGAAACATGGAGATGTTGCATCAAAAAATCTCCGTGCGCATGCCTGCGGCACAGAGATTTTTTAAATACCCGCAAATACGGGATGGCAAACTGCCTAGGTCGGGCAGTATGTCTTAGGAGATACCGCCTAGAAACTCACTTCGTCTATGTAAATTACCTTAGCGCATCACCAGAGGCTTTCGACAGCATTTTCGGACGCGATCGGGACCTGAAATGAAAACGTCGGCGGGACGGGCGATGATCCGAAAGAGCTCCGAAAGGCCCGTCCCCTGCCTCATCACCGGCCGGATTTGGCGGCGTATTTCCGTGTTGCCTCCAGTGCGAACTGACTCCAGGCCTCGTTGAGGGCGGGCAGGTCCGTCTTGTCCAGATCTTTTCCGCGCCGCTCCGACCAGCAGGCGAGCCACAGGAGCTTCGCGCTCAGGCTGCCGCCGGACTTATTGACGATTATGGCCTTCTGCCGGCTTTTACAGTGGCCGAGACTACTGTTGAGCGAGGCGTCGATGAGGGCAAGATTGCCGAAAAAATCAATCAGGCGGTCATCCCCGTCGCGAAGGGCGGATGCCTCTTCGTCATCCTGCGGAATCCAGTGTTCCACCTGACCTCTGAAGTTGATGCGGCTCTTATCAATCCTGTCCCCGAGATCTTTGAAGAACTCGACCTGTGAATTGGGATCTTCAAAGAACTTGGTCGACAAATCGGCGAAGACCTTCTTCATCACTTCGAAATCCTGTCTGCGGTCGCACCGGATGAGCCAGTCCGTCCAGAAGAGGTAACGACGGCCGGGAAAGAGCCAGTGCCTCGTCGAAGAGTTGTCCGGAAGATGCTGCGGCTCCTGGTTCGCCATTTGAGAGGCCAGTTCCACGGAGGGGACGATGCCCTTTTCGAATGCGAGGCGGGCACCCCACGCCTTGAGACGATCGACGAGGTCCTTGGCGAAGCCCTTGTTTGCGTCTGGCTTGAGAGCATGCGCGGCCTGCATCAGCCCGTTTCTTGACGTCACGGTCTCAATCCCGAGTCCGCCGTTCTCCACGATAGCGCTGCGATAAAGCAACACGCCGAGGACGATCCAGTATCGGCCAGCGGCGCCGCCGGATTCGGCCATGAACGTCTCAAGAAGTTCCAGCCCGTCAACTCCGAGAAGCTTGCCGATTGTCTCATTGTCGAAGGACAAGCCCTCGCCGCCCGACTTCGGACACCATTCGAGCACGAAGCGGGCGGTGACAAGCATCAGGTGCAGGAACTGCCAGGCGTTCCCACAACGTCGGGCTTCAGCCTTGTCAAGAAGAGGCTCGAAGCGGGACTGGAACTGCTCGCGCGTCAGGTAGTCGTCGACGTCCTGATTCACCAGAGCCTTCCACAGCACGCGGGCGGTGACAAGCAGCATCGTCGAGTCAAGCGCCGCATGAGTCGAAGAACTGCGGCCTCCCTTCCCGTCATCCGAACCTGTGTACACAGGCACAAGGACCTTCTGCCCGCGGGATCGCTTCAGGATGTCCGACAGCGGGCCGCCATGGGTGGTGCTCACCGCCTTGACCTTGATCTCCGAAAGATCCGGCAGGGCCTCGACGGAGTTCAGAGCGAGCGCCTTCAGAATGGCGCTCCAAGTCTGATCGTAGAAGTCCGCATCGTCGGGATCCATTTTCTCGACGAGCTGCGCCTTGAGGATGTCGGCGTCGGTGAGCGGCACGCCTCGGACATTGACGTTCTCGAACATCATGGCAGCCTCGATGTGCACGTCCCGACCGTTCGCCTGCGTACGGGATTCCAGCGGCACCTCGACGAGGTTGAATGAGACGCGGTTGCGAAGCAGTTCGAGAACGGACTCTGGCTTCGGCACCTCCGCACCATCCTTTGCCCCCGACAGTCTTTCTTCAAAGGTGCCTCTGACGCCGTTGGGATCAGGAAGCGCCTTCTGCTCCTCTGCAGGATCCTCTTTCCCAGCCTCCTGCTTCAACTCGCCCGGGAACGACATACCCTCAGGCAGGTTTCTGTAGGAAAGCCACTTCGGCGGAAGCGGCGCCTTTACGTCAGCCATCTTCTCGTCAAGACGGCGCTCAAGCACGTTCTCGAGAAGCGCGACCGTCGTCAGTCGCTGCTGCCCGTCGAGAACGAAGAGTTCGTCGCCTCTGGGATCGAGCCTTGCCGTCACGATCGTGCCGAGCGAATAGCGAAACTCCGCAGTCCCTAGAAAGGCCATGAGGTCGTCGAAGAGGACCGCAGCCTCATCTCTGCTCCACCGATAAGGACGCTGGAAGCACGGAATCACAAGACGACGGCGCTTGAGGTCCTCCAGGGTGAGGCTAACGGCAAAAGTATTTTCCTTCGTCATCAGAAACTCCTACGACTTGAACACGGTGGCGATGCTTTCGGAACGGTCCCCGCAAGCCTCATACTTCTCAAAAACGGGCAGATTTTCCTTCCAATCCGAACCCATCAGTTCCCACGGGTACAGTCGAACTCGCCTGAAGAGCTCCGCAACCGTCTCCTCCGCCCGGCCGCCTGCATACGGCGTGAGCAGCAGGCATTCGCCGGTCCTTTCCAGCGCAAGCGCCCTGACGACGCGGGTCCACTTCAGTCTGTCCCATGACAGTCTCACCGTCTCCATCACGAGAAGAAGCGCTTCACGCCATCCTTCATAGGCGGAGTCGCGCGAAAGACGATCGGCGCACTCCTTGACGATGTCCGCCTCGGCGAGACGGTCGGGATTCACCTGCGAAGGATCCTCGAGTGCCAACGCCATAAAGTCGTCGAAACGCTTCGCCATGGTGCCGTCGCCGTCCGTCATGAAGGCGTCGGCCCAGAAGACAAGTCCGTTGCAGAGCAGAGGTTCGAGTTCCTGCCCCTTGATGTACTGCTGATAATCAGAACCGTCAGTCTGAATGTCGGGCTCGAGCGTCCGCCTCACGGCGGCAAGCAGAACCGCGCTCCATACCAGTGTCCTGACGAACGGAACGCCCGTGCGCGGCATCGAGGAGAGCGTCGGAAGTCTGGACTTGCCATTCTCCTGAGCTCTTGAGTCCGAAATCCTTTTCCTAACAAGAGCACCGCCGCCGCTCATGAAGTGCCTGTAGTCGGCGGGATCATTCCAATGGGCGCAGAACGTCCAGAGCCCGCGGACAATGAGCATGGACGGAAGCAGCACGCGCTCGAGGGCATCGCTTCCCTGAAAGGCTCCCCACGATCTTTCCTCGGCCAGATTCGTCCAGAGAGCCGCGTACTTGTTGAGTTCAGCCGCAGGCACAAACCTGAGGTTCAGCGACTTGACGAGGTCGACGAGCTGCATCGATGCGCCACGGTTGTTTTCCCCCTGGAAATACTGTGCGGCCTCGATGTTGCTGCTCAAAACAGTGGCGCTGAAGAACACGTGATCGAGCATCCAGACGACGCGTTGCGCATCCTCCCTCACATCAAGCTGGCCGACACCCGCCTTCCTGTTGACGCCGAACCTGTTGCGCAAACGCTCTGCCATGAGCATGATGGCATCGACCGTTGCGGGACGCTCGTACCTGAAGCGTGCGGCGCCTTCGGCGGCGCTTCGAAGCCTTTCGGCCTGCTCTTCTGAAAGACCGAGGTTTGCACCGTCCGCCTGAAGGCGTTCGGCCAGCACCGAGACCACGAGAAGCATCGATGTGAGACGCTGCTGGCCGTCGTAGATCTGCATGACGTTGCCGGCACGCCGGAGGCAGATCGGCCCGAAGTACCAGGGCGTCGTCGATTCAGCGGACCTCATGTCGGCCACGTCGGCGAGCACGTGCTCAATGTCGGAGAGCTTCCAGCAGTACGGCCTCTGGCACGGCGGGATCTGAAACGTGAAGCCATCAAGCGGCATTTCCGCCAAATCAGCCATTCCCGGTATTTCCGCCATGCCCTGAAGTCCGGCCAGCACCTCGCCGAGCGTCACGGCGATGGACCTTTCCTCATCTTCTGCATCAGTAAGCTCAGTCAAGGCTTCGTTTCCTTCTCAATACGCGGCCCGCGCAATGCAGGCCCATGAAAATGAAATTATATCGACGAAGGCAAAGCAATGACACGACAGGAAGAAAGCCGCCTGCCGCTCAGTGTTTCTCCTCAACCTTCCTGACCTCGTGCGGAGCCTTTCCGTCCGAAGTGTGTCTTGCTTCGTTGAGCACATGGGACTGGTGCCGCGCCTCCACGGCCTGAGCGGCCCTTGCTGCAGCCGCATCGTCAAAGGCCTCGTCCATGGGCGGAAGCTTCGAGACGACCACCTTGATGGCCTTGAGCGAAAGGCGGATCTCAAGCGAGAGGAAGACGGTCGAAAGCACGATGAGGCCGACGGCTGCCACCAGCAGCATGCTGTTGACGAAGTCGGCATGCACGCCCGTCGACTCCTCCAGAACGCAGAGCGCGACCATGAGGCCCGAGACCACGGCCGAAAGCACCACGCAGAGCTCGCCGTTGCGAAGAAGCCCCGCCCGGTGAAAGATGAAATCGATCTCCTCGTCGATGTCGGCGCGCTCGTCGTCTGAGAGCTTCGGATCAAGACGCTCGTTCATGAGAAGACGGATGCGCGTCGTGGCGTGATTGTAGCGGGCGCTCATGGAGAGCATCAGCAGTCCCACGCCGGAGATCAGCGTGATGGGCGCGAGCGCCGAGGCAAGCAGCTCGTTGAACGGCGTCGTCATGAAGGGACTCATTTGGCAGCCTCCTCCTGAAGGCGCTTCCTGAGCGCCTCGCCTCTCGGCATGTGCTCGACGGCCAGGCCGAGCGCATGAAGCGAGAGCCTGATCTCGAATGCAAAGGCGATCGTGGCCGCAATGATGAGAAGGAGCGAGAGCACGAGCCAGACGGCCGCAAACGGCGCAGCATTGAAACCCAAGTAGGTCCCGAAGACGTTCGTCGCCACGAGAAGTCCCGAGCAGCCCGTCGACATCGTGATTGCAAGCATCGAAAAGCGCAGGCAGCGCGCCCTCCGATAGATGAGACGGATTTCACGGTCGATGTCGGGCTCGACCCTCAGCGCCCGCAGGCCCTGCGTGCGGATCTTCACGAGCCCGCGGATGCGGTCCATGCAATGGCTGTAGCGATTCGTCATGCAGAGAATGAGCATGCCGACGCCCGATATGAGCGTAATGGGCGTGAGTGCGCTTGAGAGCACTTCATGGAATGGGGCGAGCATCGCGGCACCGTGTCTGTCTGAACTGAAAGGTGACTGAATATAGTCCTCTTCACTTCAGGCAGCACATGCCTCGAGGAGAAGCGTTGTCCAAAGTCAAGCGGCGAAGGCATCTTATCAGAAGCGCCCTCGCCTCCGGCAGGCTCACCCTCTGATGACACACAAACGGAACCGCCACGCGAAGAGACTTCACGTGGCGGTTCCGCACCCATGCAGGGAACAAAATTCGGGTTAGGGGGCGGGCCTGTTCGAAGCACAGGCCCGCTTGCTCCGAAGCGTCTATCAGAAGAGATAGCGCGCGTTGAGCATCAGCTTCGTGGCGGAACGTTCTTCGTTGCCCCAGTCGTAACCGGCATGGAGGCCGAAGCGGAAGTTCGCCTTTTCAGCGGAGAGGCCGAGGTTCGTGCGAACCTTGACATCATCAGCGAAAGTGAAGTTGTAGGTGCTTTCGGCACCCGCGAAGCGAACATTGCTGTCGATGTCACGATCGCCAACGGTCGGCACAACCGCGAACGAGAAGTCCGGGCTCACCTTGAAGCCGTTGGTATCGAACGCCTTGGCGACCTTCACACCGATCGGGAATTCGACCGCGGTCGCATCGGCGTCTTCAACGGAAGCGCCATGGCCGTTGTCGTAGCCGTCAGCACGAACGTGATAGACATCCATGCCGACGAACGGCGTGAATTCAACACCGAAGTCCCACGTGCGCTGTGCCTGAACGCCGATGGAGTACACGGCAGTCGTCGTGTCGGTATCGACATCAGCAACACCACCCATGGTGAGGTCGGACTTGACGAACGTCATCGAGGCGTCGGCGAGCAGGTCAACAGCACCCACAGCGGTCTTGCCGTAGACGGAGAGGCCGTAGAAGTTGAAGTCGTCCTTCACGCCAACGGCATCGTTTTCGCTGTCGCCGCTACCCGCCGTGAAGGCCGCGCCCACGACGGCGTTGTTGAACGCAATGTCGCCACCCACGACGAGACCGTAGGCGTCAGTGTCAACGTCGAGCGTCTGAGCACCCGTGGAGATGCCCTTAAGCTTCGTCTTGCCACCCGTCACCTGAGCCCAGAGACGATTGGCTTCCGGCTTGCCGGCTTCGCCGCGAACGGCTTCGCGGAATTCGGACGCACGGTCATAGGCCGTCGTGAAGACCGCGGCGGCACCCGCCGTGTTCATGGCCGCGTCAAAACGGGCAGCCACGTCAGCGAGCGGAACCGTGTCCGTCACGTCCGTGAGCAGACCGTCGACCCAAGCATTATTCGCAAGCATGCCGGCGTTGGCAAGCTTTTGACCCTGCATCAGGTCGCCGTAGATGATCGAGGCGTCGCCAAGCTTCGAGGTGACCTTGCCGTTGGTCGCATCGACCGTCAGATTCCACATCTTATTGCCGGAGACGACATCCTTGAAGAAGCTACCCGCGGTATCGGTCGACGTGAGCTTGAAAGTCTGATCCTTCGTCAGGCCCACCACGACGGCCTTGGCCTTGTCGTCAATGGTGATCGTATTGGCCGTGATGAGCGCATCACCCGCCTTGGCAAGACCTGACACGTCAGCCACGAGTGCGGAGTTCGCGGCAAACTTGACGGAGCCGGCAGTCAGTGCGGGCAGTTTGGCCTTCTCGGTGAGCGAACCGTCGACCAGCAGAGCACCCGTCTTAACCGTCACGGGCTTGGCCACGTAGGCGGCGGCCGTCACAGCGTTCTTGGCCCACTTGAGATTGCCGTTCTGGAACTGTTCCTTCAGCGCGGCATCGTTGTCGGTGCCAAGCACGAAGTAGCTGTTCTGACCGGCGATGAGGGTCGCGTCAACAGCGGTCTTGTTGATGATCAGCTTCGAAGCGTCGGTGATCTGCGTACCGTCCTTCCAGGCAGGATCGAGGAAGAACGTGAGGCCGGCAAGGTTGGCGTCCTGGTTCGCGATCGTGAGTTCGCCCTTCGCCGTGTCGCGACCGACGTTGACGACGGCCTTGCTGTTCTGAGCGGCTTCGATCTTGTCTGTGGTAACCGCCCCCGTGATCGTGAGCGTGTTGTTAGCCGTGATCGTACCGACCTTGAGTTCGGCGGAATTGACGGCAATGTGGGCGTCCTCAGCCTTGACGGCTTCCACTTCAAAGGTGCCGTTCTGAGCGGTCAGCGTGGCCTTGTCGGAGAGTTCGACCGTTGCGGAGAGCGTACCCTTCTTTTCGGAGGTCTCGCTGCCGAGCGTAACGCCGCCCTGCGCGCCAGTAGCCGTCACGATCTTGTCGCCTTCGGTGTCCTTAAAGTTGATAAGTTCGCCGGAAGCATCGTTGGTACCGACAAGCGTGAGCGTTTTGTCCTTCTTCACTTCGACCGTGTGGCCGGCATCCACGACAAGCGTCTTGCCGCCGACGGACTTGTCAATCGTGACGGTTGAACCTTCCCCAGTAGCCGTGGCGGCGATGTCGGTCTGTTCGTGGAGAGTGCCTTCCTTCACGCTGTCGATACCCATCTCGTTACGAACATTGCCTTGATCGTCAACCAGCTTGCCGGAGAAAATGACCGTCATCTCCTTGTTGTTGGCATCGAGGAGATTCTTGGCACTGTCAACGTAGTCAAAGTTGTAGTATGCGTCGTTAAGCGTGAGCGAGCTGTTCTGTTCGAAGACAAGATGCTGTTCGTCATACTTGAGCGCGTCGGCACTCGTCGCCATGCCGTCGGCACCGAGACCTGCGGCGAAAATCTGACCGGAACTCGTGACAAGGGTGGACGAACCGCCGATGACAAGCTTGCCAGCGGCAAGATCAATGGACTCAACGTCCATCGCGCCGCCCGTAAGCTGGAAGTCGCCGCCTTCCATGCCCTTGAAGGTGTTCACAGTGAAGGACACGGACTTGTCCTTGGAGGTCTGGGCGTCGAGTTGGAAACTGCCGTTGGCGTTCAGCGTGCCCACGACGAAGGTGCTGGCATCAGCGATGCTCGCGTTACCCTTCGTGGCGTTGAATACATCGACCGTCACCTTCGTGTTTTCACCGGTGAGGTTGAGGGCGGCCGTGCCATTTTGCTCGACACCATTGATCGCCAGCTCTTCGAACTTGTAGTCTCCGTTCGAGAAGATGATCTTGCCGCCAGCGCCAGCCGTGTCGTCAAGCGCAAGCTTCGTCAGATCAAGTTCAGCCTTGCCGCCTTCGCCGATGTTGGAAAGCTTGCCGCCCGCAAGCTCAAGCGTTTCGTCCTTGACGACAGCCGCAAGCTTGTCGCCGGAAATCGTGAACTCGTTGTCTTCTTCCAGATAGACGCTACCCGTTTCGAGCTTGTAGTGCTTGGCATGCAGGCCGCCGTAGTTGATGACCTTGGTGCCGTCGCCGAAGACCACCTTGGCTTCGCCGTTGACAGTGATTTCTGCCGTGCGATCGCCGCTGTTGGCGTCCGTCTTGTTGACGAGGTAAATGCCATTCAACGTCAGCGTGCCGTCAACCGTCATCTGGGAGGCGTTGTTGAACGTACCACCCGCAAGGGTAAGATTCTTGAACGTGTTGGTTTCACCATGGTGGCCGAACGTGAGCGTCTTGCCCTGCGCGATGTTGAGCGTCGCATCCGCTTCAGCGATGATCGTGCCCTGAATGTCGGCATCACCGTTGAAGTTCACGGTGTTGGCGACATGAAGCTTGGTGCCTTCTTCGGTGAAGGTCTTGCCATTCAGGGTCGTCGTCTTGGAGAGGAGGTCGACCTGAGCATTGAGCTCGCTGGGCCTCCACTCTTGGTCGTTCCCCTGATGGTCAGTGTAGTCCATCTCGATAATGGGCGTGTGCTTAGTCAACCAAAGTGCCTTTTCAGCCGTGACAACGGTTTCATTGCCTTTGAACGTAGCGTGACCATTGCTGGAGACGTAAATGCCGTAGGCGCCATTGGCAGGAACATTGCCATCAGGCTTCTGACCCTCACCGGCGGAAGTCGCCGTTGCGGTGATATGGGTATCGCCTTCGACGACAACTTCGCCGATGTCAGCAGAAACACCGAAAGCCTTGTCGCCGCCGACCGCTTCGACCGTCAGGTTCTTGGCAACCTTAATGTGGCCGGGATTATCAATCGTCGGACCGCCATCACTGGGATCCCCGTCCAGATTAAAGTCGGTGTAGATGCTGTAGACGCCAATAGCCGTGCCACCCGTCGCCGACTTGACCTTTACGTCAAGGTCGCCTGCAACGTTGACTTCGGGACGCGTGGGATCATTGCTGGCAGAGACAATGCCAATGGCGTCTTCACCTTCGACCGTATTTTCAATGTCAAAAACGGTTTTGCCAGCATTGAAGTTGGTGACGACAGCATGACCATGCGGGCCGGAGTCAATGGACAGATAGCCGGTTGCGCCGATGTTGCCTTCGTTCTTGTCGGCAGTCTTGGCATACTGACGGACCGTAATCGTGGTCTTGTCGCCGGTGAAGGTAAGCTCACCACCGATATTGTTGATGCCGACAGCATCAAAACGATTGCCCGAGACATCCTCGGCGACGGTAACGCTGATGTCGGCATCCGCCAGTTCACCCGATTTGCCGCCGCGCATGAGAACGGCCTGAATCGTGGACCAGTTGTCCTTACCGTTCACTTCGTCCTTGTTCAAGGATTCGGCAAAATGTTCAAATTCTTTAACCTTCTGGATTTCGGCAATGGTTGCCTTATCGACAACCAAATGGAGCGAGCTGTTTTCGCTGGCGTTATCGGATCCGAAGTCTCGGATGGCGGCGAAGTTGTCAATCGTATTATTGCCCGGCCACACATACTGGAACAGCTGGAGCTCAGACGTTTCGCCGACATTCTCAGTGCCAGCCGCACACACCGGAGCGCTCATCATGGCGCCGGCCACCATCGTTGCAACAGCTGTCGCAACAACCGTCTTGGTGCCCTTAGCCTGCACGCAAGAGGTGGCCTCGTTCACAACCATCAAGGCTCCGCGAGCCTTGTTGAAAACAACCTTAAACGTAGAATTCATTTCTTACCCCCCATCTGAACAATGGGGAAAGCAGATTTGTTTATATACACCTTTTGTTGGACACGGCTTTAAGCTCTAGCAGAGAAGAAACTGCTAAAAAAGGCGTCCCAAATGGAATGCCTTTTTTATAGCTTATCGCACAATCCAGATCGTACTAGGCTTTCACCCGCACTCATATTTCTGCGAACTCTTTCGGGCCTATTGTCACATTTTTAGACCCAAAATCGTCGCGAGGACATTATATCCCGATATAGGCTTTCTTCCAAACCCAAAATCTCGGACCGGTTGGCTGTATAACCAACCGGTTCCTTATTTCTTGAGGGTCGCCGCGAGGTGAGAACCCGAGAGAAGTTTCGCCACGTTTTCTGCCGAGTCGAACAGTCCCGGGAAGCCCAAAGCTTCGGCCAGATCCCGATCCCGCTTGACAACGTTCAACAAGCGAGGCTTGCCGCTCTTGGTGTAGGCGAGTTTGATCCGGCGTAGATCCTTCAGCATTTCCTGAATCGTCCACAAGCTGTTGATTGAAGAGGTTCGTTCAGGTGCTTCAAACTTCCAAAATGGAACGGTTTTTCTCTCAAATCGGAACGGAGGTTAC
>ERZ838827.715-NODE-715-length-35033-cov-93.911030_pt1 | contig 35033 bp, 37 predicted proteins | sample MGYA00519881_ERZ838827 | MGnify/ENA primary metagenome ERZ838827 (study PRJEB31850, sample SAMEA3708842) | human gut metagenome | biome: human gut; feature: human-associated habitat; material: faeces | place: China | collected 2014 ...
CTCTACGTACATATTTCTATATACGCTGACTATTTTGTTTGCCTAACTCATGATTTAAATCACAAGTGTGCGGCTTACAATAATCAAATGTAATATCTTTAATCACACAAGAAGCAGATAATATGGAAATATCGCCATCATTTAAGCGATAAAAAGTGATATCTTTACCTTGTTCAGATAAAGTATAAACTCGCAATTGTCCTTTTTTGATGATTAAAATACCAGAACAACCTTCTTTAGTTGTATGCACAAAATTATTTTTTTTTACTTGAATTAAAGAAGCATTTTGAGAAATGATTTGTTGTTGTTTAGTAGTTAATTGTTGCCATGCAGGAAAAAGCGTATTTAATAAATTAAAATCATCATTATTTAGCATAATTTTCCCCTAAAAGATTATTAAAGTTTATAAGCAAAGGCAGATTATTAGCTAATTGATGTAAAGGTTGAGTATTTTTTTTAGTCAAAGATAAAGTAATGGCACCTTCTGTCAGCATGACCATAGTCATAGCTAGAAAATCAGCATATTCTTCCTGCAAATCCATTTTTAAAAAGCTGTTTTTATAGATATTTTGAATTTGCTGGAAAGTACGTTCGCATTCTAGGCGGATTATTTCATTAGAAGAAAAAGTTTCTAAAGCTATTAGACTTATGGAAACATTTGGTTGAAATAAATCTTTTTCAATCTTTTGTGCAATATATATTAGATGTTGTTGCAAGCCTTCAAGTGGTGTAGAAGCTTTAGCTAATACATCTAAAATTTCTGTAGAGATTTTTTCAGCAGTTTTTTGCAAAGCTTCTTGAGCAAGTTGTTCTTTTCCTTGGGGAAAATAATAATAAAGTGAGCCTTTAGGAGCATTACTTTTTTTGAGAATTTCACTAATTCCTGTGGCATGATATCCTTGATTAGCAAATAAAGAGGAGGCTGTATCAATAAAGATATCTTTTGTATTTGTTTTCATAGGCAATTATCCTTTTGTATTAGAAGCTATAGTTTTAACATATTTTCTAGTGATAGTTAAGAAGATGATCAATGCTAAAACTTCAGCAACAGCAATTACTAAGGCTGTAGGAAGAGCTGTAGTACCACCACCAATACCTACAATAGGTGCTACGAAACCACCAGAGATTGTGGAGAAAAATCCGAGTAATGCAGAAGCACTACCAGCAACTTTCTTTTGAGTTTGCATAGCAAGTGAGAAACTAGTGGAAGCAGTGAGTGGTAATGCTGTTTGAGTTAATAGCAATAAAATAATCAATACATATATAGAAAAATCTAAAACAATTCCTACTAAAAATAATATACCAAAAATCAAACCTTGGCAAAGTCCTATAAGTAATAATTTAGAGTCAGGTATGCGACCTGTTAAAATATTAGTGATTTTACCAGCTATCATCATACCGATACCGACGAAAGCAAAAACGAGAGAAACATCTTGTGGTGTGAAATTATAAATACCTTGAAGCATGAAAGGCATGCCAGATATATAAGCGAACAAGGAACAGAAAACAAAGAATTGAATAGCACATAAGCTAGCAAAATAAGGTCTAGCACATAAACTGAAAAATACTTTAACAATGTGGGCAATATCGCCTTTTAAACGTTTTTCTTCAGGAAGAGTTTCTTTGTATTTTAATAGTGATAAAAGAGTAATACCGATGCCAGCAAGAGTTAAAATAACAAAAACACTTATCCAGGAGAAGAAACGCAATAATTGACCACCGAGCACTGGCGCAATTATAGGAGCAAGACCTTGAATAATCATTACCGTAGCTAAGAATTTAGTGAGCATTGTTCCTTTATAGATATCACTGGCAATAGCACGACTGACAACTAAAGCGGAAGAAGCAGCAAAGCCACCAATAAAACGAGCAAAGATAAAAAGCTCAATAGATGGGGCAAAAATACAAGCTACAGAAGAGATAGTAAAAATTATCAAACCGAAAACAAGAGGTCTTGTTCTGCCATAAATATCACTTAATGGTCCTGCTATGACTTGCCCTATGGCAAGACCAATAAGCCAAGATGTAAGTGTTAATTGAATAATAGATGGTGTAGTTGCAAAATCAAGTGTCATTTGGGGTAATGCTGGCAAATACATATCAGTAGCAAGCGGACCTAATGAGCAGATTGAAGCTAAAAGTGTAATTAAAATATTATTTTTATTTTCGCTAATATTAGCATCTGTTTTTGACATTGTAGACATGTTTATACTCCTTTTTATAAAAATATAACAACTGGTCTATATAATATAGCAAAAAAAATAAGTAAAGTCAAAGGACTTTACTTAAAGATATTTTTTATCCATCTGCGATTATCAATTAAATGAATGATAACGAGTATAATCATAAAATAACCTAAATATATATGCAATGGTTTAGATAATGTTTTTGGCAGTATTAAAATTTTAAAATCCATACAAATTCCAGTAAACGCAATTATGATAAAAGATATGGCTAGTAAAATAAACGTAATATGCATACGTGTTATCATTTTTGATCAACTCCTTTTCTTTATTATAACGAATAAATATTAAAATTATCTTAAGTTTTGAATTAAATATAAAAATTTTTTTATATTATTGCATTATTTTGAATTAAATGATATTATAAACCTAGATATTCGGTTGATCGATACGGGAGAGATTGCGATAGCAACGCCGAAGGTGAAAGAGGCACAAACTCTCAGGCAAAAGGACCGTATACGGACGAAACTCTGGAAAGCAATTAAATTTGCACCGAAGAAGAAAAATCTTTCAGGTACAAAAGACAGAGCGCATGAATTTTCATGCGCTCTTTTTTGTGCGAAAAAATAGAAATTAGTTTTAAATATAAAAGAATATTATAAATAAAAATAAAGTAATTATTTAATAACAGGAGGCGTAGCCATGGATTTATTAACAAATTTAAAAACAGTTGACCCAGAAATACAAAAAGCAATAGACCAAGAACTTTCTCGTCAACGTGAAAAATTAGAAATGATTGCTTCAGAAAATATCGTTAGCACAGCCGTTATGCAAGCTCAAGGAAGTATACTTACAAATAAATATGCAGAAGGTTATCCAGGCAAACGCTATTATGGTGGTTGTGAATATGTTGATATTGTAGAGCAATTAGCTATAGATCGTGCTAAAAAATTATTTGGTGCAGAATATGCAAATGTACAACCACATTCTGGAGCACAAGCAAATACAGCAGTATATTTTGCTTTGTTACAGCCAGGAGATACTATTTTAGGTATGAACCTTACAGACGGTGGTCATTTAACACATGGTAGCCCTGTAAATATTTCTGGTAAATATTTTAAAATTATTCCTTATGGTGTGGATAAAGAAACTGAACGCATCGATTATGATGAATTAGAAAGATTAGCGAAAGAACATCAACCAAAATTAATCGTTGGTGGAGCTAGTGCTTATTCTAGAGTTATCGATTTTGAACGCATGGCACAGATTGCAAAATCTGTAGGTGCATATTTCATGGTAGATATGGCACATATTGCAGGTTTAGTAGCAGCAGGACTTCATCCAAGCCCAGTGCCATATGCAGATGTAGTAACAACAACTACACATAAAACACTTAGGGGACCTCGTGGTGGTTTAATCCTCTGTCGTGATGCAGAATTTGGCAAACAATTCAATAAAGCAATTTTCCCTGGTATTCAAGGTGGCCCATTGATGCACGTAGTGGCAGCAAAAGCAGTAGCATTTAAAGAAGCGCTAAGTGATGAATTTAAAGTTTATCAACAACAAGTTTTAGATAATGCAAAAGCCCTAGCAGATGAACTTGTGAAAAAAGGATTTAGAATTGTATCAGGTGGTACAGATAATCATTTAATGCTGGTAGATTTGCGCTCTAAAAATATCACAGGAAAAGAAGCACAATTCTTGTTAGATGAAATAGGTATCACAGCAAATAGAAACACAATTCCATTTGAACCACTAAGCCCATTTGTAACAAGTGGTATTCGCCTAGGAACACCAGCACTTACAACTAGAGGATTAAAAGAAGAAGATATCCGTAAGGTAGCAGATATCATTGCTGATGTTATCGAAAATCGTGAAGATAGCGCTGTTATTGAAGCAGCAAAAGCAAAAGTTCAAGCTATTTGTAAGAAATTCCCATTATATGAAGCTTAAAATATCGGTTTATCAGTTGGACAATTAAGTATATAAAAACATCAAATTTTAGTGTCGGTAATAATTACAAGGAGGGAATGTATATGGATTTATTAAAAACACCATTATATGAAGAACATCTTAAATGTCATGGTAAAATGGTGGAATTTGCAGGGTACAGTTTGCCTGTTCAATATGCTACAGGAGTAATTAAAGAACATTTAGCAGTGCGTACAGCTTGTGGCTTATTTGATGTATCACATATGGGCGAAATAATTTGTGAAGGTGAAGATGCTCTAGCAAATATAAATATGTTATTATCCAATAATTATACAGATTTAGATATTAATCATGCTCGCTATAGTCCAATGTGCAACGAACAAGGTGGCGTAGTTGATGATTTAATCGTATATAAACAGCATGAACATAAATATTTTATTGTAGTCAATGCTGCTAATAAAGATAAAGATTTTGCATGGATGAAAGCACATGCTTTTGGTGATGTAAAATTTAGTGATGTTTCAGCAGAATATGCTCAGTTAGCATTACAAGGTCCAAAAAGTGAACATATTTTAGCTCAAGTTACTGATGAAAAAAATATTCCACAAAAATATTACACTTGTATTTTTGACGCTAAGATTGATGATATTGATTGCATTATTTCTCGCACAGGATATACAGGCGAAGATGGCTTTGAAATTTATGTAGCTAGTAAATATGCTCCGGCCATTTGGAATTTATTGTTGGAAAATGGCAAAGAAGATGGCTTAATCCCTTGTGGTTTAGGTGCAAGAGATACTTTGCGTTTAGAAGCTGCAATGCCACTTTATGGTCATGAAATGAATGATGAAATTTCTCCAAAAGAAGCAGGCTTAGGCATTTTTGTAAAAATGGATAAACCAGATTTTATCGGTAAGAGTGCATTAGAACAAAAAGGTGCACCAACTAGACGTCGTGTAGGCTTGAAAGTTACAGGAAAAGGAATTATTAGAGAAGCACAAGATGTTTATATTGATGGAGAAAAAATCGGTATTACTACATCAGGTACACATTGTCCATATTTAAAACAGGCAGTGGCTTTAGCTATTGTAGATGTAGCACATAAAGATGTAGGTACAAAAGTACAAGTTGATGTACGTGGTCGTATGGTTGAAGCGGAAATCGTTAAATTACCATTTTATAAAAGAAGTAAATAAAGAGAAAATAAATTTATAAATTTTTAGGAGGAATAAATTATGAACTTTCCAGAAGAATTATTATATGTAAAATCTCATGAATGGGTACAAAAACAAGAAGATGGAACTTATTTAATCGGTATTACAGATTATGCTCAAGATGCACTCGGTGATTTAGTTTTTGTTAATTTACCAGAAGAAGGCGATGAAGTAGTTAAAGGTGAAACTTTTGCTGATGTAGAGTCTGTAAAAGCTGTATCTGATGTATTTTCTCCTGTTAGTGCTACTATTGAAGCTGTTAATGAAGAATTAGCTGATGACCCAGCACTTATTAATAGTGATCCTTATGGTGCATGGTTTATCAAAGTTAGCAATTTAACTGATCATGAAGATTTATTAAGTGCCAAAGAATATGAAAAATATGTACAAACTCTCGATTAAATAATTATTGAGGTGATTTTATGGGAACATATGTAGTCAATAGTAAAAAAGAACAGCAGGAATTATTAACTAGATGTGGTCTTAATTCTTTCGTGGATTTATATAAAGATATTCCCGAAGAAGTATTATTAAAAGATGGCTTGAATTTACCAAAAGGATTGGCTGAACTTGAAGTTAAAAGAAAATTTGAAGATTTAGCTGATAAAAATAAAGTTTATAAGCATATATTCCGTGGAGCTGGTGCGTATAATCATTACATTCCATCAGTGGTAAAAGCTATTGTAAGTAAAGAAGAATTTGTAACAGCATATACACCATATCAGGCGGAAATAAGTCAGGGAATATTACAAGCTATATTTGAATTTCAGACTATGATTTGCGAATTGACTGGTATGCAAATAGCAAATGCTTCTGTTTATGATGGAGCAACGGCAGCAGCAGAAGCAACAGCTATGTGTTATGAACGCAAAAAAGCTAATACTGTTTATGTATCAGCAACTACTAATCCACAAGTGATAGAAGTTATTAAAACGTATAGTTTTGGTCATGATATAAAAGTTGAATTAGTGCCAGAAAAAAATGGCGTTACTGATATCGAAGCACTAAAAACAATGATAGATAATGAAGCCAGTTGTTTTTATGTGCAACAGCCAAATTATCTTGGTAATATTGAAGACCTTGTAGCACTTGGTGAAGTAGTGCATAAGGTAAAGGCAAAATATATTGTAGGCGCTAATCCGATAGCTTTGGCAGTATTACAAACTCCAGCACAAGCAGGTGCTGATATTGTAGTAGGAGAAGCTCAGCCACTTGGTTTACCACTTGGTTTTGGCGGTCCATATTTAGGATTTATGGCAACTACTGATAAAATGATGCGCAAATTGCCAGGCAGATTAGTTGGTCAAACTGTTGATGTTGATGGAAAAAGAGCTTTCGTACTTACATTGCAGGCAAGAGAACAACATATTCGCAGAGAAAAAGCTAGCTCTAATATCTGTTCTAATCAGCAGTGGTGTGCATTAGTAGCTTCAATTTATCTTGCAACTATGGGTGCTAAAGGTTTAGTTGAAGTTGCAGAACAGTCAGTAGCTAAAGCCCATTATTTAGTAGAAGAATTGTCAAAAGCAGGTTTGACTTTAAAATATCAGCAACCATATTTCCATGAATTTGTTACTGTTTCTGCTAAAAATACACAAGATATTATGGATAAATTAGCTCAAAATAATATTTTAGGTGGATTGCCACTAAATGAACGAGAAATATTATGGTGTGCTACAGAAATGAATACTAAAGAAGAAATTGATAAATTAGTTGAATTAGTAAAGGCGGTGTAGATATGAATTTAATTTTTGAACAAAGTACACAAAATCATCAATGTAGTATTTTACCGCCTTGTGATGTTCCCAAAGTGGAATTGCCTACAAAACGTCAAGAGACTTTGAATTTACCAGAGCTATCTGAAAATGAAATCAGTCGTCACTATACGCAATTAGCAGAAAATGTGCATGGTGTAAATAATGGTTTTTATCCTTTAGGTTCTTGCACTATGAAATACAATCCTAAAATTGATGAAGAAGTAGCAAATTTTAAAGGTTTTACTAATATTCACCCATTGCAAGATACAAAAACTGTACAAGGTGCATTAGAAGCAATTTCTTTGGCTAATGATTATTTATGTGAAATAACTGGTATGGATAAAATGACTTTCCAACCAGCAGCTGGCGCGCATGGCGAATTTTCCGGATTATTATTAATTAAGGCGTATCATTATAGCAAAAATGATGAAAAACGTCATAAAATAATTGTTCCTGATTCTGCACATGGCACAAATCCAGCAAGTGCTTCTATGGTAAATTATGATGTTATTTCTGTTCCATCATCTAGTGATGGTTGTGTTGATATAGAAGCATTAAAAGCTGTAGTGGCTAAAGAAGGCGAAAATATCGCAGGTTTGATGTTAACTAATCCAAATACAGTTGGTATTTTTGATAAAAATATCTTAGAAATTACAAAATTGATACATGATGTTGGCGGATTATGCTATTATGATGGGGCAAATTTAAATGCTGTAATGGGTTGGGCTCGTCCAGGTGATATGGGCTTTGATGTAGTTCATCTTAATTTGCATAAAACATTTGCAACTCCACATGGTGGTGGTGGCCCAGGAAGTGGCCCTATTGGTTGTAAAGCATTTTTACAAGAATTTTTACCAGGATATCAAGTAGTGCAAAAAGATGACTATTTTGATTTAATACGCTATGAAAAATCATATGGCATGGTAAAAGAATTTTATGGTCATTTCCTTGTAGTATTGAAAGCATTAGCTTATATTATGACTTTAGGCAAAGAAGGTATCAGTGAAGCTTCGGCAAATGCTGTACTCAATGCTAATTATATGAAACAAGAACTTTCAGATACTTTTAATATGGCTTATGATGGCATTTGTATGCACGAATTTGTAATGAGCTTAGAACAATTGAAGCATGATTATAATGTATCTGCTTTAGATGTAGCAAAAGCTATGTTAGATTATGGCATTCATCCACCAACAATGTATTTCCCATTAATTGTACATGAAGCATTGATGGTAGAACCTACAGAAACAGAAGGCAAGGCACAGATGGACGAAGCGATTAAAATTTATAAAGAAATTTATAAAACTGCGATAGAAAATCCAGATATTATGCATGAAATGCCACTTAATACTGTAGTGCGTCGTTTAGATGAAGTTTTAGCTGCAAGAAAACCAATATTACGCTATCAGGCAGAGTGATTAATTATGATAAATAGTATAAAAATTGTAAGAGGTGATGGCTTTAATCCCTATTATAATTTAGCTCAAGAAGAATATTTGACTACTACTGTAAATAAAGGTGAATTGATAATTTATCTATGGCAAAATAAGCACACCATTGTGATTGGCAGAAATCAAAATGCTTGGCAAGAATGTCATGTAGAAAAGTTTATCCAAGATGGTGGGAAAATAGCTCGCCGTTTATCTGGTGGAGGTGCTGTCTATCATGATTTGGGAAATTTGAATTTCACTTTTTGTGTGAGAAAAGAAGATTATGATATAGATAGACAATTATCCGTAATTTTGACGGCTGTACAAGCTTTAGGAATTAAAGCAGAAAAAACAGGTCGCAATGATATAACTATTGAGCAAAAGAAGTTTTCTGGAAATGCTTTTTATAAACAAGGAGATTTTTGTTATCATCATGGGACTTTATTACTATCGGTAGATAGTGAACAAATGCTGAAATTCTTAAATGTAGATAAAGCTAAATTACAATCAAAAGGCGTGGACTCTGTAAAATCACGTGTAACAAATTTAAAAGAATATAATGCTGATATTACAGTAGAGTCAATGTGTAAGCAGATAAAAATATCCGCAGAGAAAATTTATAATTGCTTAGCTGTGGATTATGTGATTAATTCTGTTGATAAATTAAAGATAAATGAATTAATGCAAAAATTTAGCGACTGGGATTGGATTTTTGGACGGAAAATACAATTTACAAATCATTTGCAAAGACGTTTCTCATGGGGAAATGTGGAATTTTATATTTATGTAGATAAAGGTAGAGTCAAGGATATAGAGATATATTCTGACGCTATGGAGCAAAATTTTATTTTATCATTGAAAGAAGCATTAAAAGATTGTTTATATATAAAAAGAAATATAATTGAGCGGATAGAAAATTTAACTGAAGATAAAATTATGAGTAAAGATTTAATAACTTTAATTCAAGATGATTTGTAAATTATAAAGGTGTGGTGATTTATGGAAAATTTTGATTTAGCAATAATTGGGGCAGGTCCAGCAGGATATGAAGCAGCAGTTTTTGCTGCTAAACAAGGATTGAAAACAGCTTTAATTGAAAAATCAGAGCTTGGTGGAACTTGTTTGAATAATGGTTGTATACCAACAAAAACATTATTGCATACAGCTGATTTATATCGTGAGATGACTAATCAAGCGGACATAATAGGATTAGATTATCAAGCATTATCCTTTGATATGAAAAAAATGCAATTGCATAAGCAAGATGTGATACAAAAACTTCGTGAAGGCATAGCTAAATTGATGAAAATGCATAAAGTAACGATAATCAAAGGTTGTGCTAAGATTGTTGGCGAACATGAGATAGCAATTCAAAGTGATGAAAAAGTAGAAAATATTGAAGCTAAAAATATTTTAATCGCCACAGGTTCAGTGCCAGCTATGCCCCCAATAAAAGGTGCTGAATTGACTATAAATAGCAATGAATTATTAAATGATGAAAATGTATATGAGCAAATAGCTATTATTGGCGGTGGCGTTATTGGTATTGAATTTGCTTTTTTATATGCTTCCTTAGGAAAAAGAGTCATTATTTTAGAAGCATTAGATAGAATTTTAGCTAATATGGATAAAGAATTTGCACAAAGTTTAAAAATGTTATTGAGTAAACGCAATGTGGAAATTCAAACAAAAGCATTAGTCCAAGAAATAAGCTATAACGAAGGAACAAAGAAATATAATTGTAAGTATCTACAAAAAGATGCAGAATATATCATATCAGCAGATAAAGTATTGATGGCTGTAGGTAGAAGAGCATATACTCAAAATCTTTTTGCTGATGATTTATCAATAGAAACTGATAGAGGTAAGATAAAAGTAAATGAAAATTACCAAACAAATATAGAAAATATCTATGCTAGTGGAGATGTTATTGGTGGTATACAATTAGCTCATGTTGCTACAGCAGAAGCAATAAATGCAGTTTGTCATATGTTAGGCAGAGCGCCAATTTATAATATGAAATTAATACCTAGTTGTATTTATACTAATCCAGAAATCGCCTCTGTAGGTATGACTCTTGATGAAGCGAAAGCTCAAGGAATTAATGTAAAAACCATAAAATATCCTATGGGTGCTAATGGTAAAACTGTATTATCCTTACAAGAGAGAGGATTTATAAAAATAATAGTGGATAAAGAAACTGATTGTATTTTGGGAGCACAAATGATGTGTGCTCATGCTACAGATATGATTAGTCAATTTACACAAGCTATTCAACAAGAATTAACGCTAGTAGACCTACAGAAAATAATATTCCCACACCCAACATTTAATGAAGCTATTGGTAAAGCTGTAGAATAATAAAAAAGCTGATGTAATTTAATTTACATCAGCTTTTTTCTTTATAAATTATCTAAGAAATTTTTTATGCGAGCAAGAGCACCGCTTATATTATCTACAGAAGTAGCATAAGAAGCTCTGATAAATCCTTTACCACATTCACCAAAAGCAGTGCCAGGAACTACTGCTACATGTTGACGGAGAAGCAATTGTTCAGCGAATTCTTCAGAAGAAAGACCAGTGCTAGAAATATCAGGGAAAATATAAAATGCTCCTTTAGGTTCAAAGCATTTTAATCCCATGCTAGTAAATCCTTCATAGATTAAACGACGACGGCGGTCATATTCAGCTACCATTTTTTTCATATGCTTTTGACCATTGCGAATAGCTTCAAGTCCAGCTATTTGAGCTGTTATTGGTGCGCAAATCATAGTGTATTGATGAATTTTATTCATAGCATCAATTACAGGTTTTGGTGCTAAGGCATAACCAAGGCGCCAGCCTGTCATAGCATATGCTTTAGAAAAACCGTTTAAAATGATACTGCGTTCTTTCATATCAGGTAAAGCAGAAAAACAAATGTGTTTACGTTCGCCATAAGTTAAATCGCCATAAATTTCATCGGATATGACAATTAAATTATGTTTTTGGGCAAAATTAGCAATAGCGAGTAATTCATCATATTCTAAAATTGTTCCTGTTGGATTGTTAGGATAGCCGATTAATAATGCTTTTGTCTTTGGTGTAATATGTTTTTCTAAATCTTCAGGAGTTACTTTAAATTCATTTTCGGATTTAGTAGGTACAGCAATAGCTTTGGCACCAACTAAAGTAGCACAAGCTGCATAAGATACATAGCATGGCTCTGGAATTAAAATTTCATCATTAGGATTTAAAATAGCGCGCATAGCAAGGTCAACAGCTTCACTAACGCCAACAGTGATGAGTACTTCATCATTAGGATTGTATTTTACTTGAAAATCTCTTTCGTACATATGTGTGATGGCATGACGTAATTCATAAAGACCTTTATTGCTAGTATATGCTGTATATCCACGTTCTAAGCCATAGATACAGCTTTCGCGGATAGTCCAAGGTGTTACAAAATCAGGTTCACCAATACCAAGACTGATGACATCTTCCATAGTGGAAGCAATATCAAAAAAACGGCGAATACCGGATTGTTTTGTATGTTGTACAGTAGTTGCTAAATTTTTATTCCAATCAATCATGGTGATACCACCAATCTATGGTCAGTTTCTTTATCATCAATGATAATACCATCTTTTTTATAAGGTTTAAGCATAAAATGACTGCGTGTAGAAGTAACGCCTTCAATTGTAGAAAGACGACGAGCGACAAAGTCAGCTACATTTTTTAAAGATTTACCTTCAATGATAACTAATAAATCAAAGCTACCAGACATTAGATAAACAGTTTTTACTTCATCAAAACGATAAATTCTTTCGGCGATAGCATCAAAACCAAATTCACGCTGTGGAGTAACATTGACTTCAATCATAGCAGAAACGCTATCATCTCCGTATTTTTCCCAGTCAATCATAGTGTTGTAGCCAAGAATGATTTTTTCTTTTTCTAGCTTTTTCATTTGTTCTTCTATTTCATATTCAGAACGACCAAGCATAGTAGCAAGTTCTTTGATTGAACGACGTCCATCATGTTCTAGTAATTCTAATAATTCACGCATAAAATCACTTCCTTAGTAAGTTTAATGAATAGTAATTTAGTAATCTTTATTTTAGCGAAAAAACAAAGACCCTCGTCCAATAAAGGACGAGGGTCTTCTCCCGTGGTACCACCTTAGTTAGCAAATAGCTCACTTAATGCCGATATCGCTGGCACAGCGCCTAGTTTTGCTAGGTGCTCACGGGTAGCTTTCTAATTTTATCGCTTGATAGCTCGCACCAACCGCTATTTCTCTGAAAGTCAACAAAATTATACTTTTCCGCTCATTGCATTTTATATATGTGTAATAATGTTAACATAAAATTAGAATAAAAATCAAGTGTTAGATGAATAAATGTAAAATTAAATATACAATAGCAGATAAAATTGCAGTACATGGAATTGTCATAAGCCAAGCGACAAGCATTTGACGAGCAACGTCCCAATGTACAGCTTTAACACGTTGGGCAGCACCTACACCCATGATAGAACCAGAAACGACATGCGTAGTAGATACTGGTAAATGTAGAAGTGTAGCACCAAAGATTACTACAGCTGAGTTTAAATCAGCAGAAAATCCATGAACAGGTTGCATGCGGAAGATTTTCCCGCCAACAGTTCTGATGATTTTCCAACCACCAAAAGAAGTACCGAGAGCCATAGCAAAAGCACATGATATTTTTACAAAAGTAGGTACTTCTAAAGCACCGATATAGCCACCGCTTAAAAGAGCAAGTGTGATAATCCCCATGGATTTTTGTGCGTCATTAGAACCATGAGCAAATGCCATTAAAGCAGCAGAAATTACTTGGAGACGATTGCAATTATCATTGACAGTAGCTGGTCTCATGGAATGACAGATAGCAAAAATAATATGTAGTATAATCCAACCAATTGCCATGGCAGCAAGAGGAGAAAGTACTAAAGATAAAAATATTTTTAAGATACCATAGCCATTTAATCCCATAAAGCCAACGGAGATGATTACAGCGCCAATGATACCACCAACTAAAGCATGAGAAGAACTACTTGGCATACCAAACCACCATGTTATTAAATTCCAAATAATAGCACCAGCTAAAGCAGCGATAATGATGACTTCATTTACCATAGAAGCAGATTGAACTATATCGCCACCGATGGTTTTGGCAACGCCTGTACTAATCATGGCACCAGCAAAATTTAAAATAGCAGACATAATGATAGCTACTGCTGGAGAGACTGCACGAGTTGATACGCATGTAGCGATTGCATTTGCTGTATCGTGGAAACCATTTACAAAGTCGAAAATAAGAGCTAAGGCAATAACAATAAAAATTAAGATAGAAGCTTGCTCAAGCATACTTCATAACAACTCCTTTTAATGTGTCAGAAATATGTTTTGTCTGATCAAGTGTATCTTCAAGGCATTGAAGAATATCTTTCCATTTTACAAGCGTAATAGGGTCTTTTTCAGTTTTGAATAATGAAGACATTTCACTGCGATAGAGTGTATCTCCTTGACTTTCATAAGTTAAAATGCGATTAGTGCATTCAAGAATTTCATTATGATTTTTACGAATATCTTTTAATAATGCTGTAGCTTTTACTAATTCTTCTGTAGCTTGAATTAAAAGTTTAGATAATTTTGCAGGGCCGTCTGTTTTTGGCTGACCTGCTTCGTACATGATGACGCGTTCAAGGCTACCATGAATATTATCTACACCATCATCTAAGCCATAAGAAAGAGCGAAAATATCTTCGCGGTCAATAGGTGTGATAAATACTTGATTTAATTTTTGAACAGTTTCAGAAGTAATATTATCAGCCTGTTTTTCAATAGTTTTTATTTCTTCCATTTTTGTTTGTGCTTTACTATAATTGATCATTACATCATACATTATTTTTGCACCTTGATTAAAGTATTTAGCATGCTGATTTAGCATATCAAAAAATTCATAATGTTTGTTTCCAATATCAAACATAAATAACCCTCCCGAAAAATTTCAATACTAAAATAAAGTATAGGATTTAAATAAGAAGAATAAATATGTTTTAAGTAAAATCTATGTAAAATAAGTGCGATAAATGATGAGTAAAAAATGTTTTTATTTGATATATTTTGAGTGAAAAATATGGATAAAATAGCTTTTCTTTCTTAGAAATAATGGACATCATAAGTTTTCTAAGGTACAATAGAGGTGAGTTTTTTTCTTAATGTACAGGAGGAATAAAATTGTCAGTTAGAAGATTGTATGTTGAAAAACGCCAAGGTTTTGATATTCCCGCTCAAAAACTCTTTGCAGATTTAAAAGAGTTATTTGCTATTGAGGGAATAGAACAAGTAAGAGTTATTCGTCGATATGATATCGAAGGATTAACTGATGAAGAATATACACAGACAAAACCAGTTGTATTTTATGAACCACCAGTAGATGTAATCTATGAAGAAGAATTACCAGAGTTTGCAAATGCACGTGTATTTGCTATTGAAGCACTTCCAGGACAGTTTGACCAAACAGCTGATTCAGCTGCACAATGTGTACAGCTTGTTACACAAAAAGAACGTCCTGTTATTCGCAGTGCAAGAGTAATTGTTTTAGTTGGTGAAATTGATGATGAAACTTTTGCCAAAATAAAAAATTACTGCATCAATGCTGTAGAAACAAGAGAAGCTTCTTTTGAAAAGCCAGAAACGCTTGCTATGACTATGGAAGAACCTGCTGATGTAAAAATACTAACTGGTTTTATTTCTATGAGTGATAGTCAGCTTATGGATTTACGTAGTGAAATGGGCTTGGCTATGAGTGATGAAGATTTGAAATTCTGCCAGGAATATTTTGCCAAAGAAGAAAATCGTGATCCTAGCATTACTGAAATTCGTGTTATTGATACTTACTGGTCTGACCATTGTCGTCATACTACATTCACAACAGCTATCGACAATGTTTCTATTGAAGAAGGTAAATATAAAGATACAATTAAAAATGCTTATGAATTGTATTTAAATGACCGTGAAGTATTAGGCAGAACTCATAAAGATGTTACTTTAATGGACATCGCTGTAATGGGTATGCGTAAACTTCGCGAAGAAGGTAAATTACAAGATTTAGATGTATCTGAAGAAATCAATGCTTGTAGCATTGTTGTAAAAGCCAATATTGATGGAAAACAAGAAGATTGGCTTGTAATGTTTAAAAACGAAACTCACAATCATCCTACTGAAATTGAACCATTTGGTGGTGCGGCAACTTGTCTTGGCGGTGCTATCCGTGACCCACTTTCTGGTCGTTCTTATGTATATCAAGCTATGCGTGTAACAGGTAGTGCTGATCCTCGTCGTAGTCTTGAAGAAACAATTAAAGGTAAATTACCACAGCGTAAAATTACTCGTGGTGCAGCACATGGTTATAGTTCTTATGGTAACCAGATTGGTTTGGCTACTGGACAAGTTCATGAAATTTATCATGAAGGTTATGCAGCAAAACGTCTTGAAATCGGTGCTGTAGTAGCTGCTGCTCCAAAAGAAAATGTACTTCGTTTTGAACCACAACCAGGTGATGTAGTTATTTTAGTCGGCGGACGTACTGGTCGTGATGGTATCGGCGGTGCAACAGGTTCTTCTAAAGAACATACTTTAGAATCTTTGACTCAGTGCGGTGCAGAAGTACAAAAAGGTAATCCTCCAACTGAACGTAAATTACAAAGATTATTTAGAAATCCAGAAGTTAGTCGTTTAATCAAACGTTGTAATGACTTTGGTGCAGGCGGTGTAGCTGTAGCTATTGGTGAATTAACTGATGGTCTTGTAATTGAACTTGATAAAGTTAAGAAAAAATATGATGGTCTTGATGGAACAGAACTTGCTATTTCTGAATCTCAGGAACGTATGGCAGTTGTTGTAGATGCTAAAGATGCAGATAAATTCATAGCTGAATCTGCAAAAGAAAATCTTGAAGCAACACTTGTGGCAACTGTAACTAAAGAACCTCGTCTTGTTATGAATTGGCGTGGTAATGATATCGTTAGCATTAAACGTTCTTTCCTTCAGACAAACGGTGTAAAACAGCATACTGATGCTGTAGTAAAAATGCCAGAAGGCGAAACATATTTTGAACAAGCAAAACAAGTAGAAGGCTCTGTAAAAGATGCTTGGCTTAATACTTTAAAAGATTTAAATGTATGCAGTCAGAAAGGTTTAAGTGAACAATTCGACTCTACAATCGGTGCTAATACTGTGCTTATGCCATTTGGTGGTAAACGTCAAATGACACCAGCAGAAGGTATGGTAGCTACATTACCATTATTAGAAGGTTCTACAAATACAGCTACTGCTATGACATTTGGTTTCAATCCATATCTCATGAGCTGGAGTCCATTCCATGGTGCAGTATATTCTATTGTAGAAGCTATTACAAAAATCGTAGCTATCGGCGGTGATTATGCAAAAGTTCGTTTAACTCTCCAAGAATATTTTGAAAGCCTTGGTAAAGATAGCGAAAAATGGGGTAAACCATTTGCTGCACTTTTAGGTGCATTATGGGCACAGCATAAATTCGGTACAGCTGCTATTGGCGGTAAAGACTCTATGTCTGGTACATTCATGGATATGACAGTACCACCTTCTTTAATCGCTTTTGCTCTTGATATGGTAGAAGCAGATAAAGTTGTATCTCCTGAATTTAAACAAGCAGGACATAAAGTTATCGTAGTTAAAGCAACTCGTGATGAATTCGAAATGCCAGTTATTGATACATTGACTGCTAACTTCAATAAAGTTTATGAATTAATTCATGCAGGTAAAGTTGCAAGTGCAAAAACTGTAGGCGTTGGCGGTATTGCTAGTGCAATCAGCAAAATGACACTTGGTGAACAACTCGGTTTTGCTTTTGCTGATGGCTTTGATACAAAAGAATTATTCGCTTGCGATTATGGTACAATCATTCTTGAATTAAATGAAGATGTAGATTTAAATGAATTTGTAGGTGCATATGAACTTGGTAGTGTAATTGCTGACAAAGCAATTATCTGTGGCGATGTAAAAATTTCCCTTGATGAAATTGAAACAGCATATACTCAGCCACTTGAACAGATTTTCCCAACTCATGTACGTAAATCTACTGGTGAAACAAAACAAAGTGAACTTTATACAGCAACTAGCATTGCTAAAGCTCCAACTTCTTTTGCTAAACCAAGAATTTTCATTCCAGTATTCCCAGGTACAAACTGTGAATATGATACTGCTAAAGCATTTAATCGTGCAGGTGGTCAAGCTGAAACTCTCGTTATTAAAAACTTGACTCCTTCCATGGTTGAAGAATCTGTTGAAGCTATTGTAAAAGGCATTGAAAAATCTCAGATTATCATGCTTCCAGGTGGTTTCAGTGGTGGGGACGAACCAGATGGTTCTGGTAAATTCATTGCTGCTATGTTTAGAAATCCACGCATTACAGAAGCTGTTCGCGATTTACTCAAAAACCGTGATGGTTTAATGCTCGGTATCTGCAATGGTTTCCAAGCTCTTATCAAATTAGGTCTTGTACCATTTGGTGATATTCAAGAATTAACACCAGAAAATCCAACACTCACATATAATGAAATTGGTCGTCACGTATCTTGCATGGTAGAAACAAAAGTTGTATCTAATCTCTCTCCATGGTTTAATAACGTAAAAGTAGGAGATATTCATACTATTGCTGTTTCTCATGGTGAAGGTCGCTTCTGTGCAAGTCCAGAAGTTTTAGCTCAATTAAAAGCTAATGGTCAGATTGCAACTCAATATGTAAATGCAAATGGCGATACTTCCATGGATATCGAAGTAAATCCAAATGGTTCTGTATGGGCTATCGAAGGTATCACAAGTCCAGATGGACGTATTTTAGGTAAAATGGGACACTCCGAACGTATTGGCAAATATGTAGCGAAAAATGTTCCAGGTGCAAAAGACCAAAAATTATTTGAAGCTGGCGTAGCTTACTTTAAATAAAAAATAATAGATATAAAAATAGACAGGGTATAGATTACCTTGTCTATTTTTTTAGGAGATGAAAAGATGAGAAAAATATTATTTATTTTTACTATATGTTTAGTATATAGTTTTTCAAATATATGTTTAGCTTATCCAAATGAAAAAAATGGATTTAGAGATTTTTATTGGGGTGAAAGTTTGCAAGAAGTACAGGCTAATGATGATATATATAATTTAGAATATAATTCATATAATGAAAAAAGTAATACTGTAGAATATGTAGCAAAATTAAAAAAACATCATATAGAAGATTTTGAGGTTAATGAGATTATTTTTTTTGAGTTTTGGAATAATAAATTATATAAAGTAAATGTAATTTTTCCTGTAAAGAAAGATTTCTTAAAAAAAATAATGAAGATATTAGAAAAAGATTATGGAATAAAAAATATGACTATTAATGGCTTGTCATATATTGGAGAAGGAGAAAAAACAAGAATAACAGTATCTTTTGGAAATAAAATAGGGAGTATAGATTTTATTAGTTTATATTTAGAAAAGGAATTAGCTAAGAATGAATTTATAAAAGATTGGTAATATTTTATTGAGGATTAATAAAATGAAATGTAAATTAATAATTATATGTATAATATTATTTTGTAGTTTTTATAATATATGCTCTGCGTATCCAAATGAAAAAAATGGATTTAGAAATCTTTATTGGGGAGAGAGTTTGCAAGAAGTACAAGCAGATAGTGATATATATGATTTAAAATATATTTCACATAATGAAAAAAATAATACGGTAATTTATATGGGAAAATTAAAAAATTCAAATATAGGAATTTTTAATATTAATAATATTAGATTGATATTTAATGATAATAGGTTAATTAAAATATATATAGATTTTGATTTTTATAATAGGGATATTAATCTATTGAGATATTCTATGATTAAAAATTTTGGAGAACCTGAAATAAATATAGAGATTAGAAAAACAGATACTATAATGATATATGATGAATTAACAGATGATATAAATATATATACATCTATTCCAAGTGGTTCTAAATTTGTTTGGAAAGGTTATAAAACAATAATGACAATGAATTGGTTTGTAATAGATTATTCAGCAAAAGAAGAAAAAGACAGAGGAGTTATATGTTTAAGTTCGTCAAGGTTATGATTAGAATAGGAGATTTTATATGTTAAAAAATTATTTTTCTTTATTTATTATGTCTAATTGTTGTTTAGCACATTGGTTGCCTAAATTTGAATTATTTGTTGGTGGAATACAGGTTGTACATTAGAATATGTTGCTAGTATTTATGGGCAACCTAAAGAAAAGAGATGGTTTAATTCTGATGGTGTAAGGGGTGTTACATATATATATTCTCCATATTTTTCTATTACAGGTAGAACCGGCTCAAGAGATCCTAGACCTGAATCAGAGCTTATTGTTGTGGGCTATACTTTGAAAAATAATTCATTATCAACACAATCTGGATTAACGGTAGGTATACCGTATGAAACAGTAGCTGGTATGTATGGAACAGTGAAAAAAGAATATGATTCTTATCGTAATAAATTTTATTATTCTTATGATTGGGATGATGAAAAACGACATTATTTTCAACCAGTAATGTGTTTTTTTGTTGATAAAAATAATATTATTACAGAAATTTATGTAGGAACTGATTGGTAATTATTTTATACTATTTATATAATTAGTTATAAAATAAATATAGAAATAAAAAACCTCGAGTGTAGTTAAAAACTTCTCGAGGTTTTTATATTTTAATTTTAAATTTTAGAGAATACTAGTATTTGGAATTTCGCTATCGTCTAGTTTTCCTTTTAAATCATTATCTGTCATAGCACAAACAGCAGAATCAGACCAAACATTTTCAGCTGTTTCAATCATATCGATGATGGTATAAATTGGCAAGATGATACCAAGTAAACCGATTGGAGCACCGATAGAGGACATAAGAGATAAAGTCAAGAAATAGCAACCCATAGGAACGCCTGCATTACCAACAGCGGCAATAACGGATATAAATAACCATGTAATCATAGTAGTCATGGATAATTCAAAACCAGCATTTTGCATTACGAATAAAGAGGTTACTAAGATAAATGCAGCACAACCATTCATATTGATAGTTGTACAAATTGGTAAGACGAAACGAGAAACTTTTGGATTGGCTTTTAAATTTTGTTCTGCACAAGCAAGTGTTACAGGCAAAGTTCCGGCAGAGCTTTTTGTAAATAAAGCTACAGCAAGAGCAGGAGCCATTTTGCGGAAAACTTTAAGTGGATTTAATCCACGAAGAAGCATGATTAAAGGTAAAATGATAAAGAACTGAATAGCATTACCACCGATTACTACAGCTGTATATTTTCCTAAAGCGCCAACGATAACACCAGCTTCAATTTGAGCTGATAATTGACCTGCAAAAGCGATGATACCAAGTGGTAAAACATAAAGTAATGCACGAATAAGTGTGAAAGATAATTCTTGTAAACCGTTTATTACTTTTAATAATTGTTCACGATTATCTGTTTTTGGCATGAAGGCTAAAGCTAGACCAACAGCCGCAGATATCAACATAACAGATAAAACATTACCAGTTAAAAATGGCTGTAGAACATTATTTGGAATTACAGATAAGAAGTGGTCATAATAAGAAAGTGCGCCTAATTTTTGCATAGGTACAGCTTCTTGACCGGCATTGATAATATCCATAGGAAGATTTCCTGGAGAAATCCATAAATAAAGACAAAGACTCGTAGCTGCTGCACAGATTGTGGTGAATAAAGTATAAAATAGTGCATGAGAAAAGATACGACTTGTATCTTTATTATTACCGAGTGCAGCTAAAGTAGTGATAACTGCTAGAGCGATTGTAGGAACTGCAATGAATTGGAATAAACGTGTAAATACAGTAGCTACAAAATTGAAAAATTCATTTAAAGGTTGGATACCGAGCCAGCCTAAAATGCCACCTAGAATGAGTGCACCAAACCATAATAAGAACTGACGTCCTTGAGAAGATTTAGCTTTGCTTTCGCGGATAGCACTTTGAGCGGTTTCTTTAACATCGACTTGTTTTTTATTATCAGCCATATGTAATCCCTCTTCTCTCTTTAATATTGTATATACATATATAATTAATTCATACAATATATGTATGAAAAAGATTATACGATTTTGATGTAAACATGTCAATCATTTTTAAAGTGCATAAAAAATAAAAAGATAATGTGATTTTATTTTTTACTATTTACATTATCAAAAATAAATAAGGAGTTGTCAACATAAAAAGTAATTCATTTTGTCATCTAGTTTAGAAAAAATAGATTATTTTATAGTATTTATAAATATTTTAGTTGAAATAAAAAGTTTAATCAAAATGGATTATTGTCTAATATCACGTTATTACTACCTTTTTGATAACCTATTAAATCCACAGTAATAAATTTAAAACCTAGTTTTTGAAATTCTTTATGAATTAAATCTCTAAGAGGATTGGTAAATAATTTAGGGACTTCATTTGTTTCTACTTCTATACGGGCTAAATCACCGTGATGGCGTACGCGAATTTGACCTTGTAAAAATTTATGAAGTATATCTTCTGCTTTAGCAACTTGATTTAATCTTTCAGGAGTAACTTCAAGACCGTAAATTAAACGAGAGGCAAGACAAGCAGAGCTAGGTTTATTCCAAACAGGTAAATTCCAGTCTTTTGCCATTTGGCGGATTTCGTCTTTAGTAATGTGCAATTCTAAAAAAGGTGATTTTGTTAATTTAAATTCTTTTAAAGCGAGCATACCTGGGCGATAATCACCTTTGTCATCTTCATTAGAGCCTTCTAAGAGATAGTTATAATTATTTTTTTGACAAAAATCTTCTAAAAGTTTAAAGCGATTAATATGACAATGGTAGCAACGCATTTTATCATTGCAGGTGAATTTTTTATCAGCTAAATCATCTACAGTGAATAATTTATGCTTTATGCCAATGAGTTTAGCAACTTTTTTAGCGTCAGATATTTCATTAGTAGTTATTAATTCAGATACAGCAGTGATGGCGATAGCTTTATCGCCTAAAGCAATTTGTGTTGCTTTAGCAAGTACAGAGCTATCTACACCTCCAGAAAAAGCTACAGCTACAGATTGGTAAGATTTTAGTAATTCGATTAATTGTTGTTGTTTATTCATGTTTTAGTTCCTCGTTTGCTAGAAATAATGCTGTTTGTTGAATTGTTTTTAACGGTACATTGTGTTTTTGGGCTAATTGTTTACAATCTTCATATTCAGCGGATATATTTAGGATTTTATCGCTTTTTTTAGCTATTTTACATTTTACTTGACCATATGGCGTGGTGATGAATTTAAATTCTCTATTTAGACTATAGCGAGTGATTATTTCTTCACGTATGCCAAGAGTTGTCGTTTCACTGAATATAATATCAAGGCAATTTTCTTTATCTTCAGGACGGATTAAAACAGATAAAGTATTAGCTGAGCGGGATTTTTTCATATAAATAGGAGTCAGCCAAACATCTAAAGCATTATGCTCAAAGAGTTTTTGCGAGATATATTCATAATTTTGAGGATTGAAATCATCTATATTACAAGATAGTATAAGTAATTTTTCTATAATATAATCGTTCATTTTTTCACCTGTCATTTGTTGTAAATTTAATTATATATTAAATTAGAATTTTTATTTAGGCAAGAAAGCAGATTTTAGCTTAAATAAAATGAACTGCACCCCAAAAGTTGGATACAAAACAACTTTTGGGGTGCAGTTCATCTAAACTTTTATGCTTCTTATTTTTAATATTAATGATTTAACGCATATGATTAATCATACTAGCTAATCGACCAGCGCCAAAACCGTTGTCAATATTCATTACGGCAACGCCAGCAGCGCAACTATTTAACATAGAAAGCAATGCTGTTAACCCATGAAAGGAAGCACCATAACCTACGCTTGTAGGCACAGCAATTACTGGTTTATTAGCAAGACCACCAACAACACTAGCCAAAGCTCCTTCCATACCAGCAGCAACGATGATTACATTAGCCTTGTCAATCAAATCTTTTTTACTGAGTAGACGATGAATACCTGCAACGCCTACATCAAAGCAATATTGTACTTTATTTCCCATCAGTTGAGCAGTAAGACCTGCTTCTTTAGCGACAGGTATGTCACTTGTACCAGCTGTCATGACGAGGATAAAACGTTTATCATCAATAGGCATAGTATCTCTATCAACATAGATAATACGTGCAAATTCGTCATATTTTGCATCTTTTACTTTTGCTAGTACAGCTTGATAATTTTCTAAAGTAGCACGAGAGGCAATTATATTTTGTTCACTTTTTTGATAGAGGTGAGTGAAAATATCAGCTATTTGCTCATTAGTTTTACCTGCACAATAAATTACTTCAGGAAATCCTTGTCTTTTTGCTCGGTCATGGTCAATCTTAGCAAAACCAATGTCTTCAAAACCTTGATTATCTTGAAGTGATTGAAGCATAGTTTCGTCAGAGATATTTCCTAGTTTATAATCGTGAAGTAAATCTAATAATTGAGTAGTGTCCATATTTATTGTTTAACGGCCTTTTTTTTATTGCGTTTCCAGCGAATATAGTAGAAAGCGCAAGTGAGAACAAGAATAGCACTTACAACTAAACTTGCTTCATGACCTACAGCAAGCATAGTTTTCCAATTTTCGCCAAGTATCATACCGATGTATAAGATGAACATAGTCCAAGGAAGGGAACCAATAAAAGTATAGATGATGAATTTCTTCATATTTACTTTGGCAAAACCTGCAGGTAAAGAGATAAATGTACGAACTACAGGGAGTAATCTGCTGAAGAATACAGCTTTAATACCATATTTATCAAACCATTCTTGAGCAGTGTCTACATGAGATTTTTTCATGAAGAAATATTTACCATATTTATCTACAAAAGGTCTGCCACCTTTAGCACCGATATAATAAGTGATGATAGAACCTACCATACCACCAATCATACCAGCAACAGTAGCGTGGAAAAATTCCATTTTGCCAGCAAAGATGAGATATCCAGCAAAACCTAAGATTAATTCACTAGGAATTGGAATACAAGCATTTTCAAGCCCCATTAGTACAGCTACAGCAACATAGCCCCAAGTATCAATAAAACTCAAAAAGATTGTTGAAAATTGTTCCATTAAAAATTAGTCCTTTCTATTGTTAAATTATAAGATAATCCTTATATATATTATAACCGATAAAAATATTTAAGTTAATATAAATTTATGATATTCATAGCATGTAAAATGCCAACAACACCAAAGAGAATAAAGATTAATGAAGCAAATTTTTTGATGACTCTATCAGGTACATATTTATGAAGAGTAGCACCTAATAAAATGCCAAATCCATCAGCAACGAGCATACCAAGAGTTGTACCTACTAAGATAGAAAGCATATCAGCACCGATTTGAGCAGATAATGCTACTGTAGCAAGTTGAGTTTTATCTCCCATTTCGGCAAGGAAAAAGGCGATAGCTACAGTCCAAAAGATGCTAAAACGATTTTTTTCAGCTTCATTACCGAGTTCATCATCTTTTAAAATCCAAAGACCAAAGACAATAAAAGCGATAGAAGCAACGAGTTCAACGATGTCTTTAGGAATAAAAGAATGCAAATAAATACCAGCAGCGATTGCTACAAAGTGATTTAAAATAGTAGCAACTAAAATACCAAACATGACTTTCTTCCATGGATATTTTGTGGCAAAAGCCATAGCTAATAATTGAGTTTTGTCACCCATTTCGGCAAGAACCACCATGATAAACGCTGTTGAAAATGCAAACATAAGATTAAATCTCTCCTTAAATAAATTAAATTTATTTGATAAAAGGGAATAAAAAAAGAGACTTCTAGTATAGACTGATACACTTAGTGTAACTAATCTATACCAAAAGTCTCACTATTGATGTAAAACATCAACGAATAAGCCAGATGAATTTCGTCGTTCATCAGTATGTTGACTTATTCTAAAAAGCTACTCCCTTTTAGCCAATACATTTACCAATAATACCATATACACACAATGGATATAATACACAAAAATAAATATTTTGGCAAGGGTTTATTTATTTTTCATAGCAAAATATTCTCTATCTAAAATTCCGAGAATGATTAAATTTTCATAAACACCATCAGTTAAAATTGTTTCACGAATAAGACCTTCACGGACAAGACCAGCTTTTTCATATACATGTAAAGCACGAGTATTGTGGTCTTTACAGTCAAGCCATGCTCTATGGAATTTTAAATCATCAAATGCCCAAGATTTTAACATTTCTAGTGTTTCTTGACCATAGCCTTTACCTTTTACATTTAAAATAATGCGAGTCCATTCGATTTCTTTAGATGGATTATCAAGACCTGCTATCATGAGAAAACCAACTTTTTCATGTGTGTCTAAAGTTTCGATAATTAGATGAGTAGCAGAAGGAGTATCTAAAGTTTGCATATGCACTTCGCGAGTATAAGGAATTACATATTTGGCATTTTCAGGAATGTATTCCACTTCCATGATATAGTCCATATCTTCAACTGTTGCTTGACGAAAACGTAATCTATTTCCTGTTTTTACGATTTTTTCCATATTAAAACCACCTTCATTATAATATTATAGATTTTATAATAAATTTTAGAAACTTATGGGAAAATTCCCTGACAGTTTAAGAAAAGTATAGTATACTTTTCTTAATATAACAAATAAGGAGGACAGCAGTATTGGCAACGATATCTTTTGAACATTTATTAGATATTTTATTTGTACCAATTTGTATTCAAATAGGTGCCTTAATCGTAGGTTCATTTCTCAGTCGTTTAATTAATCGTTATTTACAAAGTAATGTAAATAGAGATTCATGGCAATATATTTTTGTCAATGCCTTAAAGGGATTACCGATTTCTTGGTGTTCCGGTGTTGGCTTATATTGGACGATAAATAGTTTATCCATACCAGAAACTATCAGCAGATTATTATCATATTTATTATTTGCAGTGATTATCTTTACTTTGACAAGAGTTATTGCAAGAACTTTATCTGGAATGATAGATTTTTATACTATGCGTTCTGACCAAAATATGCCAAAGACTTCATTATTAAATAATTTAATAAATATTTTAGTGTATTCTATGGGTGCACTCATTGTTTTACAATATTGTGGAATATCAGTAGCGCCAATTCTCACAGCTTTAGGGGTCGGCGGTATGGCAGTAGCCCTTGGTCTTCAAGATACGCTTGCTAATATTTTTGCTGGATTGCATTTAATTTTATCAAAGCAACTTCGTTTAAATGATTATATTAAATTAAGTACAGGTGAAGAAGGTCGAGTATCTGATATTACATGGCGTTTTACCACACTTCAATCCGTTAGCAATAATGTGGTAGTTGTACCTAATCAAAGTATATCTAAGGCGATTATCACAAATTACAGTATGCCACTTCAAGATATAACAGTAAGTGTAGCTATTGGCGTAAGCTATGATAGCGATTTAGATAAAGTGGAAGCTGTTTGTATAAGAACAGCAAAGGAAATTTTATCTAAATTAGACCCAGAAGTTAAAGCAGAGCCTGTAGTTAGATTTAATTTGTTTGCGGACTCTAGTATTAATTTTAATGTGATAATGCATGTTAGTGAATTTACAAATCAATATATTGTTAAGCATGAATTTATAAAAGCGATTACAAAAGAATTTAGAAAAGAAAACATAGAAATACCATTCCCAGTAAGAACTATTATCAATAATAAAGAGTAAAATGGATATCAAAATAAATGAAAATTATCATAAAAATATTTTATAGTAATAATGAATAAAATAATTAGAGAATATTTCAGGAAAAGCTTTTTATTTTGTTAGAGATTTGGTAAGATATACTTGATTGAATACAAAATGCATGATTTTGGGATAAACATGGAGAAATTAAATTTAATGAAAGAATTTTTATCTGTTCAAGGTAGAAAATTATTAATACAGATTTCTATTTGTACTATTATTATTATTGGTATGTTTATAAATTATGATAAACTTTACTTGATAACAGGTGTATTTACAGGCTATTTATTAGCAGTTATATGCGCTTGGGTAATGGTATATAGAACGTGGAAGGCTGCTCATTTAACAGTAGGTAAAGCTAAAGGTCAGATGTGGCTTAGTTTGATAACGAGGTTATTGATGATTTTTATTATACTAAGAGCTGCTATATTGCAATCAGTGGAATTATTTTATGCAGTAGTAGGAGGCTTTTTCTTAGCTTTTATACTGTATATGATACATTTAATTATTTTTGTTTATCATAAGAATATGGAATAATATTTGCCTAGTGCAAATATTATCTACATAGAAACTGAAAAATATAATCTGTATTTTTCGGTAAAATATGAAATATATAGTAAAGAGAGGTGAGGACACTGTTACTTATGGACTGTATAAGCGGCAGTGGGGAAAATGCATGAAATTGGTGTGCGTGAAGTGGTCACTTTCGCAGGTATGCAATTCAATATTCAGACCTTAGAAATGACCTGGCTAGCAATGGCCATTGTAATACTGATTGCATTTTTAGCAACACGAAGTCTAAAGCTTGTTCCTTCAGGTTGGCAAAATGTAATTGAAATGGTTATTGTTTGGCTCAATGAGCAAATTGGTGTTACACTAGGTTCTCGTGGTCAATTAGTAGCACCATTTTTAATCACGCTATTTCTGTTCTTATTGATTTCAAACTGGATAGGACTTATTCCAACGCTTGCATCACCAACAAATGACTTAAATACAACTTTAGGTCTAGCTTTATTGGTGATTGTAATGTTACATGTACTTGGCTTGTATTATAAAGGTTTTAATTATATAAAACATTTTTTCCAGCCAGTAGCGCCATTTGTAATTATCAATTTGATTGAAGAAATAGCAAAGCCTATTACACTTGCTTTCCGTCTATTTGGTAATATTCTAGCAGGGGAAATTTTAATTATTATCTTGCTTTTATTAGTGCCAATATGGATGCCAGTACCTAGTGTTGTTTGGCTTGCATTTAGTTTATTTATCGGTGCAGTTCAGGCATTTATATTTACTATGTTATCTATGTCTTACTTAGCAAATGCTATGAAAGACGATGATCACCATTAATATTTGTTGATATATTTTAGTCAACAGATATTGATATAAGATTATCTATAGTTGTAGGTAATCTTGAAAAATTAATTTAATTTATGTTTATCTTTAAGGAGGATTTATTTTTATGGAAAACGCAATTATGGTTATGGCAGCATTAATTGGTGCAGGTATTACAATGGGTCTTGCTTCTATCGGTGCAGGTATTGGTGATGGTCTTGTTACTTCTAAATTCATCGAAGGTATTGCTCGTCAGCCAGAAGCAAAAAACACTTTATTCATGAACACTCTTATCTCTGTAGGTTTAATCGAAGCTATGCCAATCATTGCAACAGTTATTGCATTGATCATGCTTTATGCTAACCCACTTATTAAATAATTTGGGTAAACATTTAAATTTTAGATGTTTAGGAACGCATAAGGGGGCAATAAATTGATTGATATCAATATGACGATTGTGGCTCAAATCCTTAACTTCCTTATTTTGGTACTTATTTTAAAATTTGTAGCATATAAGCCTGTTATGAAAATGCTTAAAGAACGCGAAGAAAAAATCGCAAGAAGCATTGATGCCGCAGAAGCAGATGAACAAAAGGCTAAAGAACTGCTCGCTGAATATAATAAGCAATTAGCTGATGCCCGTATAAAAGCACAGGAAATTGTAGATAAAGCAATGAAACGTGCTCAAGAAGAACGTGATGCTAGCGTTGCTGAAACAAGACGTGAAATTGAGCAGATGAGAAAAGCCGCAAAAGAAGATATTGCTAGAGAACGTGAACGTGCAGCAATGCAGTTACGTGGTGAAATGGTAGCTTTATCCATGCAAGCAGCTGGCAAAATTATCGCTGCTAATATGGATAATAAAACAAATGAAAAATTGGTTAGTGATTTCATTGACCAGTTGGATAAAGATAAAATGGGTGGATTGCCATGCTGAATTTACAGTTAGCAAAAAAATACGCTGTGGCAATGTTTGAATTAGCTCAGGAAGAAAATAAGCTTGTAGAATATGGTGAACAATTAGCAGAAATTAGTACGCTTTTTAAAACTCAACCAGAATTAAAAGCTTTTATGAGTAATCCTCAAATTCAGCCATCAGCAAAAAAAGAACTGCTAAATAAAGTTTTTGGTAGCGATATTGAAAAATCAGTGCATAATTTTATGTTATTATTGATTGATAAACGTCGCATAGCATTAATTGAAGAGATAGTCGGTGAATATGAAGCTCTGTCTAATGAAGTTCGTAATATTGTAGTAGCACATGTTACTACAGCAGTTGCTATGGAAAAGCCACAAGAAAAAGCTTTAACTGCGAAATTAGAAGCTATTACCGGCAAGCATATTCAGCTAAAAACACATATTGATAAATCCATCATTGGTGGTGTCGTTGTAAAAATGGGCGACAAATTAATCGATGGTAGTGTAACTAGCAAAATTAAATCTTTAGGAAAGCAGTTAATGGCAAATTAAGTTATTTAAGTGGGGTGACAGAGTCGTTATGAAAATGAATCCAGAAGAAATAACAGCCATTATCAAGGATCAAATTAAAAATTATAATGTTGATTTAAATGTTGATGATGTAGGTACTGTTATTGAAATCGGTGATGGTATTGCACATATTCATGGCTTAGACAAAGCGATGTCAGGGGAACTGCTCGACTTTGGTAATGATATATATGGTATGGTCCTAAACCTTGAACAGGACAATGTCGGTGCCGTTTTATTAGGTGGCGACACAAAAATTAAAGAAGGAGATATCGTAAAACGTACTGGTAAAATCATGCAAGTACCTGTTGGGGAAAGTATGATTGGTCGTGTTGTTGACGCACTTGGTCGTCCAATTGATGGCAAAGGCCCTATTCATACAACACAGAGCCGTCCAATTGAATATCCAGCTCCTGGTATTGCTGATAGAAAATCAGTAAAAGAACCATTACAGACTGGTATTAAAGCAATTGATGCCTTAGTTCCAATTGGTCGTGGTCAGCGTGAACTTATCATCGGTGACCGTGGTACAGGTAAAACAGCTATTGCTGTAGATACAATCCTCAATCAGAAAGGTCAAAACTGTATTTGTATTTATGTAGCTATTGGTCAGAAAGCTTCTACAATCGCTCGTGTTGTAAAAACTTTTGAAGATCATGGTGCTATGGATTATACAATTGTAGTAGCAGCTACTGCTTCTGATAGTGCACCACTTCAATATATGGCTCCATATTCTGGTGTTACTATGGGTGAACATTTTATGTATCAAGGTAAACATGTACTTTGTGTATATGATGACCTTTCTAAACATGCTACTGCTTATCGTGCAATGAGCTTGTTACTTCGCAGACCACCAGGACGTGAAGCATATCCAGGGGACGTATTCTACTTACATTCTCGTCTTTTAGAACGTGCTGCTAAATTAAGTGATGAACTCGGTGGAGGTTCCATTACAGCTTTACCTATCATCGAAACTTTAGCAGGTGACGTATCTGGTTATATTCCAACAAACGTTATTTCTATTACAGATGGTCAGATTATGCTTCAGACAGAAGCTTTCTATTCTGGTATTCGTCCAGCTATTGACGTAGGTCTTTCCGTATCTCGTGTAGGTGGTAGTGCTCAGATAAAAGCTATGAAACAGATTGCTGGTCGTATGCGTCTTGACCTTGCTCAGTATCGTGAACTTGCAGCATTCGCTCAATTTGGTTCTGACCTTGATAAATCTACAAAAGAACAATTAGACCGTGGTGTACGTATGGTTGAAACATTAAAACAAGCACAGTATTCACCTTTAAAAGTAGATGAACAAATCCTTGTTATTTATACAGCTGTACGTGGTTTCTTAAGCGATATTCCTGTTAATCAGGTTGTTAACTTCCAACGTGATTTCTTGAAATTCATAAATTCAAATCACCCAGAAATTGGACAGACAATCGTTGAAAAACAAAAATTAGATGATGCTTTAGAAGCTTCTATCAATAGTGCTATTGAAGAATTTAAATCCACATATTCATATAATAAATAAGCAGTGAGGTGATTTAATTGGCTAGTTTACAGGACATACGCCGCAGAATAAAAAGCGTAAAAAGTACACAGCAAATCACTAAAGCAATGAAAATGGTTGCTGCTGCTCGTTTACGTCGTGCCCAAGAAGCGGCTGTATCCAACCAACCTTATGCTGAAAAAATGTATGAGGTTATTGCCGATGTAGCCTCTAATGCAGGAAGTTTTTCACATCCTCTGCTAGAAGTACGTGAAGAAGGTAAAACTTTATATGTTGTTTTAGCTTCCGATAAGGGTCTTGCAGGTGCTTATGCTAGTAATGTATTTAAAGAAACAATTTCTCATATCAAAGATGCAAAAAATACATCTATTATCACTGTAGGTCGTCGTGGTAAAGAATATTTCGTTCCACGTAAATATGATGTATTAAATACTTATATGGGATTTACAGAACGTCCAGAGTATCAAAATGCTCGTCAAATTGCTGTTGAAATTATGGAGCATTTTAGTAAAGGTGACTATAAAGAAGTATATCTTGTATATACAAAATTTGTGTCAGCTATTTCTGCTATACCTCAGACAATTAAATTATTACCATTTACAGCACCAGAGTCCTCCGATAATAAACCTACTGCTGAATATATTTATGAACCATCAGCACAATCAGTGCTTGGATATTTATTACCGCAATATATTATTACAACAATATATGCATCATTATTACAATCAGCAGCAAGTGAACTAAGTTCACGTATGAATGCGATGAGCAATGCAACAGATAATGCTGAAGAACTCATCTCTAAACTTGATTTGCATTATAATAAAGTACGTCAGGCTGGTATTACTCGCGAAATTACAGAAATCGTGGGCGGTGCAGAAGCTCTGAAGTAAGGAGGTTTCACCTAAGTGGCAAAAGGTAAAATTGTACAGGTTATTGGACCTGTTGTTGATATAGAGTTTCCGGCAGAATCTTTGCCAGAAATTTTAAATGCTGTAACTATTAAAGGTAAATCTGGTGACATTGATATCGATTTAGTTGTTGAAGTTATGCAACATTTGGGTGACAATGTTACTCGTTGTATCGCTATGAGTTCTACTGACGGTTTGACTCGTGGCATGGAAGCTGAAGATACTGGTGCTCCAATCAGAGTTCCAGTAGGGGAAGCAACTCTTGGTCGTGTATTTAACGTACTTGGAAAAACAGTTGACCATGATGATACTCCTGTAGGCAACAAAGAATTTTGGCCTATTCATCGTCCAGCTCCAAAATTTGATGAACAAGAAACATCTACACAGATTTTAGAAACTGGTATTAAAGTCGTTGACCTTATCGCACCATATTCCCGTGGTGGTAAAATCGGTTTGTTCGGCGGTGCTGGTGTAGGTAAAACAGTTCTTATCATGGAACTTATTCATAATATCGCAACTCAACATGGTGGATATTCTGTATTCTCTGGTGTTGGTGAACGTACTCGTGAAGGTAATGACCTTTGGTCTGAAATGAAAGAATCTGGCGTTATCGATAAAACTGCTTTAGTTTATGGTCAGATGAACGAACCACCTGGAGCACGTATGCGTGTTGCTTTAACTGGTCTTACAATGGCTGAATATTTCCGTGATGTTCAAAATCAGGACGTATTATTATTCATTGATAATATTTTCCGTTTCATTCAGGCTGGTTCTGAAGTATCCGCACTTTTAGGTCGTATGCCATCTGCCGTTGGTTATCAGCCAACACTTGGTACAGACGTAGGTGCTCTTCAGGAACGTATTACTTCTACTAAAAAAGGTTCTATCACATCTGTTCAGGCTGTATATGTTCCTGCCGATGACTTAACTGACCCTGCTCCAGCAGCAACATTTGCTCACTTGGATGCAACAACAGTATTGTCTCGTCAGATTGCAGAGCTTGGTATTTATCCAGCAGTAGACCCACTTGATTCTACTTCTCGTATTCTTGACCCACATGTAATCGGTGAAGACCATTATGAAGTAGCTCGTGGTGTACAGGCTATTTTACAGAAATATAATGAACTTCAAGATATTATCGCTATCTTAGGTATGGAAGAATTATCTGATGAAGATAAACTTACTGTAGCTAGAGCACGTAAAATTCAAAGATTCTTATCTCAGCCATTCTTCGTTGCTGAACAGTTTACAGGTACACCAGGTAAATATGTACCATTAAAAGAAACTATTCGTGGCTTTAAAGAAATTTTAGCAGGTAAATATGATGACTTACCTGAAAGTGCTTTCTATATGGTTGGTAGCATTGACGAAGTTGTTGAGGCAGCAAATAAAATGAAGAAGGAGGGATAATTTATGGCTAAAATAAAGCTAGAAATTATTTCTCCAAATAAAGTTGTTTATAGTGCTGATATTGATATGTTAATCGTGCGTTCTATTGCTGGAGATTTAGGTATTATGCCAAAACATGCTCCGCTTCTTGCAGGGCTTGTTCCTCATGCAATGAGAGCTATGATTGATGGCACTGAAAATCTTATTGCAGTTAGCGGTGGTTTTATTCAGGTTCAACCTGATAAAATTATTGTACTTGCAAGTGCAGCAGAACTTCCTATTGAAATTGATATCAATAGAGCAAAAAAAGCTTATGAACGTGCACAAAAACGTTTAGAAAGCTTTAAAGAAAATCCAGAAGTTAAGAGTGATGTTGATACACTTCGTGCTAGAGCTGCACTCGAACGTGCTAAAGCAAGACTTAAAGCAACTAAAACAGATATTGGTTAATATTTAATTAGTTTTATGTAAAAACGGTTGTAACTTAATTTAGCTACAACCGTTTTTATTTTAAAGGTGATAATATGATTTTTAGCAATATAAAAAATATAGATTTAACCACTATAGATGAACGAATTAAATTTTGTGTAGATTATTTTAATGAACATGATTTAATAAATTATAATGCAGGAACATATCAAACAGATAGAGAGGATATTTGTTTTCGCATTGATGAATATGAAACACAAATTGCTCAGGAAAGATATTGGCAAGCACATGAAAAACATATAGATGTATATATTTTATTAAAGGGACAAGAACGCATAGATGTTAATATCTATGAAGGTGTAATTTATCATCGTGATAAGATAGATGATATGTTGATGCTAGAAGAAATGCCGTACACAAATATTAATTTTTTGAGCAATTTTGGTGATATTTTAGTTTGTAATCCAAATGAAGCGCATAAGACAGGAATTCATATGGATTTGAAAAATAAATTTAAGGTAGCTTTATTTAAAATTAGAATTTAATTTGGGAAATAAAAAAAAAGAGCAATCATATTGAACTGCACCCCAAAAGTTGGACAAAAAACAACTTTTGGAGGTGCAGTTTTTT
>ERZ838827.735-NODE-735-length-34122-cov-10.554554_pt1 | contig 34122 bp, 41 predicted proteins | sample MGYA00519881_ERZ838827 | MGnify/ENA primary metagenome ERZ838827 (study PRJEB31850, sample SAMEA3708842) | human gut metagenome | biome: human gut; feature: human-associated habitat; material: faeces | place: China | collected 2014 ...
GCCCTAAAGGGCCGCGCCTCTTCTGTTTACGGAGTTTGAGAATGACCGAGATCCACCTCGGGCATCAGTTCCTGGTTGATAATGGTGAGCATCTCTTCCAGCTTGGCGCACTCCTCCGGGGAGAAACGCTGCCGGATGCGCTCGGTCACGGCATGGACGTAGTCGTTGCTGATATTGTAGTAGTCCTTGTATTTCTGGGTGACCTGGAGGTGGTACTCGCGCTTGTCGTGGGCGGACTGGATCTTCTGCACATAGCCCTTGCGGATCAGGCTGTTGATCTTATAGGCCGCGTTGGGCGGCGAGATGCGCATAAAGGAGGCGAACTCGTTGATGGTTGGGCAGCCCAGGGCCTGGATGGTCTCCATGGCGAAGGTCTCTACCGTGGTCAGGCTGGCCTCGCGGTTTTGAAAGCGCTCGAAGATCTCCTGATAAAAATGAAGCTTGAATTTGGTATACACGATTTCAAATTTCTGTTCCAACATGCCGGCGCCCCCGCATTGTCATATTTTTTTCATTTTATCAAAAAGCGGAGGGAAGGGCAATCACAAATCTTTGGCCAAGGCAAAGGTAAGCTCTGCCGAAACGGCCAGTTGGCCGCCCACGGTGGCTTTGGCCTCAGTGACAGCTACCGGGCCCTTCTGCTTTAGAATGGTGCACTCCAGCTCCAGTACGTCGCCGGGGGTGACCTGGCGGCGGAAGCGGGCGTTTTTGATGCCGCCGAACAGGCCGATCTTCCCCTTGTTCTCCGGCATGGACAGCATGGTCACGGCCCCCACCTGGGCCAGGGCTTCAATGATGAGCACGCCGGGCATCACGTGGTACTGGGGGAAGTGGCCCTGGAAGAAGGGCTCGTTGACGGTGACGCATTTGATGCCCTTGGCCCACTTGCCCACCTCGCCGTCCACAATGCGGTCCACCAGGGCGAAGGGGTAGCGGTGAGGGATGATCTCAGCGATCTGGTTGGAATTCAGCTGCATCATGGCTCAGCCCTCCCACTTCTTGAAGAGCACGCAGGCGTTGTGGCCGCCGAAGCCCAGAGAGTTGGACAGGGCATACTCCACCTGCTGCTCCCGGCCCTGGTTGGGGATATAGTCCAGATCGCAGGCCGGATCGGGTACCTGGTAGTGGATGGTGGCGGGCAGGAAGCCGTCCCGCAGGCTCAGGGCGGTGAAGATGGCCTCCACCGCGCCGGCGGCGCCCAGCATGTGTCCGGTCATGGACTTGGTGGAGCTGACGGCCAGCTTGGCGGCGTGGGCGCCGAACACGGCCTTGATGGCCGCGGTCTCCCCGGAGTCGTTGAGGGGGGTGGAGGTGCCGTGGGCGTTGATGTAGCCCACCTGCTCGGGGGACGCCCCGGCGTCGGCCAGGGCCAGGGCCATGGCGCGGGCGCCACCCTCCCCGTTGGGGGCGGGGGCGGTGATGTGGTAGGCGTCGCAGGTGGCGCCGTAGCCCACCACCTCGGCGTACACCCTGGCCCCGCGGGCCAGGGCGTGCCCGTACTCCTCCAGCATCAGCACGGCCGCACCCTCGCCCATGACGAAGCCGCTGCGCTCGGCGTCAAAGGGGATGGAGGCCCGGCTGGGGTCATCCCCCACGTGGAGGGCCCGCATGGTGGTGAAGCCGCCGATGGACAGAGGGGTGATAGCGGCCTCGGCGCCGCCGCAGAGCATCACCTCGGCGTAGCCGTCCCGGATGTGGCGGAAGGCGTCGCCCACCGCGTTGGAGCCGCCGGCACAGGCGGTTACCGGGCAGGTGCACATGCCCTGAAAGCCCGCCATGATGGCAATGAAGCCGGCGCCCATGTTGGCGATGGTGGTGGGGATATAGAAGGGGGAGGCCCGGTCAAAGCCCTTCTGGGAGCAGCGCAGCTCCTCGCTCTCGGCCATCTCGATGCCACCCACGCCGCTGGAGACGATGACGCCGCAGCGGGTGAGATCCTCCTTCTCCCGGTCCAGGCCGCTATCGGCCAGAGCCTCCTTGGCGGCGGCGGCCGCAAGCTGGACATAGCGGCTCATGTGCCGCACGTCCTTCTTGTCCAGCACGGTGGTGGGGTCCCAGTCCTTGACCTCGGCGGCCAGGTGGACCTTCTGGGCGGAGCAGTCATACCGGGTGATGGGGCCAATGCCGCACACCCCGTCCCGGACAGCCTGCCAGGTGTCGGCGGCGTTGTGGCCCAGGGGGTTGACGGTGCCCAGGCCGGTAATCAGCACTCTGCGTTTTTCCATATTGCGTTCCTCCTCACATGCCCATTCCGCCGTCCACCTGGAGCACCTGGCCGGTGATGTATCCGGCCTCCTCGGAGGCCAGGAAGGCCACGGCGGCGGCCACGTCCTCCGGGGTGCCGGGGCGGCCCGCCGGGATGGCGGCCAGCATGGCCTCCCGGGCCGCGTCGGGCAGGGCGGCGGTCATATCAGTGGCGATATAGCCGGGGGCCACCGCGTTGACGGTGACGCCGCGGCCGCCCAGCTCCTTGGCCAGGGACTTGGTCATGCCGATGAGCCCCGCCTTGCTGGCGCAGTAGTTGATCTGGCCCGGGTTGCCCCGCAGGGCCACCACGGAGCTGAGGTTGACGATGCGGCCGTAGCGGGCCTTCATCATGGGCCGGGCGGCGGCCTTCATGGTGAGGAAGGCCCCCTTGAGGTTGGTCTCGATGACCGCGTCGAAGTCCTCCTCCTTGAGCATCATGGCCAGGTTGTCCCGGGTGATGCCCGCGTTGTTGACCAGGATGTCCAGGGAGCCCAGCTCCTTCACGGCGGTGTCGATGAGGGTTTTTACGGCGGCGGGATCGGCCACACTGCCCTGGACGGCACGGGTCTGGACGCCCAGGGCCTCCAGCTCCTTTCGGGTCGCCTCTGCCGCGGCGGTGTTGCCCGCGTAGGAGAAGACCACGTTGGCCCCCCGGCGGGCCAGCTCCAGGCAGATGGCGCGGCCGATGCCGCGGCTGCCGCCGGTGACGACGGCGGTTCTTCCGGTAAAGCTCATAGCGTTATCCTTTCAGCGCGGCGGAGAGGGCGTCCAAATCGGCGCAGGTCTCCACGGCGTAGGTCTTGATGGCGGGAGCGGTCTTCTTGACAAAGCCGCTGAGGGCCTTGCCCGGGCCGATCTCCACGATGGTGTCCACCCCCAGCTCGGCCAGGCGGCGGATGGTGTCCTCCATGTAGACGGAGGTCTGCACCTGCTTCTCCAGCAGGGCGGGGATGGTGTCCTCCGGCCCCATCTCCTGGCCCAGACAGTTGAAGAGCACGGGGATGCGCATCGCGCCGAAGGCGGTCTCCTTGAACTTCTCCCGCAGGGCATCGCCGGCGGGGGCGAGGAGGGAGGTGTGGAAGGGCCCGCTGACCTTCAGGGGCAGGCAGCGCTTGGCGCCCAGCTCCTTGGCCAGTGCGGCGGCCTTGTCCACGGCGGCCTGCTCGCCGCCGATGACCAACTGGCCGGGGCAGTTGTAGTTGGCGATCTCCACCACCCCCGCGCCGGCGGCCTGCCGGCATGCCTCCTGGAGCTTCTCGCGGTCCAGGCCCAGCACGGCGGTCATGCCGCAGGGGCGGCCCGCCGCGGCTGCGGCCATGGCCTTGCCGCGAAAGGCGGCCAGGGAAATGGCCTGGGGAGCGGTGAACACCCCGGCGCACTGGAGGGCGGAGTACTCGCCCAGGGAGAGGCCCGCGGCGTAGTCCGGGACAATGCCCCGCTCCGCCAGCAGGGCGGTCATGCCGGCGGCAAAGGCCACCATACAGGGCTGGGTGTACTCGGTCAGGTTCAACACCCCGTCGGGGTCGGTGAACATGGTGGTTTTCAGATCGAAGTCCACGCCGGCGGTGTCCAGCACGGCGCGGAAGGCGGGATGGGCCTCGTAGAGATCGGCCCCCATGCCGGGGTGCTGGCTGCCCTGCCCGGCGTACAGAAAGGCCAGACTCATTCGCTCAGCCCCTTTCGCACGGCCGCATATCCGGCCATCAGCTCCTCAAAGATCTGCCGCAGGGGACGGAGCTCGTGCACCATACCGGCCACCTGGCCGGCCATGAAGCTGCCGCCGTCCACGTCGCCGTCGAACACGGCCTTCCGCAGGGAGCCCAGGGTGAGCTGCTCCATCTCCTCCAGGGGGACATCCTTCTTCTCCATGCGCAGATATTCCCGGGCCATCTTGTTCTTGAGCACCCGCACCGGCGCTCCGGTGGAGCGGCCGGTGACGGTGGTGTCGTTGGCCCCGGCCTTGAGCACGGCCTGCTTGTAATTGACATGGATGGGGCACTCCTCGCTGGCCAGCAGGCAGGTGCCCACCTGGACGCCGCAGGCCCCAAGGGCAAAGGCGGCGGTGAGTTGCCGGCCATCAGCGATGCCGCCGGCGGCGATGACGGGGACGCTCACCGCGTCCACCACCTGGGGCACCAGTGCCATGGTGGTCAGCTCGCCGATGTGGCCGCCGCTCTCGCAGCCCTCGGCGATGATGCCGTCGATGCCGTAGCGCTCCAGCCGCTTGGCCAGAATGGGGGCGGCCACCACGGGGAACACCTTGATACCCGCCTCTTTCCAGGCGGGGACGTATTTGCCGGGATTGCCCGCGCCGGTGGTCACCACCTGCACCCCCTCCTCCGCCACCACCTTGGCCAGCGCGTCGATGTGGGGATTCATCAGCATCAGGTTGACGCCGAAGGGCTTGCCGGTGTTCGCCTTGGCGGCGCGGATCTCGGCCCGCAGGGCCTCGGCGTCCATCCCGCCGGAGGCAACCAGGCCCAGGGCACCCGCGTTGGACACGGCGGCGGCGAAGGCGCCGGTGGCGATGTTGGCCATGCCGCCCTGGATGATGGGGAACTCAATCCCCAAAAGCTCGTTTAATTTCATAGAAACTCCTTATGAAACGCCTCCACGAAAAAGCCTCGCAGAGTTTCCCCGCCCGCAGGCGGGGAAATAAAATGAAATCCGTTTTCGGCCGCGATATGTGCGTGGACGAAAACACTTCTCAGCCCACAAGTGTGAGTTTTATCCGGCGAAGCCGGACAAAACTTGCGCGCGGGGGCTGCATCTCTCTCCAACAAGCGGCTCTGCCGCTTGTTGGAAGCTACGCCAGCTCCAGCAGAGCCCCGGCCCAGGTCAGCCCGCCGCCGAAGCCCACACACAGGGCTTTTTGGCCGGAGGTGATGGCCCCGCCTCCCACCAGCTCGTCCAGCAGCAGGGGAACGCTGGCGGCGGAGGTGTTGCCGGTGCGCTCGATGTTGCCGGGGCACCTGGCCGGGTCGATGCCCAGCTTCTTCACGGCAAAGTCGATGATGCGCTGGTTGGCCTGGTGGAACACGAAGAGGTCGATGTCCTCCGGGGTAAGGCCAGCCCGGTCCAGCACCTCCCGGGCACAGCGGGGCACAGCCTCCACGGCGAAGCGGAACACCGACTGGCCGTCCATATGGACATGGGGGGGCGCGGCAGTGTTGACGCCGGGGACGTAGAGCACCTCTGAGTTGCCTCGGCAGCCCAGCACGGCGTGGAGGGAGGGGTAGTTTGCCCCCCACTCCACCAGGGCGGCCCCGGCACCGTCGCCGAAGAGCACACAGGTGCTCCGGTCGCCAAAGTCCATGACCCGGCTGAGGATTTCCGCCCCCAGCACCAGGCCGTACTTCCGGGGGGTGGAGGCCAGCAGGCACTCGGCGGTGTGCAGAGCGTACACAAAGCCGGAGCAGGCGGCGTTCAGATCAAAGCATATGGTATCCTCCGGAAAGCCCAGCTCCTTTTGGAGCAGGCAGGCGGCGGCGGGGGAAAGAAAATCCGGGGTGACTGTGGCCACCAGGCAGATGCCGATTTCGCCGGGGGCGACGCCGCCCCGCTCCAGTGCCTGCCGGGCGGCGGCCAGACAGAGGGAGGTGTGGCTCTCGCCGTCGGTGCAGTAGCGTCGGGAGCGGATGCCGGTGCGGGTGGAGATCCACTCGTCGTTGGTATCCACGATTTTGGCCAAATCATCGTTGGTCACGACCTTTTTGGGCACGGCGGAGCCGGTGCTGATTAACTTAATCCCGTTCATGTACGCTCCTTTCTCAGGGCCTTCGCGCCCATCGCGCGGAATTTTTTATAGCGCCCGGCAGCCAGAGCCGGACCGCTGAGCTTGCCCAGGGCGTTGAGCTCCTTGACCAAGGCGGTGTCCAGAGTCCGGAACAGGGCGGCGGGGTTGGTGTGAGCCCCTCCCTCGGGCTCAGGAATGATGCGGTCGGCCACCTCCAGCTCCAGCAGGTCGGCGGCGGTGAGCTTCATCACGCCGCAGGCCTCGTCGCTGCGGGAGGCGTCCTTCCACAGGATGGCGGCAAAGCCCTCCGGGGAGAGGACGGAGTACACCGCGTTCTCCAGCATGAGCACGCGGTTGCCCACGCCCAGGGCCAGGGCGCCGCCGCTGCCTCCTTCCCCGGTGACCACGGAGACTACAGGCACGGTGAGACGGCTGGACAGGGCCAGGGTGCGGGCGATGGCCTCCGCCTGGCCCCGGGCCTCGGCCTCCAGGCCGGGGTAGGCGCCGGGGGTGTCGATAAAGGTGATGACGGGGCGGCGGAACTTCTCCGCCTGAAGCATGAGCCGCTGGGCCTTGCGGTAGCCCTCCGGTGAGGGCATGCCGAAGTGGAGGGACAGGTTTTCCTCCAGGGAGCGGCCCTTCCGGTGGCCGATGACGGTCACCGGCTTGCCGTGGAACAGGGCGACGCCGCCCAGGATGCTGCCGTCCTCGGCGCACAGGCGGTCGCCCCGCTGCTCAAAGAAATCGGTAAACAGGTGCTTGATGAAATCTGCCGTGCCGGGGCGCTCCGGGTGGCGGGCCAGGGCTACCCTCTGGGCGGGGGTCAGCTTACTTGCCATGCGCGTCGCCCCCCTTTCCATGGAGCTTCAGCAGATGGAGCAGGGTGGCGCGCAGCGCGTCCCTTGGAACGATGGCATCCAGGAAGCCGTGCTCCAGCAGATATTCGGCGCTCTGGAAGCCCTCGGGGAGCTTTTCGCCGATGGTCTGCTCAATCACCCGCGGGCCGGCGAAGCCGATCAGGGCGCCGGGCTCGGCCAGCATGATGTCCCCCAGGCTGGCAAAGCTGGCGGTGACGCCGCCGGTGGTGGGGTGGGTGAGCACCGAGATGTAGAGGCCGCCCTTCTGGGAGAACCGCTCCAGGGCGGCGGAGGTCTTGGCCATCTGCATCAGGGAGAGGATACCCTCCTGCATCCGGGCCCCGCCGCTGGCGGAGAAAAGGATGAGGGGGAGCTTGTACTTGTCGGCGTACTCCACCAGCCGGGTGACCTTCTCCCCGACGGCGGCGGACATGCTGCCCATGAAAAAGCGGCTGTCCAGGGCGCCCACGGCCACCCGCTGGCCCCCGATGCGGCCGGCGGCGGTGACCACACCCTCGTTCATGCCGGTGCGGCGGCGGGCGCCGTCCAGCTTGGCCTCGTAGCCGGGGAAGTCCAGCGGGTTGTTGGAGGCCAGGGGGGCGTCCAGCTCCCGGAAGGTGCCCTTGTCCAGAATGAGGCTCAGGCGGTAATAGGCCCCCACGGGGTAGTGGTGCCCGCACAGGGGGCAGACATAGCGGTGGCCCACCAGCTCCCGGCGGGGCACCGCCTTGCCGCAGGCGGGGCAGGCCTCCTCGGTGTGGGCCGGAGCGGGGGAGGAACCCCGCAGGGCCTTGAGGGAGAGGAGCTTCTGTCGGCGCTGTGCAAAGACGCTGCTCATACCTCACGCACCTCCCCGCTGCCGCTCCAGGCCAGAAGTGTGTCCATATGGGCCTCTAGAAAGCCGGTGGAGTAGTTGCCCCGGACGAAGTCGGGGTGGTGGAGGATCTGGTGGAGCAGGTCGGTGTTGGTGGCCGGTCCCTCAATGACCAGCTCCTCCAGGGCCCGGCGCATCCGGCGGATGGCCTCCAGCCGGGTGGGGGCATAGACGATCAGCTTGGCCATCAGGGAGTCGTAGTAGGGGGGCAGCTCGTAGCCGGTATAGAGGCCGGTGTCCACCCGCACGCCGTAGCCACCGGGCAGGTGGAGAAAGTCGATGCGGCCGGGACAGGGCTGGAACCCCTTGGCCGGGTCCTCGGCGTTGATGCGGCACTCGATGGCGTGGCCGCGGAACAGGACCTCCTCCTGGGTGACCGAGAGGGGGAGCCCGGCGGAAACGCGGATTTGCTCCCGCACCAGGTCCAGGCCGGTGACCAGCTCGGTGACCGGGTGCTCCACCTGGATGCGGGTGTTCATCTCGATGAAGTAGAACTGGCCGTCGGGGGCCAGCACGAACTCGATGGTGCCGGCGTTGACGTAGCCCGCGGCCCTGGCGGCCGCCACGGCCGCCGCGCCCATCCGCTCCCGCAGCTCCGGGGTCAGGGCCTTGGAGGGGGACTCCTCCAGCAGCTTCTGGTTGCGCCGCTGGATGGAGCAGTCCCGGTCGCCCAACTGGATCACGTGCCCCTGCCCGTCGGCCATGATCTGGAACTCGATGTGGCGGGGGTTGACGATCAGCTTCTCCAGGTACATCTCCCCGCTGCCGAAGCAGGCCAGCGACTCGCTGCGGGCCTCTTCAAACAGGGGGATGAGCTGTTCCGGCTCATACACCCGGCGCATCCCCCGGCCTCCACCGCCGGCGGAGGCCTTGATGAGCACCGGGTATCCAATGGAGTCGGCCAGGGCCTTGGCCTGCTCGGCGGTGTCTACCGCCCCGTCGGAGCCGGGCACCACCGGCACCCCGGCGCTCTGCATCAGCTTCCGGGCGGCGGCCTTGTTGCCCATGGCGCGGATTACGTCGCCGGAGGGGCCGATGAAGGTGATGCCGGCGGCCTCGCAGGCGTCGGCAAAGTCGGCGTTCTCACTGAGAAAGCCGTAGCCGGGATGGATGGCGTCGCACCCAGCGGCCTGGGCCACGGTGAGGATGGCATTGACGTTTAAATAGCTGTCTGCCGAGCGGGCGGGGCCGATGCAGTAGGCCCGCTCCGCCAACTGGACATGGAGAGCCTCCCTGTCCGCCTGGGAGTAGACCACCACGGGCTCGATCTCCAGCTCCCGGCAGGCCCGGAATACCCGGACGGCGATCTCGCCCCGGTTGGCAATTAAAATGCGCTTGAACATGGGCTCACCCTTCCCGGTAGCGGAGCAGCGGCTCTCCGAAGGACACCAGGGCCCCGTCCTCCTGAAGGATCTCCTCGATGACACAGTCGCAGGGGGCCTGCACCTCGTTCATCATCTTCATAGCCTCCATCAGACACACGGTCTGACCCTTTTTCACATGGTCGCCCACCTGCACAAAGGGAGCAGCATCGGGGGCAGAGGCGGCGTAGAAGGTGCCCACCAGGGGGGCGGTGATGCACTTGCCCGCAGGCGCTGGAGCAGCCGCCGGCGGCACAGCGGCCGCGGAGGCGGGCACCGGGGCGGCGGCAGGAATGGGAGCGGCTGGGCCGCCCTTGCCCAGCTCCAGGGAGAAGTCCTTGGTGGAGAGCTTCAGGGTGGTGGCGGTGCTGGCGTCAAAGCGGGCCATCAGCTCAAAAATCTCTTGATTGGTCATAACGGCTCCTTTCGGAAAAAAGGCACCGGCCTGCACCGGTGCCCAGGTTCCTTATTACTCAGCGTGGTCCTCCAGGTACTTCACCAGGTCGCCCACAGTCTTCATGTTGGGCAGCTCCTCGTCGGCAATGGTCACACCGAACTCCTCCTCCAGAGCCATGGACAGCTCCACGGCGGCCAGGGAATCGGCCTCCAGATCCTCCGCCAGGCGGGCATCGGGTGTCACCTTGTCGGCGTCGCAGCTCAGGGTCTCCACAATAATCTCTTTAACCTTCTCAAAATCCATGACAGATTCTCCTTGCAAAATTACTTCAATCATTTTACTTAAAATTTTTTAAATAAAATAATTTAAGCATATTTTAGCAGGTCATTCGCATTTGTCAAGAAAAAAGTTTGTAAAATAATGGGTTTAATTGGGGTGAGCCCTTGAGCGGCAAGGTGTTTTGACCGAGAAAAAAGTTGTAGGGTCCCCTTGCGGAGACGGGCAAATTGCAGTACGATAGCGGAAAAGGAGGAATCATATCGTGAAAGTATTTATTAGCGCGGATATTGAGGGAACCGCTGTTACCGCCACACGGGAGGGCTGTCGGCCGGGGGAATTTGAGTATGAGCGCAGCCGGAAGGAGATGACGGCGGAGGTGGTGGCCGCCGCCGAGGGGGCCCGGGCCGCCGGAGCCGAGCTGGTGGTGGTGAAGGACGCCCACGGGCCGGGGCTCAATATTCTGCCGGAGGAATTGCCGGAGTATGTCCAGCTCATCCGAAGCTGGAGCGGCTCACCGGAGATGATGGTGGAAGGGCTGGACAGCAGCTTCGATGCCGCCTTTTTCGTGGGCTATCACAATGCGGCGGGGGAGGGAGGCAACGCCCTGAGCCACACCATCAACGGCGGCGTGGTTCACCGCATCACCGTCAACGGGCAGCCCGCCTCGGAGTTCCTGATCTACAGTTGGATGGCCGCTTGGTATGGGGTTCCAAGCGTGCTCCTCACGGGAGACAAGACCCTGTGCGAGGTGGGGGCGGAGCTGCACCCCTCCCTGGTTACCGTGCCGGTAAAGGACGACGTGGGGGGACGTTCCCAGGGCCTCAGCCCAGTTTTGGCCCACAGACGGATCCGGGAGGGGGCAGAGCGGGCAGTGAAGCAGGACTTGTCCGCCGCCCGTATCACACTGCCGGAGCATTTCCGGGTAGAGCTGACCTATAAGAGTCACCGGGATACCTATACCAAGGGCTTCTACCCCGGCGCGGAGCGGGTGGACGCGATGACCTTGGCCTATGAGACCGGCGACTGGTACGAGGCAAACCGTTTCCTTCTGTTCGCCATCTGAGCAATGCGCCGCGTAAAGCAAAGGGCCGCCCGTTATAACCGGGCGGCCCTTTGCGTGAATGAGGGGTGTTGTTTTAAGTAGCCGCCCCGGCCGGGGCGGCAGGGGCAGTCAGCCGCGGCAGCAGCCGCAGCCGCAGGAGGAGTCCTCGTCCTCCCCGCCCGCAGTATCCCAAAGGAACGCGGGGAAGGAGACATACACGGGCCAACGGGTGTTGGCAGCCGTGCCGCCGCCGGGAAAGACGGGCAGCTCGGGGAAGGAGGGCAGGGTGGTGATCCCGCCGTTCCCGGTATTGGAACCGTTCCCGCAGCAGCGACAGCAGCAATTGCGGTTCTGACCTTGACAACAACACATAGTAAGGTACCCCCATTCAAATTTGCGGCGGGCCTTCGCCCCCCACATCGACAGTATACGCCGCAGGTCCGCCGGGGGTGCCTGGACAAACAAGCGCCCCCGGCCCGCAGGGGCCGGAGGCGCCGTTCCATCCGTATGTTAGGCGGCGACCACGTTGACCGCACGCAGCTTGTCGGCATTCTTGGGATCGGGCTCCACATCATAGGTGACCTTCTGGCCCTCCTGAAGGGTCTTGAAGCCGTCGCACACGATGGCGGAGAAGTGCACGAACACGTCGTCGCCGCCCTCGTCGTTGGAGATGAAGCCGAAGCCCTTGGTCTCGTTGAACCACTTGACAGTACCGTGATACATAATGGTACCTCCTGAAAAAAATTTGGAGCTAAATGACATAGAAAAAAACCCACACATTTGCCGCTCGTCTGAAGATCCGACGATGACTACAAACATGTGAGTTCAGGCCGTGCATTTAGACTACTGTACAAATATAACACGAAATCCAGGCCACGTCAAGAGGAAAGAAGCGGAAGGGGGCGGCAGGCGCCGCCCCCGGAGGGATTCAGAGACGCTCCTTTTCCGGATTGTCGGAAATGAGCCGCCGGATGGCCTCGTCCGGGTAGGACAGCAGCCGGCCGTATTCCCAGGCGAGCTGGCTGCGGTTGCCGCCGAAGTAGGCCCGCTCGGCCACCAGATTGGCCTTGCGCTCCTTCAGGCGCAGGTACTGGTCGAGAATGTGGCCAGCCCGGTAGAACAGGATGTTGAACTTGCCCTGATTCAGCGAGAGGGGAAAGAGATCGGTGAGCAGCGGGGTGTCCTCTATGTAGAGCTGGTTGCCGTACTGGTGGCAGCAGGAGCGGGCAAAGGGGATCAGGGCGTCCCGCTCTGCGGCGCTGTCCATGGGATGGCTGAGGGCCAGTGCCTTCACCCCGGAGCGCACCATCTCGTTGAAGCAGTCAATCACGCCGCACTGGTAGGAATAGGGATCAATGTTCTGCATAATCAGGGCCTCCTGTCTTGTCCCTTCTATTTTACCCCACCGCTGCCCATATGACAAGCGGGTAAAGAAAGGGAAAAAAAGGAAGATGTGTCGATTTTCTACCGGGCCCAGTCCCGGCTGCGGCCCACCGCCCGGTGCCACTGCTCCAGCAGGTGCTCCCGCTGCTCCGGCGGCATGGCGGGGGAGAAGGCGGTGTCGCACCGCCACAGGCGGCGCAGCTCGCCGGTACCGCTCCACACCCCGGCGGCCAGACCGGCCAGATAGGCTGCCCCCAGGGCGGTGGTCTCCCGGATGGCGGGGCGGCGGACCTCCCGATCCAGGATGTCCGCTTGGAACTGCATGAGGAAGGCGTCCCGGCTGGCCCCGCCGTCGGCCTTGAGCTGGCCCAATGGCAGGCCGGTATCCGCCTCCATGGCGTGAACCAGGTCGGCCACCTGGTAGGCGATGGACTCCTGGGCCGCCCGGGTGATGTGCTCCCGCCGGGTGCCCCGGGTGAGGCCCACCAGAATGCCCCGGGCGTACATGTCCCAATAGGGGGCCCCCAGACCGGTAAAGGCGGGTACCAGATAGACGCCCCCGTTGTCGGGCACCTTCTGGGCGTAGTACTCTGCGTCCCGGCTCTCGGGGAAGAAGCGCAGCTCGTCCCGCAGCCACTGGATCACCGCCCCGCCCACGAAGACGGAGCCCTCCAGGGCGTACTGCACCCCTCCGTCCAGCCCGACCGCCACGGTGGTGAGCAGGCCGTTGCGGCTGGCGCAGGGCTTGTCCCCGGTGTTCATCAGCAGGAAGCAGCCGGTGCCGTAGGTGTTCTTGGCGTCGCCGGGGGAAAAGCAGCCCTGGCCGAACAGGGCGGCCTGCTGGTCGCCGGCCATGCCGGCGATGGGGATGCGCACGCCCTGTATGTCGGTGTAGCCGTAGACCTCGCTGGAGGGGCGCACCTGGGGCAGCATGGCCCTGGGAATGTCCAGGGCGGAGAGGAGGGTGTCGTCCCAGTCCAGGGCATGGATGTCAAAGAGCATGGTGCGGGAGGCGTTGGTGACGTCGGTGGCGTGGACGGCCCCGCCAGTGAGCTTCCACAGCAGCCAGGCGTCCACCGTGCCGAACAGAATCTCCCCCCGGCGGGCCTTTTCCCGGGCCCCCTCCACATGGTCGAGCACCCACTTGATCTTAGTGGCGGAGAAGTACGCGTCGGGAACCAGGCCGGTGGCGGCGCGGATGTGCTCCTCCAGTCCCTCGGCCCGCAGCCGGTCCACCAACTCCGCCGTACGGCGGCACTGCCAGACGATGGCGTTGTAGATGGGCCGCCCGGTGGCACGGTCCCACAAAATGGTGGTCTCACGCTGGTTGGTGATGCCGATGGCGGCGATCTCCGCCGGGTTTACCCCCGACTGGGCGATGACCTCCATCATTACCCCGTACTGGGAGGACCAGATCTCCATGGGGTCATGCTCCACCCACCCCTCCCGGGGGTAGAACTGGGTGAACTCCTTTTGCGCCACGCCGAGAATGTTCTGCTCCCGGTCAAAGAGGATGGCGCGGGAGCTGGTGGTGCCCTGATCCAGAGAGAGAAGATAGGTGCCCATAGCGAAGCCTCCTTTTAGAAATTGAGGGTGAAGCGGTCCCGCCGGACGGTGAGCACGCCCTCCCGCTGGAGGGCGCCGATGGTGCGGGACAGTGCGCTGCGGTCCACGCAGAGATAGTCCGCCAGGGCCTGCCGGTCAAAGGGGACGGTGACGGTGGCGCGGCCTGTCCGGGCGGCCTGCTCCTCCAAATAGGAGAGCAGCCGCTCCCGGATGGTGCGGCCGGACAGGTGCCCCAGCTTGCCCGCCAGAGAGAGGTTTTTCTCCGCCAGCACCTGGAGCAGATTGGAGATGAGCCGGGTGTGGAAGGTACAGGCGGCGGAGCAGGGGGCGGAGATGCGGCCGCAGTCGATGAGCAGCACCGCCGCGTCGGCGGCGGCCGTGACGGTCACCGGCAGGCTCTCCGCCCGGGCGCAGGCGAAGGACTCGGCAAAGAGGCCGCCGGGGCGGATCTCCCCCATGACCACTCGCTGGCCGTCGGCCTTGGTCCGGCTCACCTGCACCTGGCCAGTGAGCACCGCCCCCAGGTGGGTGGCGGGATCGCCGGCATGAAAGATTACATCCCCCTTGGAGTACTGCCGCAGCCGCGCCCCCAGACAGTCCAGCATGGACAGCAGCTCCCTGTCCTCCATACCGTGAAACAGGGCCACTCTCCGCAGGGCCCCCAGATAGGCCTCCATGGCGGCCTCCCTTCTGTTGCAAAAGCAACCCGTTTGCCCTATGGTAGCAGAAAAAACGGATGAAGGCAAGAGAAAGCCGCCGCCGACTTGCAAAATGGGGTGGAAGCTGGTAAGATAGGGACAGATTTGACAGAAACGGCGGTGAAGGTATGACAGGTATGTTGGCCGTTGGCGTGCTTCTGATTGCCCTTGGCGTGGTCTTTCTCGCGGTGCCTCTGGAGCAGCTCCAGAAGGTGTTCCGGCGGATGCGCTCCCGGATTGGAACCAAAATCGGCGGCGCGGTGCTGGTGGCAGCCGGTATCGCCCTGGCCCTGTACTGACATGGATAAGGCAGGCCGCCCGCATAAATTGCGGGCGGCCTGCCTGTTTCACGCGGGCGCAGAAATTGCCCTTGACTCTCACACGGTGGCAGGCAGTAGGATAATCCTGAGCTCAGGAAGATCACATATATGTGAGGAATCGGCCATGTTGAAAATCGGTACCTTTTCCAAGTTGTCCAGGCTCAGCATCCGCATGCTGCGCCGCTACGACGAGCTGGGGCTGCTCCAGCCCGTCCACACCGACCCGTTCACCGGCTACCGCTACTACCGCGAGGAGCAACTCACCACGGCGGGGCGCATCGCCGCCCTGCGGGACATGGGCTTCGGCCTGTCCGCCATCGGGGCGCTGCTGGAGGACGGCGGACGGGAGGAGCTGGACCGCCGCCTGGCGGAGCAGCAGCGGGTGCTGGAGGCCCTCCTGGCGGAGACGAGGCAGCGGCTGCGCCTCCTGGAAACGGCCCGTGCACAGTTGAGAAAGGATGAAAGCACCATGGAATACAGCGTTACTCTGAAAAATCTGCCCCAGCGGCGGGCGGCTTGCGTCCGCATGACCCTCCCCAGCTATGAGGCCGAGCACCAGCTCTGGCAGGTGATGGCCCGGGAGACCGCGCCCTTGAGCCTCCGGCTGGAGGAGCCCTGTCTCTGCTCCGTCACCTATTACGACGGGGAGTACCGGGAGCGGGAGGTGGATGCGGAGGCGCAGAAGACGGTCCGGGGAGACTACCCCGACACGGAGCACGTCCGCTTCCGCACCCTGCCCGCCGTGACGTTTGCCTCGGCCACCTTCCGGGGGCCCTACGACAAGATCTGCGCGGCCAACGCCGCCGTGGCCGCCTGGGTGCGGGACAACGGCTATGCCTTTGACGGCCCGGCCTTCAATATTTACCACGTCAATCCCAGCGAGACCGACGACCCGGAGGAGTACGTCACCGAAGTGTGCTACCCGGTGAAAAAGCGGGCGTAACACTTCATGCGCACAGGATCTGCCATGAAACGATGCAAAGGCTCAGGCGCATGAAGTGATTGCGCATGTGGGCGGTCCCGGCCCATGCGCTGTCATCTCATGACCATGCCGCGGTAAGAGGCCCAGGCTTATGCCTGGGCCTCCCGCTGTCAGCCCTCGTAGACCTCCTTCGCCATACGCAGGGCGGCCCAGGCCTTGGGCCATCCCGCGTAAAAGGCGGCGTGGGTGAGTATTTCCGCCATCTCTCCGGCGGTGACGCCGTGGCGTTTGGCGTTGGCAATGTGAAATTTCAGGGAGCTGTCCAGAATGCCGCCGGCCATCAGGGCCGTGACGGTAACGATGCTGCGGTCGCGGGCGGAGAGAGCCTCCTCCCGTGCCCACACCTCGCCGAAGAGCACGTCGTCATTGAGTTGGGCGAATTTGGGGGCAAAGCCCCCTAGCTCGTCCCGGCCCGCCGTTATCTTTTGTTCCATAAAAGACCTCCTACTGATTATCTGTCCCGCCGGTCAGTGCCTCCAGAGCCCGATAGGCCGCCGCGTCCACCGGCTCACACCACTCGTTTTGGGAACCCTCCCCAGGGACCTCGACGGCCAGGTGCTGAAAGGCGCTGTCCACTGCCGCCCCGTGCCAGTGCTTGACATTGGGCGGGATATTCACCACGTCGCCGGGACGGAGCGCCCGGGGAGCTTCGCCCCACTCCTGATACCACCCCCGTCCAGCGGTAACAAGCAGAATTTGCCCGCCGCCGCGGGCGGCGCGGTGGATGTGCCAGTGGTTGCGGCAGCCCGGCGCGAACGTGACGCAGCCTACGGGTACCTGCTCGGTGGAGAGCATATTCAGATAGCTGGCGCCGTCAAAGTAAGGGGCAAAGGCGGTGTTCTCCGCCCCTGCGTGGAAGGGGCTGGTGCGGTTGAGCTCTTCCAGTGTCATGGTGCAATCTCCTCTCCGGCCAGGCGGATATTCCACCTGCGGTTGTTTGCTCCTATTTTAAGCCGGGCTGGCTTGACAGGGAAGCGCCGATTTTGTACCATGGTATCAACCAAAAGTTTGAACGGAAGGGAGGAGCGGCCATGTTCAACCCCCAATTGGCCACCTTTGTCTGCGTGGCCGACTGCGGCAGCTTCAGCCAGGCGGCGGAAAAGCTCTACCTCTCGTCCACGGCGGTGATGAAGCAGCTCAACGCCCTGGAGCGGCACCTGGAGCTGAAGCTGCTGGAGCGCACAAGGCGGGGGACCGTCCTGACCCCGGCGGGAGAGGTCATTTACCGCTACGCCAGACAGATGTTCGCCGACTCGGACCGGGCGCTGCGGGAGGCGCGGGCGGCCGCCCAGGCGGCCCGGTCTGCCTTTTGTGTGGGAACCTCCATCCTCAATCCCTGCCGGCCCTTTATGGACCTGTGGTACCGCTTCTGCGGGCACTTCCCCGGCTACCAGCTCCACCTCGTCCCCTATGAGGACGACCACCAGGGGATTTTGGGAGAGATCGGCGCCCTGGGAGAGAAATTTGACTTCCTTATCGGTGCCTGCGACTCCCGTCAGTGGCTGGACCGCTGCAATTTTCTCCCTCTGGGGGAGTATCGCCACTGCATCGCCGTCCCCCGGGGACACCCCCTGGCGGGGCGGAAGGGGCTCACCCTGGCAGAGCTGCATGGGGAGACCCTGATGATGGTGAAGCAGGGGGACTCCCCTTCAGTAGACCGGGTGCGGGCCGCAGTGGAGGCCCATCCGCAGATCCATATTGAGGACACCCCGCAGTTTTATGACATGGAGGTGTTCAACCGCAGCGTCCAGACCGGCCACCTGCTGATGAGCCTGGACTGCTGGACGGAGGTGCACCCGTCCCTGGTGACCCTTCCGGTGGATTGGAACTTCACCATCCCGTACGGCCTGCTCTATCAGCTCCGGCCCGGCGCAGATGTGGCCCGGTTTGTGGCCCTAGTCCGGGGGGACGGCCCCGCATAAGAAGACAGCGCGCCCGCCGGATTTCCGGTGGACGCGCTGTTTGGCCAGAAGGGGGACACGGGCTCCGCCTCATAGTCCGGTGCGGTAAAGGGGGATGACGTTGATGACGGGCTCCTCATAGGGGTGGGCCCGCTTGACGGCCGCCACGGTCTCCTCCACGCGGTCTGTCCGGCAGGTAACCTCCACCTTGAGCTCTGGCGCATGGCATACCTCACCCACCCTGCCCAGATAAGGGGCGGTGCCCGCCAGGGGGCGCCAGACGCCGATGACAGGGCTATAGGAGAGACAGCGGTCGTACCGGCCGATATGGCCCGCGTCCACCGACCACAGGGCCTGCTGAACGGCCTCCAGGTGGCTCTCAGGGAGATAGATTTCCAGCTTGCAGAACTCAAATTCCATGGCCCCTCACTCCTCCCGGTATTCCGGACACTGGTAGCGGGGCTTGCCCCGGCTGGCCCTGCCGTACTCAATGGCTCCGGCAGGACATCCGCAGATGCAGGCCATACAGTGGGTGCACCGGTCCCCCCACACAGGGCGGCCGTCCCGGAGGCGGATATTGTTTTCCACACAGACTGCGGCGCATTTGCCGCAGCCCACGCAGGCGCTGGTGGAGCGGAAGGGGCCGGCCTTGATGATAAAGCGGTAAAAGAAGGCGTTCACCGGTCCAGATTTGAGCTTGTCGATCGCTCCGCGCCGGACGGGCGGGAGGGACTCGCCCCGGCGGATGCGCTCCGCCCCCTCCTCCAGCCCCGGCACCGCGGCTGCCACGATGGCGTGGGCCTCCTCCGGCCCGGGAGCGCGGAACAGGGCGATGTAGTTCTCCGGCATGACAACCGGCAGAACGCCGCGGTAGGTGAGGCCCATGTCCCGGCAAAGGGCCTCCAGCCGGGGGATGGGATCGCCGATTTCCGCCCCGCAGGTCATGACAAAGTAGGCGTCCCGGCTGCCCGAAAACCGGCCGCCGCGGAGCAGGGCCTCGAAAATGCGGGGGAGCTGCCAGCCGTAAGTGGGAGACACAAAGACCCACGGGGACCGGGAGGTGAGGGCGGGGAAGCGGTCGTCCCGCAGGAAGGGAAAGGCGTCCACCGCCTCATCCCCCAGCCGGTGGGCCAGCCATTTGGCGCAGTAGCGGCTGTTTCCGGTGCCGCTGAAATAGAAAATCATCAGGAACGCTCCTTTTATAAACGGTTATTTCATTTGCTCCAACACATCCGACTCCCAGCGGTGGAGGGCCGCAAGCTGCTCCGGTGTGTGGAACCAGTGCTCGCCGCCCTCCAGGACGGTGAGTGCTCCGCCGAACCGGCGGGCGAAGTCCTCTACCGCCGTCCGGCGGAGCATGGCGTCCCCGGAGGCGTACAGCAGGGCGGTGGGAGTGGGCCAGCGGGACACCGGATGGGCGCGGACATACTGGAGGTAGGGCCAGGAGAGGGTCTCCCCGAAGGGAGTGTCCAGCTCGCCTGCTGCCTCCAGTTGGGCCTCGCTGACGCCGGCCCACCCCATCATGTCTCGGATGAGCCCCTCCATGTCTACCACCGGGGAGACGAAAAGCGCCTGCTCCAGACGCTCCCCGGCGAAGGCCAGCAGGGAGAACCAGGCCCCCAGACTGGTGCACCGCAGGGCGGTATGCTGCCACCGCCCTTTGGCATAGCCCAACAGCGCCCGCAGCTCGGGCGCTGCGTGCCAGGGGTCCAGGGGCACCCCGTCCCCGCGGCGTGCCCCGTGCTCCGGCAAGTCGGCCGCCAGTACCTGCCAGCCCCGGGGACAGGCGAGGGCGGCAAAGTCCGCCGCCTCCTCCTTGCACCCGCCCTTGCCGTGGACATACAGCCAGACCCGGTCGGCGGGCGGACCATAGAGGGAGGCATTCAGCCCGGCCGCCTCCAGCTCAGTTAGTTCCATCGCTTCCTCCTCGTGTGCCCAGCAGCTTTACCGGGCAGGATACTCTATTATAACACAAACCTGGAGAAAATGCTTGACTTTGACGCTGCGTCAACTGCTATGCTGTAGAAGAAGGGGGGAATGCAGGATGGAATATTCCATTCAAGCCCTGTCGCGCCTGTCCGGGGTGACCACCCGCACCCTGCGCTGGTACGACGAAATCGGTCTTTTGAAGCCCAGCCGGGTGGCGGAGAGCGGGTACCGCTATTACGGCCCGGCGGAGGTGGACCGGCTTCAGGACATCCTCTATTACCGGGCCCTCGGGGTGGAGCTGGCCCGGATCAAGAGGTGCCTGGACGACCCCTCCTTCGACCGGCTGGCCGCCCTGCGCAGCCACCTGACCGCCCTGGAGGCGGAGCGGGCGCGGCTGGAGGGCCTGATCCGGTCGGTACGACAGACCATCGGAGCCGAAGAAAGGAAGGAAATCATGGACGATAAGCAGAAATTTGAGGCATTCAAACAGCGGGTTGTGGACTGGCACCAGGAGACCTATGGGGCAGAGGCCAGAGGCCGATATGGTGACGCCGGGGTGGACGAGGCCCAGACTGCGGTTTTGAACCTGACCCCAGAGCAGTACCAGGAGTGGACGCGGCTGGGCGGGGAGCTCCAGACCGCGCTGGAACGAGCGGTGGCCTCCGGCGCTTCTCCGGAGGGGGAGGACGGCCGGGCGGCTGCGGCGCTCCACCGCCGCTGGCTCACCCTCACCGGCAACCAGTACGACCCCGCCAAGCACCGGGGCCTGGCCGAGCTGTATGTGTCTGACCCCCGCTTTACCGCCTACTATGACAGGGCTGTGCCCGGCTGCGCCCGGTTCTTACGGGACGCAGTAGCCTGCTGGGCGGAGAGGCTGTGAAAGGGCGGAGCGCCGCGCAGCTGCGCGGCGCTCCGCCTTATTCCAGCTCGTCCAGGCGGTCCTGGAGCTCGTCGGCCATATCCTCCAGTGCCTCGTGGCGTTCTCCCCAGACCTCGTAGGCATCGCTGTCCATATCCTCCGGCTCGAGCTCGTCCAGATGCTCCAGCATAAGCTGGATCCGTTCCAGGCAGGAGAGAAGTTGAGCGCGGTCCATGCCGTCCAACTCTGGCTGTCCGGGAAAGGCTGGAAAATCAAGCGTGTCCCCCATCCGGGTGCCTCCTTTCGGCTCTATGAAGTATGACGATTATACCACAGCCGTTCTCTCATGAAAACATTGCAGGCGGGATTTCTTTCCGACAAGCAATGGAATACCGAACGGCGGAGTAGACACCAAAATAAAAAAGATGCGTCTCCCAAAGCCGTGTGACGCAACACGTTCCATAATCGTTTCCGTCTCTTTTTGAAGAGTGCGTTCACTCAAAAATGCTCTCATGATCTTCTTGATAACGTTCCCTTGAATTTCGGTCAAAAATACAGTATAAACTTTTCGCAAGTCTATCATAAAGTTCTCTCGTATAAAGCAAAAGTATTATTGCAAGTAGCTTCTTATTCAGCGTGACTATGATTTTTATTGTACTACATTACGACGGATTTTGCCGCCCCAATAAGACTATGGGGGTTGTTCCCAAAACATACAAGTAACTTTATCGAAGGGACGATTCTCATGAGCAGCAGGCAAAAAAGCATCAAGCCGATGTCAGTAGGAGTTCGAATCCCACCCATTACACGTTTTGACCTTTGAATTTGCTCTGTTTGTATTTGACTGGTGGCATAAGGCGTTTTATATAGGAAAGGCCGAGACTTTTCTAGCAAAAAGGATTTTAGGCATAAAATGGCCCTACCTGACCAGAACAAGGATAACCATTTGTTCTGGTCAGGTAGGGCCATTCAATTGGACCCGCCTAACGAGGCAACGACTCTGACAGGCTTTGAAAGATAGCCCGGTTGTGAAGAACCGCCGATGAATCCGGTTTACAGGCGGCGGCCAGTTCATTGAAGGTTTCCGCTCTTTTCTGGTCGCCCAGATGGCTGTAACAGACGCACAGCTGGATACAGGGGAGATAACCATAGCAGTCCGGAGAGACAAAGCCGCCCCTGCGATCATCCCGGGCGCAGGTCAGAGCCAGAGCGTACCAGTAGGCAGCCTGCTGGTACCGCTCCTGCCGGAGGAAGCAGTTTCCGATCTCACAGCAGACCTCTGCCCTGGGTCGGTCGTAGGTGAAGCTGCGAAATAACGCAGCCAGCGCCGCTTGCTCATGGCCCAACTCCTTGTGACAGTAAGCGCAGTGGCAGCATGCGTCAATGTTGTTCTCCACCCAGCCCTGGCCTTCTTCCAAAAATCGCTCAAAGACATCCAACGCCTCCTCCCAGCGATGGTGGTAGTAGAGCTCACGGCCGTAGTAGAACTGCTGACGGGGTTCCAGCTGTTTCCCAGCAGCCAGTTGGGCCTGGTAGATACGCAGGTTCCGGTCTGGGTCGGAGGGGCGGGTCTTGCGGTGGGTGACGGCGAAATCCGAGTACAGGACATTCCCAACCGGCGTGACAACCTCGTGGACGGCTCCTACCCAGCACATCCCAGCCCGGTTTTTGATTAGCCTTTCCCGGTAGTAAGAGAAGGTCACGCGGCCGCGTTCGTCAAAGCCGGTGTGGTAGGGGGCCATGACCACCGAGACAGTTGGGTCCAGAGTCTCTTTTAGGTTGAGAAAAGCCTTCTGATCCTCCTCCAAAAATACGTCGTCGGCATCCAGCCACATGCAGTAGTCCATAGACGCATGGGAAAAGGCTTCGTTCCGGGCGGCGGAAAAGTCATCCTGCCAGGGAAAGTCAAAGATTTGATTGGTAAAGTGGGTGGCAATCTCCCGGGTCCGATCGGTGGAGCCGGTGTCCACAATGATAATCTCGTCCACGAGGCCAGCCACACTCTTCAGACAGCGCTCCAGCACATCTTCCTCATTCTTTACAATCATACACAGACTGACGCTTATCATAGTGGCGCTTCCTTTTGATTCATCATGATATTGTTTCCGCCGGTTTTTACCGGCGGCACTCAGCTCAGACGGATGATGGTCAGAGAGGCCCCAGCGCCGCCGCTTACCAGAATGGCGGTTCCGGCAATTGTGGTAAAGAGCTGCAACGTAATGGTGGAGTTTGCGGGCAGTGTGACCTTGATCTGGTTTTCAAAGTTAGAGGTTGAGACCACCGGGTTGATGGTAGAGGGGATGCTGTTCACCCCGTTGATCACCAGCCGGGTTCCCATCAGCAGGGCCACAGTGGTATTCACATGGTAAGATATCTGATAGGTGCCCGCCGTGGCCACGGTAAACACCGTGTTCCCGGTGTTGGCCGTGATGTCGGGGGACAGAACTTGGGCGTTGGGCAGGGGGATTGGGCTGCCCCCCAGCGCCACCAGAACGCTGCTGCCCTGGGTGTTGGCGGCAAAGCCGGCGGTGGAGGTAAGGTTGGGACCTGTGGCTCCAGTGGGACCGGACGCCCCCGTGGGACCGGTTGCCCCTGCCGCGCCCGCCGCGCCGGTGATGCCAGCTACTCCGACGGCACCGTTTGCGCCGGCGGAACCTGTCGCTCCGGTGGCTCCGGTAGCTCCGACTGCTCCGATGGGGCCCGTAGCCCCGGTGGCTCCGGTGGCTCCAGTGGGACCTACAGCCCCGGCAGGGCCAACTGCCCCGGTTGCTCCGGTGGGACCAATGGGACCCTGCGCACCAGTTGGGCCGTTGTTAAAAGGAAAGTGACTATATACCCCGTAAACAAGGGAAAAAATAAAATACGAGCTTATCACGTTACCGGACAAGCGCCGCCCAAGTAGAGACTACGGGCGGCGTTTTCCGTTGTGAGGCGGAAAGGAGGACAATTCCCATGCTTCGGGCCAACATGGCCCGAGGCCGCTTGTGGGCCTGACTGAAAAAGTTAGGCCCTTTTTTCATGCCAAAATGAAGGAGGTTAATTGAATGGCTGATGATAAAAAAGATTTGAAGCCGGAGGAACAGGCCAAGAACGGCCCCACCGCTCCTGAACAGCATACCCCCGGCAAGGATACGCCGCCTGTCAAAGAGGCCGCAGGTTTGCCCCCGGCAAAAGAGGCCCCGGTCCCCGAAAAGGACAGCGGCCCGAAACAGGAAAAGGCGGAGGCGGCAGGCCCGGCGGATAAGAGCCGCCCCGGAAACGTCATTGATATTTCCGGCGCTATGATTGATAAAATCGTTGCGGAGAAAGAAAAGGCGGCAAAGGTGGCGGAGGCCGGGAAAGAACAGCCCGTCGAACCTGCAAAAACGGAACAGAAGGAAAAGAAAGAGCCGGAGAAGCAGGCGGGCCGCACCTCGAAGGCGGTAAAAAAGGCCCCTGAAAAATCGGATAAGCCACCTGCCGCCAAAAAGGCCGAGCCGAAAAAGGAGGCTCCGGCCCCCGAGAAGCCGAAGGAGCCGGAAAAGCCCGCCGGGCCTGTGGCGGCCCCGCGTTCCGGGGAGCCGGAGCAGATTGTCCATATCAACCTGTCCGAGCTCCACGCCTTCAAAAATCACCCGTTTCAGGTGCGTGATGATGAAGAAATGCGGGCGATGGTTGCCAGTGTCAAGGATAAGGGCGTAACACAGCCCGCCATTGTGCGGCCCCGTGAGGGCGGCGGCTATGAAATCGTGTCCGGCCACCGTCGCCAGAAGGCAAGCCAGCTTGCCGGATATTTGGATATGCCCTGTATCGTCCGCAACCTTACTGACGAACAGGCCATCACGCAGATGGTGGAGGACAATACCAACCAGCGTGAAAATATCCTTCCCAGTGAGCGGGCAAAGGCCCTGAAAATGCAGTTAGAGGCTATCAAACATCAGGGTGCGCGGGAGACTTCGGGCCAAGTTGACCCGAAGGAGGCTGGGAAACGCTCCAATGAAATTGTGGCCCTCCGCAACAAAATGACGGTAAAACAGGTTCAGCGGTATATCAAGCTCAACGACCTTGTGCCGGAGCTCTCAAAGGTCATGGACGAGGGCAGGATCAAATTCACTCCTGCTGTGGAGCTTGCCTATATCGCGCCGAAAAATCAGCGGTATATTGCCGTTGCCATTGACGCGCAGCAGTCGGCCCCGTCTCTCTCGCAGGCACAGCGTATGCGGGAGCTCGACCAGAATGGCGTGCTCAACGGTGATATGATTGACGGAATTATGCTGGAAGAAAAGAAGGAGGTAGACAGAGTGATTATCAATGGTGCAGAGCTGGAAAAGTATTTTGGGAAGGAAAAGACCCCGCAGGAAATGAAGGAGCAGATTATCAAGCTGCTGGACGACTGGAAGGGTAAGCAGAAGGAACACGCGAAGCCCGAGAAAAAGGCGGAAAAGGAGAAATAAGACAGGGCTTCGGGTCAAGTTGGCCCGAGGTTCCTGCCTAAATGCGGGGCTCTGCCCCGCGCCCCGAAGCTCAAAGGATATAATATATTCCCCGTCGCCGTGGTCTGTATAGCGCAACCGGGGAAGGCAGTCAAGGGTGGCGCCCGCGCCACCGCCTCCGGCGGCGAAGCCCTTGACAGCCTTTCCCGGTTGTGCTTGTAGTAGTCAAGCGACGGGGATATATATTCCTTTGAGCCGTTCCCCTTCCCACGGGAAGGGGCGGAGGGGATGGGCTCCCTATTAAGCGAAAACAGGAAGGAGGAACCCCCATGAAACGGCCTTTAGCATACATTACCGCCGCATGGACGGGCTACCGGGAGGCCGACACACAGCAGGCGGCGCAGTATTGCAGGGCGGTCTATGAGGCCGGATTTTCCCCGGTCTGCCCCCTGCTCTACCTGCATTTGTTCCTGAATGACGATATTCCCGAGGAACACAAAAGCGGGATTGACATTTCCCGCGATATGCTCCGCCGCGCTCATGTGCTGGTGCTCTGCGGCGGCGGTGTCAACGAGGACGTAAAGAACGATATTGCTGTTGCCGGGCGGCTCAACATCACAGCTACTACCTTAGAGGGCATTATCGCGGTAAAACAGCAGGGCCGGACACAGCCCCGTGACAATCGCCAGTAACCCGCCTCGGGCCAACTTGACCCGAGGTTTTTTGCTGGCCGGACGAAAGGAGGTGTGAATATTGCCAAAAAAGAAAGCGCCCACCGTGGAAACGCCGATTGCTGAAAATGAGTATGTAAAAGAACTGCTGGCCCTGCTGAAAGCAAACCAGTCCCCGGCAGGAAAGGAACTGTTAGAGGCTATCGGCCATGTTTCCGAAATGGAAAAACAGCTTGCCAGCGCGGTTGACGAGCTGAAAGCCATGCGGCAGGATTTGGAGAAAATGAAGAACCACCCGTTAAAATCAGCCCTGCAAAAATCAATCGTTGTCCTGCAAGACCGTATTCTTGCCCTGCGTGACAGTCTCGCGGAGCTGAAAGCCGGTATCATTGAAGGCTGTAAAAACACATTGGCCGCTGTGAAGGAGCGTGGAATTTCCGCGCTGGATCACGCCGCCCGGTTCTTCCATATCAAACCGGGGCTTGCGGCCCTGCGGAACAACATCAACGAAGGAATACAGGCGGACGAGAAGGCTATTTTCAGAATAGAGGCCGTAAGCGCCGAATACCACGAAGCCGGGCGGCACTTGAAAAACATAGGCCGGGCTCTGATGGGGAAGGAAGCCATACAGGAGGCGAAGGTCCCCGGCAGGCTGGCAAAGACGGTACAGGCCCCCTACCGGGCGGAACGGGCCTGTTTCCTTGCGGCCCGGAACAGTCTGGATAAGGCGGTTGCCAGTCTTGACTGTCTGGAACGCGCCGCCGAAAGACAGCCTTCTATCTTGAAAACCATGCAGGAGCACAAGGAAACGAACCCGCCGAAGAAGGAAAAGACAGCTCCGGCGGCGGTACATGATGAACGGTAGACCTCGGGCCAAGTTGGCCCGAGGTTTCCCATATCCCCGGGGCCCTCCGGTTTTAACCGGCGGCTCCCGGGGATATGGGAAGGAGGTATCAATGGAAGAAGTATCAAGAAAAACCGTGGCTATATCCGTACAGGCGGCAAAGCTGACGGGCCGGGTGCTGTTCATGGCGTGCCAGAAGTTTCTGGCCGGAGTGCAGAAACACAACCGGGACGCGCTCACGCCCCACGGGCGGCAGACTGTGAAACAGCTCATGGGCCACGCCGGGCAGTCCAACAGTATCCAGCTAAAGGGGGACGCCCGCCTGTTTGACCGGGTGGCCCGGAAATTCAATGTAGACTATGCGTTCCACAAGGTAGGCCCGAAGGACTATCTTCTATTCTTCAAGGCGGGACAGGCCGACGCCATCACGGCGGCATTTTCCGAGTATACCAAGCGGGTGATGGCCCGCCAGAAAGACAAGCCCTCTATCCGGCGCGGGCTCCGGCAGGCCGTGGGCCGTGTCAAGACCCGGCAGAAGGAACGGGAAAAGTCCAGAGAGGCGGTGCAGGAACGGTGAACGCCAAAATCAAAAAATATGTGGTTCCCAACCTCCCGTACCTGTTTATTTTCTGGTTCTTCTGTAAGCTCGGGGAGGCGTACCGCCTCGCGGCAGGTGCGGACTTCGGCGCGAAGCTCATAGGCATGATGAAAACCATAGGCCCGGCCTTCGGGACAATCGCGCCGGGCCTCTCTGGCTTCGATTTGCTGGTGGGCCTTGTGGGGGCCGTGGCGCTCCGGCTGGTGGTCTACAACAAAGTGAAGAACGCAAAGAAATTCAGGAAGGACGTGGAATACGGTTCGGCCCGTTGGAGTGCATAATCTTAACTGTAAACAACACCTTTATAGACGCAGGAGGATATGCACATGAGCAATTATAATAAAATCACAGCCCTTTACTCCCGCCTATCCGTAGGCGACGAAGACAGGGACGGCGGCGAGAGCAACAGCATACAGAACCAAAAAATCTTTTTAGAGAACTACGCCAAAGGACAGCACCTAACCAATATCCGGCACTACATTGACGACGACGAAAGCGGCAGGTTCTTTGACCGTTCCGCCTACTCCCGCATGATTGAAGATGTGGAAAGCGGCAAAATCGGTGTCTGCATTATGAAAGACCTTACCCGCTGGGGGCGCGACTATCTCCAAGTCGGCAACGCTATGGAGATTTTCAGACGGAACAATGTACGCTTTATCGCAGTCAACAACGGCATAGACAGCGAAAACCCTGACACATTAGAGTTTGCCCCTTTTATCAATATCATGTCGGAGTGGTACGCAAAGGACATCAGCAAAAAAGTGAAAACGGGCATTAAGACCAAAGGCATGAGCGGAAAGCCGGTTGCCACCGAAGCCCCTTACGGCTATATCAAAGACCCGGACAACAAGGACTTTTGGATAATCGACAAGGAAGCCGCCGAGGTTGTACGCCTTATTTTCCGTCTGTTTTTGGACGGGAAAAACCGAAACCAAATCGCCGTATATCTGACACAGGAGCAAATCCCGACCCCTACATTCTACATGAAAGACCGGGGGCGGGGGACTTGTAAAAATAAAACGCTCAATGAGAATAACCGCTACAAGTGGAACAAAGCCACGCTGACCCATATCCTCACGCGGCAAGAGTATTGCGGCGATGTAGTCAACTTCAAGACCGCAAAGCATTTCCGAGATAAGAGAAACCACTATGTAGACAGAAGCCAGTGGCACATCACAGAAAATGTGCATGAGCCGATTATCGACCGCACCGACTTTGAAAATGTGCAGCGGATTTTGGAAAACGCACCTGTCAAACGCCCCAACGGGGACGGAGAAATCCACCCTCTGTCAGGCTTGCTTTTCTGTAAAGACTGCGGCGCAAAAATGCACATCCGCATAGATTACAGGAACGGCGGCAAGCGCCATGTTGCCTATTGCAGCGAGTACCACAAGGGAAAAGCCAAAAATCCCAAGTGCAGCTCTCCGCACATCATGGACGCGGATCTGCTTATGCAGACCGTCGCAGATGTGCTGAAAAAAATCGCGGAATACTCTATCAGCAACCGGGCAGAGTTTGAAGCCTTAGTGAAAAAGAGCCTTGCCATGCAGCAGACTGACAAAGTAAAGAAACAACAGAAGCGTATCCCGCAAATCACGACGCGCCTTGAACAGATTGACAAGGTGCTGAATAAACTTTATGAGGACAACGTGCTGGGTACTATCCCACAAGACCGCTATGAGCAGATGTCGCAGAAGTATTCCGAAGAATACTACTCACTGAAAGCGGAGCTTGAACAGCTTAGGGAGCAGCTATCCGCTTTTGAAAACGCGGGAGGACGGGCGCAGAAGTTTGTAAAGCTGATAGACCGTTACGCTGACTTTACCGACCTTACCCCGACTATCCTCAACGAGTTTATCAGCCGGATTGAAGTGCATGAACGCGACAAGAAAAGGGCAAAACAGGCTATTCAGCATATCGGGATATACTTTAACCATATCGGCAGATTTGAAAATGAACTGACACAGCTTGCAGAGCCGACAGAGCAGGAAATCCGGCAAATGCGTGAGGAAATCGAAGAAGCAAGAAAGGAAAAGAGCCGAGCCTACCACCGCAACTATTCAAGAGAATACCGGGCGAGAAATCTTGAAAAGCAACGGGAGTATGACCGTATCAAAGCGCGGGAATATCGGGCGAAGAAAAAGGCGCAGGCTGCCGCTGCACTGTCCGCACCATAAAACAGAATAGCCAACATCAGAGAGGGATTTTCCGAACTACGGGAAGTCCCTCTTTTGCGCCCGGAGAAAGGAGAAACCGATTGACAGAAAAGAAAGGAACACCTACCCCACTGACTAAGCCGGACGGAGTTATCACGACACAGAGGAACGGGCAGACCATTGTTGCGGAGCTGTTTTTCAATCCCAACGGCACAGAAACATTCCGCGACAAGTTACTCAAACTGATACTTACTGACAAAAGGGAGTAACGCAGAAACCGCTTATTTGTAAAAATCCATTCCATTCCTATCCTATCCATTCCACACCAGAACGAAAGGAGTGTTTTTACACATGGCAAAGACCAAAGCCGAGAAAATCGCGGGCATTGAGGAAGAAATCAGACAGCTTGAAAACAGGCGCAGAAAGCTTGTGCAGGAGCAGAAAGCACAGGAACGAAAAGACAGGACGAAACGCCTTTGCCGCCGCATGGGGCTTTTTGAAAGCCTTGTCCCCGACAGCATACCGCTGACCGAGGAACAATTCAAAATCTTTCTTGAACAGACCATAGCCACTGAACACAGCCGCCGCATACTGGACGGACTGACCGCCCGTAACGCCGCCGCGCCCGCCGCAGAAGCCGCCTATACAGCGCAGGAGAGCCGCGAGGACGGAGACGCAGACGGGGGCGGTCTGCAAGGCTGACGGGCGTTGCCCCTACCCTTGCCACAAAGCAAGGGCGCACTTATATACCACATGAATGTGGTATGTGCGGTCTTGCAGACGGCGTTTTGTGCCTGTCGGCACAAAAGAAAACGGCGGGCAAAGCCCGCAGAAAGGAGCGCGGCGCGTGGCGATTTATCATTGTAGTATCAAAATCATCTCCCGCGGCAAGGGCAAGTCCGCAGTTGCCGCCGCCGCTTATCGGGCGGGGCAGAAAATCACAGACGAGTTTGACGGGGAAATCCACGACTACACCCGCAAGAGCGGTGTCGTCCATACGGAGATTTTACTCCCCGCCCAAGCCCCCGCCGCATACCAAGACCGCGCCGTTTTATGGAACGCGGTTGAGAAAATCGAGAAAGCAAAAAACGCCCAGCTTGCAAGAGAACTTGAACTTGCCCTGCCCCGCGAACTGACGAGGGAGCAGGGCATTTCCCTTGTGCGGGAGTATGTGAAGCGGCATTTTGTGGCGGCAGGAATGTGCGCCGACTTCGCTATCCACGATACAGGCGGCGGCAACCCCCACGCCCATATCATGCTGACTATGCGCCCCATTGAACAGGGCGGCGCGTGGGGCGCGAAGCAGAAAAAAGAGTACATTCTTGACCCGCAGGGAAAGAAAATCTATGACCCGAAAAAGCGGCAGTACAAGTGCAGGTCTGTTCCCGCTACCGACTGGAACGAGCAGACCAAAGCCGAGGAATGGCGGGCGGCGTGGGCGGAAATCTGCAATCAGGTTTTGGAGCAGAACGGACACGCGGAGCGTATCGACCACCGCAGTTATGAACGGCAAGGGATAGACCAAATCCCCACCGTCCATTTAGGCGTTGCCGCTTCCGCTATGGAAAAGCGCGGCATCCGCACCGAGCGCGGCGACCTTAATCGGGAAATCGAGATAACAAACCAGAAATTGCGGCAGTTAAAGGCGCGTATCGGGAAGTTGCGGGAATGGCTCAAAGAAGAAGCGGCGAATACCGAGCCGCTCACCCTTGCCGACTACATTCAAGGCATACTGACGCGCAAGGCACAGGCGGGGAAATCGGGATATTCCCAATTGCTGTATAACTTAAAGGACGCGGCGAAAATGCTGAATTTCCTGCAAGCCAATCACATAATGGATATGGCGGGGCTTGATGAAAAGTTTTCGTCCATGATAGGGGAACAGCTTGACATTCAAGGGAAACTGAAACCTGTTGAACGGCGGCTTGACACGCTGAAAAAGCACATCGGGCAAGCCGATATTTATTTCAAGTATAAGGGGAAAAAGCCGCTGACGGAAACCGAACAAATCCTGTTCACAGCGGCGAAAGACTACCTCAAAGGCGTGATGAGCAGCAAGACCGCAATCCCTACAAAGGCATGGAAAACGGAATATGCCAAGCTAACCGCCGAGAAGAAAACCCTCAATCAGCGGTATCTTACACTCAAAGAGGAAGTGAAAGAAGCCGAGCAGATACGAAAGAGCGTTTACAGTATTTTGCGGCAGGAACAGCGGGAACACGCACCCCGCAGGACGCAGGATATAGAACGGTAACAGAAAGGGCGGCGGGATAGTCCATATCTATCTCCACCGCCCTATTTTAGTTTTTCATCAGCCAAACCCGTATTATGCGTATAAATCTAAATACCGCCCTTTCCCCTCTACGTCACTTGCAGGACGAGTAGAAGTTGTGTGTGGACACGCGGGCGTATGTTTATGATTTTTATTACAATGGGTGGTTACTGTTGTTAATTCTTCCGAACCCTGTTTACCCATAACAGGAGAATTTTGTGAAGCCGCAGGTGAGTAATAAGACGGGCTTGACATACCAATAGAACTAATCATATATATCATTCCTTTCTTGACTAAATTATGTTTTAGATTTTGCTGATAAAAAACTTCTTAGCAGATTAAATTTTTTATATTATTATACATCTCTGTCAGTCAAAAATCAATACCTGCAATCAACACGATTGTCGGTTAATTTATCGGCTCACCGCCGTAGGCAATCAGTGTTTATGTCCGTTCCGACTATCCAGACGGTCAAGGGACGAGTAGTATTTTTTCGCAAAGGACGCGAAAAAATCTCCACTCTTAACCCCTTGACTGTCTGAATTTTTGCCGCCGCCATTTCGCCGCCGAAAACGGGGAACAGGATTTTTCAAATCCTGCCCCGCCGCTTTCGTCCGCTTCATTTTACGGCAAAACCGTCTGCACTACTTCGGCGGTTGTCGTTAGGTTATGCGGGGCTACGCGCCCCGCGCCCCCGACCTCTCCCAAAGAACAGAATGTTACGCAATAGAGGTCAAAAAGGCTTGATTTTTAAGGCGTTGCAGACACGAAAATCCACAGGGTAAGGGTTTTTTATATGACTTGCCCTCAAAACGGCTTCTAACCGTCCACAGGCGCGTTATACGCCCTTTTTTCTGCCCGTTTCCCGCCGCGCTGATATGAATTTGCGTCAATAACTCAAAAAAGCACTTGACAAAACGCTTCATGGGGAACGGCCAAAGACATAGCCCCATTCGTAGACCCGAAGTTTGAAAACAACGTGATACTGACCGGGACGGAATTTCTGACTATGAACACCCGGCCCAAAATCCCGGCCAACGCCCGAAATCTCAACTGCTGTATTATCGGTTCGTCCGGCTCGGGAAAGACCCGGTTCTGGCTGACCCCACAGCTCCTTCAGGCTCATTCCTCGTATGTGTGCGTAGATCCGAAAGGCGGTGTCCTCTCCCAAGTAGGCCATTTCCTGCAAAAGAGGAAGGGCTACAAAATCAAGGTGTTTAATTCGGTGGACTTCCGAAAGAGTATGCACTATAACCCTATGGCCTACATCAAGACAGAGAGCGACGTGCTGAAATTCGTCAACGCCCTGATAACCAACACGAAGGGACAGGGGAAAGAGGGGGACGAGTTCTGGACGAAGGCCGAGACGCTTTTGTACTGCGCCCTTGTGGCCTATATCGTCTTTGAAGGGCCGGAGGAAGAACGGAACATGAACACGTTAGTCGAAATGATTAACAGCATGGAAGTAAGGGAGGATGATGAAAGTTTCAAAAATGCCGTTGATTATATGTTTGACGGCCTCGCCAAGCGCAAGCCCCAATGCTTCGCGGTGCGCCAATATGCCAAATACCGCCTTTCCAGCGGCAAGACTGCTAAGAGCATACTTATTAGCTGTGGCGCACGTCTGGCCCCCTTCGATATTGCGGAGCTCCGGGAGATTATGAGCTATGACGAGTTAGAGCTTGACAGGCTCGGGGATGAGAAAACGGCACTGTTCTTCTGCATTTCCGACACGGACAGCACCTACAACTTTATCGTGGCGCTGGCCTTCTCGCAGATGTTTAACCTCTTGTGTGAAAAGGCCGATAACGTCTACGGCGGGCGGCTCCCCCATCATGTACGGGTGCTGTGGGACGAAGCCGCCAACACGGGACAGGTGCCGCAGCTTGAAAAAATGGTCGCTGTCATTCGCTCCCGGGAAATCAGCCTGTGCTTGTTCTATCAGGCCATGAGCCAGTGCAAGGCCCTGTATAAAGACAATTCCGAAACCATCTTAGGAAACATGGATTCGGTTATCTTCCTCGGGGGCCGGGAGCACTCCACGATTAAGGAAATCTCGGAGGTACTGGGAAAAGAGACAATCTCCATGTATACCGAGAGCCGGACACGGGGCCAGTCGGAAAGCTACGGCCAGAACCTCCAGCGGCTCGGCAAAGAGCTGATGACAATGGACGAGCTCACCACAATGGACGGGAGCAAATGTATCTTACAGCTTCGGGGGCTCCGGCCCTTCCTGTCCCCAAAGTACGATTTGAAAAAGCACCCGAACTATAAATACACGGCGGAGGCCGACAAGAAGCGCAACGCCTTCCGTCTGGAAAAGCTGATTAGCACCCGGTTAAAGCTGAACCCCGAAGAAGTCTACGAGGTTTACGGGGCCGGGGACGCGGACAGCGCCGAGGACGATATTCTCAACTATGACGATCTGGACGACCCGGACGCCTTCGCCTGACCTCGGGCCAAGTTGGCCCGAGGTTCCCGCCGCCTGAAATGGGCGGCTTTTTTTGTAGCCGGGGCTTTAGCCCCACAACCAATACACATTTTGAATGGAGGAAACTATATGGAATTTTTTGCTTCTGCTATCGACACCCTGAAAATCCTTGTTATCGCTATCGGCGCGGGCCTCGGCGTGTGGGGCGTGGTCAATCTTCTCGAAGGTTACGGCTCGGACAACCCGGGAGCCAATGCTCATGTACGGTAAGGAAGCAAGCAACCGAAAACAAGAGATAGACCGCCAG
>ERZ838827.743-NODE-743-length-33660-cov-6.916411_pt1 | contig 33660 bp, 28 predicted proteins | sample MGYA00519881_ERZ838827 | MGnify/ENA primary metagenome ERZ838827 (study PRJEB31850, sample SAMEA3708842) | human gut metagenome | biome: human gut; feature: human-associated habitat; material: faeces | place: China | collected 2014 ...
GAACTGTATCGTACGGAATTTTCAGTTCAGAAAATTCCTACCTGTGAACAGTTACCCTCTGTCCTTTATACCGTCTGCCCGCCAAAATGTCAATGAGATATTCCTGGTAAAAATTACCCTTTTTTTGTACAGTAAAAAGCGCCGGCACTGCAAGCAGGTCCGGCGCTTTTTACCCAATATCGGTTGCTGGTTGTCAACCGATACCGAAAAGATCCCAGCAGAAAATCTTGGACAGTTCGTAACGGAGTGTAATGCATCAAGGAATTTCGAGTAACTTGATTTGTTTTTGTTCGTCTCCGTCCACGTTCTTCCGCGCGGGAATGATTTTCATCCGTTCAATAAGTTAATGCGCTGCATACGCATTTTATTGCACGTTAATCAAAAAAATTTTAAAAACTTTTTTTGATATAGACTATTTTATTATGAAAACCTGTTTTCGTCAAGTTTTCAGGGGTTAAATTATTACAAGTTGTTACAGGAAAATGTATTTGAGAACGAAGAGCACCGCCAGCACATACATAAGCGGAGTGATCTTCTTTGCTTTTCCTGCTGCCACATTCAAAAGCACATAAGAGATAATTCCCATGGAAATACCCTCGGAAATGCTGTAGAACAACGGCATGGCGATGATTGCCAGATATGCCGGGATTGCCTCGGTGATATTGTCCTCATCGAAACGAATTTCGGTTACAGTTCCCACCATCAGGAAGCCAACCATGATTAATGCCGGAGCCGTCGCAAAGGACGGGATCGCCGTAAAAATCGGTGCAAACAGGGTGGAAAGCAGGAACAGGAGTGCCGATACCAGGGCAGTCAGACCGGTACGTCCGCCGACTGCAACACCCGATGCAGACTCAACGAAGGTAGTCGTTGTGGAAGTACCTAATACCGCACCAAAGGAAGTTGCGATCGCATCTGCCATCAGCGCCGGACGGATACCCGGAAGACGACCTTCCTCGTCCAGCATGTCTGCCTTGGTTGCTACACCAATTAATGTACCAAGTGTATCAAAAATATCTACAAACAGGAATGAGAAAATAACTACGATAAAATTGATAATTCCAACTGCATCGAAGTCAACGGTAAAGCATTTACCAAATGTCTCTCCCAGTTTGGAGAAATCGGTGATTCCCAGGGTCGGGAACAGGGTGTAGAAACCATTCTCTACGTCCGGTGTGTAAATGCCGGTTACCTGGCACAGCATACCGAGAATCCAGGTTCCCAGAATGCCGTACAGAATCGCGCCCTTCACACGGTAGGTGTATAAAACCGCCATGATAAACAGACCGATCAGCGCCAGCAGCGCGCAAATACCCGCGGTATGGAAATTTTCCGGGAAGCTGATGATCGTTACCAGTGTGGAAGAGTCTACTGAAAGTCCCGCATTCTGAAGACCGATAAATGCGATGAACAGACCGATACCGACGGACACACCGCGCTTTAAAGTCAACGGAATCGCATTGAAGATCGCCTCGCGCACGTTTGTCAGAGACAGCACGATGAAGATCAGACCCTCTGCAAATACAGCCAGCAGTGCAACATGCCAGCTATAGCCATAGCCCGCGCACACCGTATACGCCATATACGCGTTGAGTCCCATGCCTGCGGACAGAACGAACGGCAGGTTCGCCATAAATGCCATGCAGGCAGTACCGATGAATGATGCCAGAGCCGTAGCCAGAAGCACCGCAGTCGGGTCCATGCCGGTCGATCCGAGAATGCTCGGATTAACTGCCAGAATGTACGCCATCGTCATGAAGGTCGTAATTCCAGCCATGACTTCCGTCTTTACGGTCGTCTGATGCTCGGATAGCTTAAATACTTTTTCAAACATCTTTTCTTCTCCTTGTATGTTTCATTCTATGATTCAACCGCTACAAAATCTCATGAAGCGGACGACGCACCTTTTTGCGGGTGATCTCCACCAGCCCAAGCCGCGTCATATCCACCAGGATCGTTTTGACCGGGTCACGGGAAAGCTCTTCCCCGAGCGTCCGCATCAGCGTCTCCTGATCTTCTTTCGATTCCATATCGATAAAATCCACAATAATAATACCGGAAAGATTCCGCAGGGAAAGCTGGCGCGCCACCTCATGCGCCGCCTCCAGATTAATCTTAAGAATGGTCTCCGCCGGTGTCTTCTTGCCGGTGTATTTCCCCGTATTGACATCGATAACTGTCAACGCTTCCGTAGGTTCAATCACAAGATATCCACCGGATTTCATCCAGACACGGCGATCCGATGCACTTTTAAGCACCGATTCCAGGCGGTACAGCTTCATTAATGGAAGGTTCTCATCTGTATATAGGGACAATTTCGGAACCGCCTGTTTTATGCTTTCATTTTTATCTGCCTGGGTCTGATTTTCTTTTTGTTCCTTATCCTCTTCCTTCTCTTCCTCCAGCCACGCCGCAATCCGCTCCGCATACTCCGGCACGTCCGTGATGACCTCCGAAAGCGTCCCTTTCTTCGCGTCGCGCAGGCTCTGGATATACGGCGGGGTTCCCTGCTCTAACAGGGTATAGCAGGTACGGCACGCCGCGCGCGCAAACAGGTTTTCCATCTGCGCTTTCAGCGCCTCCGTCTCGGCACAGAGTGTTTCGATGGAAGCCGACGCCCCATTCGTCCGGACAATCAGTCCAAAACGCTCATCCTTATGTGTCAGAAGTTCCTCCCGCACCTTCTCTTTCCAGGCATTATCCTTGATTTTTGCCGAAAATCCGATCTGCGGTTTTCCAACCGTCAGAACCATATAGGTACCCGGAAAATTCAGACAGCAGGTCACGGACGGATCCTTGGTTTTCAGGGCGTCGCGGGACACCTGGACGAGAAGCTCGTCTCCAGCTTTTAGTTTCCGTGGACTTACTTTCTTCTCAGAATTTCCAGAATATCCGAATGAACATAGCTGGTTCAGCTCGTCTGTATAAAGCGGAACCGGGTTTTCCGCCAGGCTGAAATATCCGGTTTTTCCACCGCCGAGGTCAATAAACGCGGCGTTGATGTTTTTTACCACATTTTTCACCTTGCCGATGTAAATATTCCCCAGCAGGCTTTCATCGCCAGATTCCAGCGTCAGCGACCGGCAGTGCCCGTCCGAGAGGAGCGCCGTCAGGCTTCGATCCTTCCATTTTGTCACTATTAACTGATCCAAACTCTTCGTCTCCTCTCTTTTTTGCTGCCGTTCACACTTTGCGCTACCTGCAGCCGGATTTTGCCGGCGCTTCGCATTTCATCTCTTAATGAACATTGAAGCATTTACACAATCTCGCTTCCATACGCCTCCAGCGGCACATACTCCGGTGCACCCTCGGCGCCCTCGTCCGCATACAGCTCCTCGCGCTGGACCTGAATAGCAAACGGGCGGTAGGTCAGCCCCAGGCTCTCATAGAATGCCTGCAATACCTGCTCCGGCTTTCCGTTTGCCGCACTGCCCGATAAGAGGCGCAGGAAGACACAGATTCCTTCTGCCTGTTTTTCCTCCTCAACCGTCTCATTTTCCAGATCCGGATACCAGTCTGCGACCATCGCCGGAACATACTCTTTCCGCTCTGCGATTCGCGCCTCACAGATCAGCGGACGCAGATCCACGGTTCTCTCGCCCTTTTTCGTCTGCTTCACAAACGGAATTGTCTCGCTTTTGCAGAATGTCAGGAATTTCCCGAAAAATTCTTCTACACTGCTGCCGTCCTCCGGTTCAAATCCCTCTTTAAACCAGAATGTGTAATCAGCAGCTGCCACCAGCGACATCGCATTCTTTGCCGTCTCCGGAAGCTCGCGGTAGCTGAGCACCTCCAGCCCCTCGGCGCTGACCTCATTTAAGCGGCGCACCATCCCGGTCGAATTTCCGCTGGAATTGACATCAATATCCACATACTCCGCATGGCTGATAAGCCCCACGCTGAGCGGAGACGCAAAGGACATGATCTGGTGCGGGCTGAATCCTTCGCTATAACGGATATCCACTTCCGCCCGGCGCATCACCTTCTGGAAGTAACGCATCACGTCCAGATGACCGATAAAACGCACCGTTCCCTGTTTTTGAAATTTAATTCGTATTTTCATGACCGCTCCTTCCTCATGCCCGTTCTTCGAAACAGACTCCGCCGCCGTACTTACGGACACCACATCCCGAACAGCGCATCCGGCAGTTCGGCGTTACCGTTTCCGCCTGTGCGTTCGCCCACTCGCGTTTCAGGAAATCCTTCGTCACACCCGCGTCGATGAAATCCCACGGGAACACTTCATCAAGGCTTCGCTCACGCGTCGTATAGAAATCAATGTCCACGCCGCAGGTCTCAAAGGCCTTCATCCAGATATCATTGTTGAAATACTCGGACCAGGAATCGTAGATTGCACCTTTGCGGTACGCCTCCTCGATCACAGCTGCCACCTTGCGGTCGCCGCGCGCCAGAACACCTTCCAGCACGGTCACATCCGCCTCATGCCAGTTATAGCGGAGACTCTTCTTATTTAACATCTCCTTCATGCGGTGGTTGACGATGCTTGCACGCTCCAAGAACTGCTCTTTCGTGCACATCGGCGCCCACTGGAACGGGGTAAACGGCTTCGGCACAAAGAACGAGGTGCTGGCGGTTACCTGCACCTTGCCATGGCGCTGTTCCTTCGGAACCGTGTCATAGTACACTTCCGCCACCTTCTCCGAAAGCTCGGCAATGCCCTGCATATCTTCCACCGTCTCGGTCGGAAGTCCCAGCATGAAGTAGAGCTTTACGCGGTTCCAGCCGCCCTTGAACGCCTCGGCGGAACCATTTAAAATATTTTCCTCGGTCAGACCCTTGTTGATAACGTTACGCAGACGCTGGGATCCCGCCTCCGGTGCAAAGGTCAGGCTGCTCTTCTTCACGTCCTGCACCTTGCTCATGACATCGAGGGAAAATGCGTCAATACGCAGGGACGGCAGGGACACATTGACGCCCTTTCCGTCAAACTCGTCAATCAGGAAATTGACGATTCCCTCCAGCTTCGTGTAATCACTGGAGCTCAGCGAACTCAGCGAAATTTCTTCATGTCCGGTGCTCTTTAGCATCGTCCGTGCCAGACGTTTCAGTTCCTCCAGGCTGCGCTCGCGCACCGGGCGATATACCATGCCCGCCTGGCAGAAACGGCATCCACGAATACAGCCGCGCATGATCTCAAGAACCACACGGTCCTGCGTCGCGCGCAGATACGGAACCACCGGCTTCTCCGGATACCAGGTATCGCTCATATCCATGACAAGCTGCTTGGAAACGGTCTGCGGCGCGTGCGGGTTGTTCGGGATCATAGCCTCGATCGTGCCGTCCGCTTTATAGGACACGTCATAAAATGCCGGTACATAGATTCCTGGAATCTGTGCCGCCATCTCTAAGAATTCCTGACGGCTGCCGCCGCGCGCCTTGATCTCCTTGTAGCGGTCGATGAGGTCATAATACACCACCTCTCCCTCACCCATGTAGAAGAGATCGAAAAATGGTGCAATCGGCTCCGGATTGTAGGTACACGGACCGCCGCCGATAACGATCGGATCCTCCTCGGTACGATCTTCTGCATGGAGCGGAATCTGTGATAATTCCAGCACCTGCAAAATATTGGTGTAGCACATTTCGTACTGGATTGTAATTCCAAGGAAGTCAAATTTTTTGATCGGATCCTGGCTTTCAACAGCAAACAGAGGAATCTTCTGCTCCCGCATGATCGGATCTAAGTCCATCCACGGGGAATAAACACGCTCACAGTAAACGTCATCCCGGCGGTTGAACATATCATAAAGAATCTGGATGCCCAGATGGGACATACCGATCTCGTACACGTCCGGAAAGCACATGGCAAACCGGACTGCTACCTTCGACGGATCCTTCTTCACCATATTCACCTCGCCGCCAATATAACGCGCCGGCTGGGAGATCTTGAGAAGGATTTCATCACTTAATGCTAATTTTCTCATAAAATTATTTTTACCTACATTTCTCATTTTTTGCGATGTGTTCATCGCTGTTTTTTAGTTCTTTTTTTGTTCTTCTCCGTAAGCGTAAAAACACAAATTCTTGTCAAGTATTTTTTTGCAGACAGTTTACATAACTTTTTTCACTCTTACAGCAAAAAATTGTTTCTGAAATACGCACAATTCTGATTTTTCATTTTTTTACGGACAAATCTGTTGCATATGTGCAGATCAGACCGCATTATTATACGGTATTTCCCGCGTTTCCGCAACAGATTCTTTCCCGAAAGAAATCTTTCGAACTCCTATCATCGAACTTTTTATCAAGTTTTCCGAATATTCATCAAATCCAGGAACCTCAAATAACATCGGCTCGATGAGCTTTGCCGTTCCCATGACCAGTACGCTTTTCAGCGCACCAAAGTCCGGGGGCTTTTCAAAGACAGCAAGACTGACATTTTTATTCCTCTCAAGTCCTATGAACTTCTCGCCGCCTTCTGTAAAAATCCAAAACTGGCCATCGTGATAGCTATATTCCAAGAGAGTACATCGCACATAGTCACCGATTCCGGCAGCTAATGCACATACTACATTGCCGTGAAGGGACTCCAGAACCTCCATTTCATTAGTTCGCTTAGCGCGAACTTCTGTATTGTCTGATTCAGAACAAAAAATACCCCGTTGGTTTTGAGGTAAATTGTTATCAGCTTACCACATATATTGTTCTTTTCAAATATTCCGCAAGCATATATAACGGAACATTTGTCAGCCAGTCTTCCTGCTTATAATTTGACATACTGCTACGAATCGCCATGCCCGGCTTATATTTATCGCAAAATGCCCTCAAACTCCTGGCACGGAGATTCTGTTCTGCCTTCACCTCAATCGGAACGCAGTCTAAATCTCCCTGCAACATAAAATCTATCTCTCCAGTTGATCGTGCTGTTGCAAAATAATAAAGCGGATATCCTGCAGCGTGTAACTCCTGTGCAACATACTGTTCCGTAAGTGCCCCCTTGAATTCTTCAAAGATCCGGCTTCCCTCCAATAGAAGTCTTGCTGATAGTCCGGCCTTTGCGGTTAACAATCCCACATCGAACATGAACATTTTAAAACTGTTCATTTCCATGTACGCAATCAGTGGAATATCTGGCTTTGATACTCTATAGCTTTTCAGGATTAACCCTGCATCTTCCAACCACTGAATTGCAAGTTCAAAATCTTTTGCCCGTGCACCCTCTCGTAGTGCTCCATACATAAACTTACGATTTTCCTTAGCCAATTGGGAAGGAATCGAATTCCAGACCATCATAATGCGCGGAACAACTTCCTTTGGCGCATGTTTGCTAAAATCCTCTTCATAGTACTGCAGAAGATTGTTTTGGATCTCACGTACCTCAAATAGATCATCGGAATCAATATATGTCTGGACTACTTCTGGCATTCCGCCCACATAATAATACTTTTTTAACAAATCCGTATATTTCCCGGCATATGCATTGATCAGTTCATAATCTTGGGACCTCAACGCTTCATGCAACCCCTTTTCACCAACTGCCAAAATGAATTCATTGAAGCTCATAGGGCATAATTTTAAAAAATCAACTTTCCCAACAGGAAAGGATGTTCCCTGATGTAATGCAACACCGAGCAGGGAACCAGCTGCAATGATAGAATACTGCGGTGCATTCTCATAGAAATATTTTAAAGATGCCAGCGCCTTTGGTGCTTCCTGGATCTCATCAAAAATAATCAATGTATTTTCAGCCTGAAAACTCTTTCCGTACTCAATTTTGATTGCAGAAAGGATCCGCTTTAAGTCAAAGTCTAGGTCAAATACATCCTTCATTGCTTTATTATTATCAAAATTGATATAGACTGTATTTTCATAGAACCTGGCTCCAAATTCCTTCATAATCCAGGTTTTTCCGACCTGGCGCGCTCCTTGTATGATCAGCGGCTTTCTGTTCTTTTTATTCATCCATCGTTCCAGTTTCGTAAACAGCTCTCTTTCCATTAAGAAACCTCCTGCGCAACATATACATCCAAAAGCATCTGTATTCTATCTTAACACTTTTTAGGGCATATTTCCATTGCTAAACAGCATTTTTGCGGACATTATTTTATTATAAATCACGTTTTTTCGGTTAATATTATTATAATTCCAACATTTTTTCGGACATATTCATTCTTCCAGAAGCGCCCATTTGACGACCTCCAGATAGACCGAAAGCGTTTCTTCTTTTTCGTGTTCCAGAAAATGGGGGAAGGTTCCGCTTGGAATACAGTTGATTTTTATAGCCATATGTAAAGTCTTTTTGTATTGCAAAAAGCTATATCATAGATATAAGGATTCCAATCAGTAATGCTTCCCGCACCGTCCAAAGACATCAAAAATGAGGTGTCCTATACAGCCTGATTGGGTAAAAAAATACCCCGTTGGCTTCCCAACGAGGCATCGAAGATTATAATGTTTTAATTTGATTTCTGATTTCAGAATGTAGATGCATTCTTGGATTTTTATTCACTTTACAGTCCAATCATATAAAATTATCCCTGGTATCACTCCAGGAATCACTGAATCAGAAACAGGCAGAACGTACAGAAGATGAATTATTCTTCCATACAGAAAATAAAAATGGTCGTATTTTTCTCGAGACGACACCGGAAGAATATCTGATTCTCAGCGATCCGATTCATACAGATGACCATCAGAAAATCATCCAGGCTCTTTGCCGCCACATCGGTTACTGCAATGCCCACGCTCTAAATGCCGGTCATCCTTATGGGGCCATGCTTGATGTGGCAGATTTACGAAAAAATCATCTGGATACCTATGCTTATTTTTTCACAAAAGTTATAACAAAACCGAAAAATCACCCCTATCACTTAAAACCGGCCGGAACCTACGCAGTTGCTTACTTAATGGGAAATTACTATGACTCGAAAGCCACCTACGAAAAACTCTTTGATTGGACCGATGAACACAAGTTTAAAACCGGCAAATACTCTTATAAAGAGGCTGTGATCGACGAATTGGCCACAGCCTCTCCCAGTGAATATCTGACGAAAATATCGATACAAGTGTTTTAACCCTGCCGCTTCATCGCGTTTCCTCCGCACTGCCTTTACATTTCTCATAAGCAAATAGCGCCGCTCCCAGCGCACCGCAGAGCTGCGCCTCATCACAGATATAAAGTTTAGCACCAAGCTTCTCTTCCAATGCCTGGATGATACCCTGGTTCTTCGCCACACCGCCGGTCATCATATATTCGCCTGGATGATCCTTTCCAAGGCGGGCTGCCAACGCGCCGACTTTTGAGGCAACTGACACATTTAAACCGTGGATAATATCTGCCACATCCTTATTCTGTGCCACCAGCGACACGACCTCCGACTCTGCAAACACCGTACACATGCTGGAAATCACGATATTATGCTTCCATTCCAGCCCTTTCACACTCATTTCCTCCAGGGAAAGTCCCAGCGTTTTCGCCATCATTTCCAGAAAACGTCCCGTTCCGGCGGCACATTTGTCATTCATCAGGAAATTTTTCACGGCTCCCTGCCCGTCGATGCTGATCGCCTTGATATCCTGCCCGCCAATGTCGATGATAGTGCGGACATTCGGATTCAGATAATTTGCGCCCTTGGCATGGCAGGTAATCTCCGTGATGCTGTCATCCCCGCTGTCAATGTAGGATCGTCCATATCCGGTCGTATCGATCCGCACGATCTCCTCTTTCTTAATTCCCGCTTTCTCAATCGCCAGATCCAGACTCTTCTCGGCGCTCATCATCGCACCGCCGCCGGTCGAAATAATCATCGTCGATTTAATTTTTCCATCCTGATCCAGTATGACCACATCCGTACTTGTCGAACCGCTGTCGATTCCCGCTACATAAAAAATGCCCGACTCCATCTTCTTTCTTGCCTCCTCACTGATACCTTTTCCCGGATCCATATCCTCTGATCCCTCGATCGTCTCCTCAAATGCCTGAATGCGCGTCAAAAGCTGCCCCGCGCTCTGGCTCGTAAAATCAGTCTCAATCTTAAGGAGCGGAACCTTGATATCCCGCTTGATACTCGCATACTCAAATCCATAATAATCACAGAACTTGATCGTGTGATAAATAATTCCCTTTAAATTCGGATCCAGATACAGACGGTTTCTGCGGATCGAACGGTTCATGCGGAAACACGGCATCTGTCCCAGCAGGACATCCGCGTAAGAAAGAAACAGCTCCTCTTCCTCCATATTCCACATTTCATCCTGTACAACCGACAGTTTCCGACCACCCGTACAGGTCAGATTTTCCACATCCATCTGGATATTGTCCCGGATCATATCCTCCAGAATGCCGCTGACCCGCACGCCCAGCACACCAATGTACGGCTCCGTGTTCATTTCCGGCGTAATAAAGGACTTGATAAAAGCGCGTTTATCAAACACTTTCCCGGAATATGCCTCATACGCCTTTTTAAGCCTCCGGATCGTGCCTGCAAATTTCACTTTTTCACATTCATTATCATCATGCGGCAGATCCAGCATATATAAAAACTTACATTTTCCCGTGCTCTCCACAATATCGTAAACGCGCCGCATCGAATCGCAGCAGTTTACCAGCACCAGCTGTTCAACCTTTCCTTCCAGCACTGCCTGAATGACCGATTTTCCAAAACCGCACAGATTTGCATGTGCAATCTGATCCGACTGTTCGAAATTTTCCGGCATTTCCTCCAAAACAGAACATTCTTCTCCAAACCCCCGGAACAACTCGATCGGGGTGTACTTACAGACGTAATAAATCATGCGTGTTTCTCCTCCTTGCCCTTTTCCAGCATTTCCACAAACGCCTGAAGCCGCGTCGATACCTGACCATCGCTGGTATTGGCAGGGTTGCAGCCGTCACCGTCGAGAATCATCGTCGGAAGTCCTGTCTTTTCTAAGGACTGCTTAATCAGGCTGGATGCACCGATCGTTCCCTTACAGCCCCAGTGGGCAAATAAAACAGCACCATCCGCTTCCGTGATTCTGGCAAGCCGTTCCGCTTCCTCAACTCTCTGTTTCACACTGCCATTGTAAATGCAATAGACCATTTTCTCTGCCATAGCCTCATACGGGTCTTCCGCATGCATCTCCTGAAAACCATCTGCGATGAAATCACAAGCGCGGATGTGCATTTTCTTACTATAATTAAAAATATCCTTAACCGGCTCCTGTAAAAATGGCATGATGTGCATCCAGATTACCGAAAGACCATCTCCCCTCGGTGACATCCGCACATCGCGCAGAAGTTTTTCCGTATAGGTAACCGCCGTCTCTGAGCCAGCCATCAGATGGCACATAAAAAGCGCATACAATTCATTCGTCAGAGAGGTCACCGGGTCATGCGCACACCGCAGGGCAAGCTGTTTTTTATAATTCGCCGCCGCTTTCCGGCTGTTATCTACCGCACTCCGCACTGTTTCCTCCGAAATCCGTCTGTCCGTCGTCTCCTCCAGAAACCGTTTCAATTTCCGCAGCTGATCCGCCACATACAGAACCGATTCCCGGTTTTTCTCATACGGAACATCAATATAAAAGCCCGGACATTCAAATTTATCCTTTAAATACGGAAACGTCATCATATTTCCATCACACGCAAGGTTCGTATAAATCATGCAGTTCGGTTTTGGCAGAATCCCCGTCAGCGCCGCCCCCAGAAACACCCTGTGGTACGAACACATCGTCTCCGGAAATCCTTCTTCCTCCGTTTTCCGAAGAAACGTCTGCTCACACTTCGTTCCCGCCATAAAACAGGACATCGCCTCCACTGAGTACGGCGTCAGCCCTGCCGCCATCACCAGCTCTCCCGGCACAAATATGCTGACCATCGCCGCATTCTCCGGTTCCGACAGCGACTGAATGATATTTTTCATAACCACCCGCGCCACATACTGTCCCGACGACGGCAGCCCCCGATCCGGCAAAAACTGAAGCTTCTTTTCCTGCAGGCGGTATCCCGCAAGAAGCAGCCGACGCGCTTTTTCCGGATCCTTAAGCGCCTGGCTGCTTACCCTATTTCCAAATTTTTCAATTACATCCATTGTTCTTTCTTCCATTCTTTTAAGTTCATTTTTCTGTCATATCGCCCTGATGCAGATGGATATGGTTCCGCGCCTTTGCAGGCAAACGGACATTCTTTATTATAGTCAGTTGGATGGAAATTGTAAATATATCGGATATGAAATGGATAACGTATAATTAGTTTCGCAAATTCCAAATCAAAAAGTAGACATAGTTCTGACAACCAAGTAGAATTAAGTTACCACACAAAAATTCGAAAGGAGTCAAAACTATGTCTGACAACATTATACAGGTAAATCAGGAAATTATCCATACCGAATTAAAAGATTTGGTTCGCACAAGCGTCGAGGAGGCTCTGAATGCCATGCTCGATGCAGAAGCCGATAAACTTGTCAATGCAGAGCGTTATGCACGTAACGAGGAGCGGAAGGGCTATCGATCCGGTCATTATGAGCGCTCTTTCACTACAACTTCCGGAGAGATCAATATCAAAATGCCGAAGCTCAAGGGACTTACCTTTGAAACATCTATCATCGAACGTTACAAGCGGCGTGAAACCTCCGTGGAAGAAGCTTTGATTGAAATGTACCTTGCCGGTGTCTCTGTAAGGCGCGTAGAGGACATCTCTGAGGCTCTTTGGGGCACAAAAGTATCTCCTGGTACGATCAGCAATCTTAACAAGAAAGCGTATGCGCACATTGAAGAATGGCGGAATCGCAAGCTTACAGGCGAATATCCCTACGTGTTTGTTGATGGGATCTTCCTGAAAAGATGCTGGGGCGGTGAATTTGAAAACTGTTCTGTTCTGATTGCAATCGGTGTTAATAAAGACGGATATCGCGAGATTCTTGGAGCATGTGAAGGATTAAAAGAAGACCTTGAAAGCTGGAAAAATCTCTTTGTATGGCTAAAGTCCCGCGGTCTCTCCGGAGTAAAAATGATTACTGGAGACAAAGCTCTTGGAATGACAGAAGCAATCGGCCAGGTCTTCCCAGACGCTAAATATCAACGATGCACCGTACACTTTTATCGGAATGTGTTTTCTGTTGTTCCAAATCAGAAGGTAAAGGAAGTTGCCAAAATGTTAAAAGCGATCCATGCCCAGGAGGACCGGGAGGCGGCACTACAGAAGGCAGCTTCGGTTGCAGAAAAGCTTCGAGTGCAAATTACGCTCAAACGGAATGCCAGTTCCGCTACTGCGGAACTGCTATTCCATTTTTAACGGTACGAAGTACCGCTAGATGATATCATTCTGTTTCACGCATATTTATACCGTTCATCTCCAGACGATATGTATGATGTTTATCTGTGATTCGTGTAAGGCACGCATCAGCGTAGGTATTATCAGCAAACATATCAAACCATGTACTGACTGGAAACTGTGAGATGACTACAGTTGATTTTCTTCCATCCCTGATGTCAAGGACTTCAAAAAGATCCCGGCATTTATCAAGATCGAGATCCATAAGGCCAAAATCATCGATCACAAGAAGATCCAGCTTGGTCAGCTTATTCAGGTAATCCAGATTTGTGGATTTGATACGTGCCTGTTCCATTTCGCTCATAAGGACTGTGTGAAACTTTTTCTGTAAAAGTCCTATGAAAGGTTCTTCTATGATACAATAAATATCATTAGGAGGACCTATTATTATGGCAAGACAAAAGAAATCGGTTCACAGAGTACAAATGACAGAGGGAAAGAGGAACATCATCCGCCAGCTCCTCGAAGAATACGACATTGAAAATGCAGAAGATCTTCAGGATGCACTCAAAGATCTTCTGGGCGGCACTATTAAAGAGATGATGGAAGCCGAAATGGATAACCATCTCGGATATGAAAAATCAGAGCGCTCTGACAACAATGATTACCGCAATGGTTATAAACGCAAGCAGGTCAATAGCCGTTATGGCTCTATGGAAATTGAAGTGCCGCAGGATCGGAAATCAACCTTTGAACCGCAAGTAGTGAAAAAACGTCAAAAGGATATTTCTGATATTGATCAGAAGATTGTTACAATGTACGCGAAGGGTATGACAACACGTCAAATCTCTGAAATAATGGAAGATATTTATGGATTTGAGGCTTCTGAGGGCTTCATTTCAGACGTGACGGACAAAATCCTACCACAGATTGAAGACTGGCAGAACCGCCCGTTAGATGAGGTCTATCCGGTTGTTTACATCGATGCCATCCACTATTCGGTACGAGACAATGGAGTTATTCGCAAACTGGCTGCCTATGTAATTCTTGGAATTAATACTGAGGGGAAGAAAGAGGTTCTTTCGATCGCTATTGGAGAGAACGAAAGTGCGAAATTTTGGCTTTCTGTCTTAAATGAACTGAAGAACCGGGGCGTAAAAGACATCCTGATTATCTGTGCGGATGGCCTTTCAGGGATTAAGGAGGCGATCGCAGCCGCTTTTCCTAAAACAGAATATCAGAGATGCATTGTTCACCAGGTACGGAATACTCTTAAATATGTTCCAGATAGTGCTGATGGAGCACCGGCTGATAATGCTATCGTTTCGCAGTTTTTTCCACGGTAACTGTTTCCTTTGATCATGAATACTGTGGCATCATCAAATATACGGTCAAGGGCGCATAACAGGGAGGAATCTTCGTTGAAGAATTCTCCCCATTTATCCGGCCCTTTATTGCTTGTAAATATCATAGTATTTGGCCCTTCCTTATTGTATCTTCGGTCATTCGTATAGATGATCAAATATGTCAGTCACAGATTTAGAGTCATTTGCTTCCCGCAAAAATGCCAGTTGAAGCTTTGGAAGTACAAAGTGAATGGTGAGCAATACAGAACCGCCTTTTATCCCTTCTACAGAATCAAGTTCAGCAACAGGGAGCGAAGGATTATTCATTCTGTAAAGCTTATAATCATCATAGGTTCTGCCTATTCTGCAGGATTTATCAACTTTGAGAGGGACTGACTGTTTCTTTCTGGGCTTAAATCGGACCTTTCTGGGCATGTCTATGTTTCTGGCAGAAAAAAGACCACTATCGGCATAAATATAAGCGGTTTTTTCACAGCAGGAAATCTTGTCCTGATTGTTAGCAAGTATGTGATGGATAGATTGACCGTTTTTGAGTAAAGGACTTATTACGGAATCAAGCTGTTTCAATTCATCTTCGCAGAGATTAAAGCCTGAACGTGATTCGCTGCGCACCAATTCGTACTCTTTTTGCGCGGAAAGAGCTTTATAGAATCTTTTCTCAAGGGTGCAGCTGTTTAACAGATCACAACCATTACATACGTAGGGAGCCTTGGATAGTTTGGGACATTCCTCTTTGGAGTAGTCCGCACAGGAGGTTGTACAATGCCCACATGAACTGCATTTGTTACGGTTTTTATGACGTTCGCAGGCGAGGCATATATCGCCGTAATGGAAACAGTGCTTTCTGTTCAGGCAGTCGTTAAAAGGTCTATAAGGAGCACCTTTCTTTTCAAATATGATATGAGCTTTCACTTCTTTGGATACAGTGGTACAGTCCTTAAGAATCTGTTTGCCAATGGCTTTAAAACTCATATTTTTATTAAGAGAATGCTCAATTACGTATCTTTCATCAAAAACTAAATGTTTATTCTTATTCATATGTTTCTCCAGTTCCGGCCGGAGCTTAGAGATGGACGAATAAGAATAAGATAGCATTAAGAATAAGTAACTTCCACACCTGATGTTTGGGGGTAGTAAGTTCCACATCGAGTTAGATAGGGGTGGAAGTAAGTTTTACAAATGAGTTTCGTGAAACAACTCTATAATATTCATGAAAGTGTATTGACAATACAAAAAAAAATATGCTATATTGAATTTACATTAAATGGTATACACCACAAACCAAACCGCGGTACTAATTTTATAAAGGAGATAAATAATGGAAAATAATTACAGAGATAAAATAGCGATTGGAAACTATCATTATACTTCCTGGTCATTCGATTATTTCCTTAATTCTGTAGAAAAGATAGGTGTCAGAAATATTGAAATCTGGGGAGCAAAGCCACATCTTTGTGTAGAAGCACATGATATTTCTCAGGTGAGAGAGCTAAAGAAAAAAATAGACAGCAGAGGTATGCAGGTCATCTGCTTTTGTCCTGAGCAAAATACGTATCCGATAGATATTTCTACAGCAGACGACTCCATTCGGAGATATAGTGTGGAGCATATGAAAAAGGCCATTGCCTATGGCGCTGAATTGGGAGCACGAAAAATGCTTTTATGTCCGGGAAATGGTTACTTAAATGAAGCGAGAGAGCGCATTTGGGAGAGATGCAGAACTTCTATAATTGAATTGACCAAAACTGCAGAACAATATGATGTGATGTTGGTACTGGAAACCCAAGCACAGGAAGATTCTATATTTATGAATACGGTATGGGATCAGAAAGAGATGCTTGATCAAATTGCCCATCCTCTGTTTAAGGCAATGATTGACACGGTACAATTAGCTCAATTTGATTCAAGCGTAGCAGAAAACATGGGAATTCTTGGAACAGAAAATGTGAGACATGTACATCTGGGGAATACGATTGTCCGAGATAAAACGTGGAATGAGAGTCAACTTCGGAAGGATAATTGTCTGGGAAAATCTGTTGTGGGTCATATTGGGTTTAGGGAAGGTAATCTTCCTTTGGAAAAAAATATACAGGAACTTATCAAATCGGATTACCAGGATTATTTTACAATTGAAATCTGTCAAAGAGCATACTTTTTTGATGCACACCGATATACAGAGGAAGCATATGCTCGAACCTGTCAAGCATTAGAATAGAGGAATTGCGAATGAAAAAATTAAAAGTTGACCAAATTGCAGCGGCAAATTATCCTTATTATAAATATTCTCTGGAATATGCACTGGAATCAATTCAACGAATAGGAGCAGATAAAATGGAATTCTATGCCTGCTATCCACATCTTCATGTGGATGATGCAGGAATTTCAGAGGTGCGGGCCGTCAAAAAACAAATTAAGAATCATGGATTGACTCCGATTTGCTTTACACCGGAACAGTGCCTGTATCCGGTAAATATTGCGGCAAAGGATATTACGGCAAGAAAAAGAAGCATTGATGTGTATGTAAAATCTATGGAATTTGCCACTGAATTGGATATTACTCTGTGTCAGTTTCTGGCCGGTTTTGGATGTCTGGATGAGAAGGATGATGATATTTGGAAACGGGCTGCGGAGTCAGTATCTTATCTTGCGAGGATAGCAGAAGGTTATGGGATTACTATCGTACTGGAAACATCTCCGAAAGAATTTACAGTTACAGATTCGAGTTCTAATATTTTGCGTATGATTGAAGAAGTTAATTCTCCTGCAGTGCAAGGGATGATTGATACGGCGACTCTTGGGTTTTCAAATGAAACAGTAGAAGACCAGATTCAGAGATTGGGGAAACATCTGTATCATGTTCATATAGGAGATGGTGTACCCAATGGCCATTTTGCAATTGGAGATGGAAATCTACCATTAGCACATATGATGGATGAACTAGATAAGGCTGGATACACACATTATCTGAGTTTGGAAATATTAAACGATCGATATCGCAGGAGTCCGGAGGAAGCAATGAAAAAATCTTATGATTGGATGGTAAACTATATATCCGGAATGTAAAGGGATTTTGCAGATATTGTTTTTTCAGCTATCAATGAAGAACGGTTTTCTGTTCTTTATAGCGGCAATAAATTTTCCAGGCCAAATACTCCTGTGAATTTCATTATTGATGCATTGATATTGAAGGAAAACAATCTGGTAGAAATGTGGCAATTTAAATTGCTGCTTTTGACACCCTAACCAAATTTTTATATAAAAAATGACTTCTGTGGCTCAGGGGTCATTTTTTCGTAGTAGTGAAAGAGACTTGGAAAATCATACGCTATAAGATAAGAAAGGAAGTGTTCTAAGTATCATGGAAGAATATGAAACAATTCCGGAAGATGGCATGGAAAAAAGGAAAGATCGAGTTTGTAATTCAAACTTCCCATAAACTGGTTTATTCTTTTTATTAATCCCCATTATTTCAGATATATGTTCCAATGTTGCCTTTCTAGAGCATCCACGTGCTCCAAGTATCTGTTCTAATTTCTTTAAATCCACCGTTTCTGGAAGTTTGATTCCCTCTTCATCCGCACATACAGCTAATCTTTGATACATATCAAAAAATGATTCTGATGATTCCGAGGTTCCCAACGTTTTATTTAAAAAATGGCCTCTATGTTTAAACATATTTAACAGCGCCAGATAAATAAGACGAACATCATGAGGCTGATCTGACATGATCAGTTCTTTTCTCAGATGAAAAATTGTCGGATATTGGCTAAAATACTCTTTGTCCGTGTAATCTTTATCAGCAAATATCGCATACTTCTGTTTATTATTTTCCTGTCTATCATCAAGATAATATTTACTGTCATCCAGGCGTGCAAAAAAATTAGCATCAACTTTTGCAATTTCATCGGCAAATAATTCTTTTAAAATTCCAATTCTAGCTACTTCCCGCTGACGTCTTCTTCGGTTAATCCTATATGCCCGCCGTTCTTCAGCTGTATTAGCACGTTCGAACAAACGAACTCCCCACAAATCTTTTCCCTTCGCCCGCATCAAACGGTATTCTTTATCTGTTACAGCCCATCCGACTGAATTGGTTCCCATGTCAAGACCTAAATAGTATTCCATTTTCTCTTTCATGCACTTTATTTTCCTCTCTATACCCTTGATCTTTTTTTTCCTTTATGTTACCATAAGTTTACAAACTTACATGGTGAGTGCAAATAAGGATTATCCGAAATTGTATGCCCGCATTGTGCGGCAATAAAAAGGCTCGAAAGAGTCTTTTTATTTTTGTAAAACCATCAAAGCAACAATCTTCCGTCAATATTTTCATATTTTATATATTCAATGTTACCATATGCTATATCAATATTTCAAGCTGCATTTGTAAAAAATGTCAATTTAATTGATTTCTAGTGTATTTTATTTGTTGCTTTTCACTCTTTCGGCACCGCACAACTCCTCACCTCCTCATACCACTCCGAAAACTCTTCCACCAGAATATCGCAAAAATCCGCTTCTATACATATGTATGAATTTTTTCTCCACACATAGTACAAAAACGGATTCATTTTCACTCTTTTTCATTTATATCTTGTATCATTCGACGTTTACAGCAAAAGTTTCGCCACCAGCCACACTCCAGCAATTCCCAACAGCACCACTGAAAATATCGCCGACAATCCAAACACCAGCGTTCCTACTGCCAATGAAAGGATAAATCCTGCCAGGCTCAAAACAGCACCAAGTAGTCTTCCACACATGCCCAAGAGCAAGCCAACGCCCTTAAAAACAACTGCTAAAAATATAATTGCAAACAAAATCGGCATACAAACATCTCCTATCTATTTTCTTTTTTCCATACGTTATGCTTCATGATAAATGCGTCCACCCGATATCTTCTCTACGACTCCCGCCCCAGATACTCCCACACAAACCGCGATACTTCCGCCTTTTTATGGTACCGCTCCCGCACCGCATACACATGCAGCCGGGTCTTAGCCCGTGTCATGGCTACATAGAAAAGACGCCTTTCTTCTTCCATATCCTCGTCCAGCATCGCGCGGCTGTGCGGCGTGATGCCCTCATTGGCATCGAGAATATAGACAATGGGAAATTCCAGCCCCTTGGCGCTGTGCATCGTCGCCAGCGTGATCGCATCCGTCTCCGTCCGCCGCTGCGCCGCCTGCCGGAGCAGTTCCTCCTTGTACGCCTCAATGTGTGCAAACCACTCGTCAAAGGTCTTGAAACCCGCCGCACTTTCTTTTAGCTCATCGGCAGTCTCTAAAAGTTCCTCCGACCGCATCCGCCGGAATGTCGCATACTCGATCAGATATTCATCGTATCCCATGCCCTGGCGGATATAATTGACCGCCGCCAGCGGTGACATACGGGCGATGGCCCGCAGATCCCCTTCCAGGCTCTCGATCCGCTCGGCAATCCAGTCTTTCTCCGCATAGAATGCCTTCATCTTCTCGAACGAAACCGTCTCATCCGGCATCGCATCCCGGCTGATATAACGCTTCGGACGGTTGATGACCTGCAAAATATCTTCCCGCGCCCGGCTTCCCATGGCGATCCGGATATAGGTCAGGATATTTCGCGAAATCCAGTGTTCATAGAGGTTCGGCACCGTATCCCTTGTCCGGAAGGGAAGGTTGTATTCCATCAGCTTTTCCATCAGAAAACGAGGACCAGCATTGGTCCGGTATAAAACTGCGATATCCCCCGGCCGCACTCCCGACTGCAGATACAGCTGTATCTCCCTGGCAATGGCCAGATTTTCTTCCCCCGGATCCTGCCAGAGCTTCGTGATCACGTTCTTCCCATGACGTCCCGTTGTATGGATGTCCTTTGAAAAACGTTTCTGGTTTTCTCCGATCAGCCGCAATGCCGGTGCCACGATCTCCTCGGTACTGCGGTAATTCACATCCAGAAGAATCCGTCCGGCACCCGGATAATCCCGCTCAAACCCCAGCATAATCTCCGGTTTGGCCCCACGAAACCGGTAAATCGACTGATCATCATCGCCCACGATAAAAAGATTATCTTCCGGCTTGGCTAACATCCGCACGATCTCATATTGAAGCCGATTGATGTCCTGAAACTCATCGATCAGGATGTACCGATACCTCCTCTGCCAGGCAGACAGGATATCTTTTCTTTCCGTAAAAAGTTCCAGACACAGCACCATCATGTCATCGAAATCGATGAGTCCGGCCCGGCGCATTTTCTCTTCATAGCCTGCATAGAGCTGACGGAAAACTGCATCCGGACAGTTTTTGGAATAGTAATGTTCCAGTGCAATCCTCTCTCCCTTGACAGAGCTTATCTCACTTAAAATGGAGGCTGCAAACTCATTTTCATCCTCCGGCTCCAGACCTCCGGCCTGAGCCAGCTCCCGGACAAACTGCATCTGCTGCTCTTCCCGGACAATATTGTCAGCGGTATATCGGTATGCCAGCTTTAAGATCCTAAAAAAGATCGAATGAAAAGTACCGAAGGTGACTCTGGATCCGCCGCCGGTCAATGCTTCATACCGCTCCCGCATCTCCTCGGCTGCTGCCCGGGTAAAGGTGATTACCAGAATATCCCCCGGATCGATTCCGTACTCCTTCGTCAGATACTGGACCCGATGGGTGATCACCGTTGTTTTCCCTGATCCCGGTCCCGCCAGAACCATCATGGGACCATCTTTATGCATGATTGCCTGTGTCTGTGCTTTACTGAATGCCATTTCCTGTTTCCTTACTCCACAATTCAAGAATATCTCGGCATATTTGCTTCGAAATTCGCATTTTGACGTGCAAAACATCCTTCTGCCGCGCATCTGAAGCAAATCTGTCAAGTACAAATGTAAGAAAAGTGCGCCTTGGAATGTATTTCTCACAAAGCGCACCTTTTCACTGCTTTTCATGCATCTACGATACATGAAAAAGCAGTTGTTTATTTACTACCTACTGATTTAATCTGCGAAGCCAAACTTGCTTCAAGTCGAATATCTACGATTACGACAGCCTACTGCTGTGCCTCCAGAAGCTCGATTCCCTTCTTGATACGGCGGATGGACTCATCCTTGCCCAGAACTTCCATGATCTCGGTAGCTCCTGCCGGCGTCATCTGCTTGCCGGATACAGCGGTACGGATCGGCCACATTACAAAGCCGGTCTTAACGCCCTCTTTGGATACATACTCGGACAGCGCCGCGTACAGGGCGTCGTTGGAGTAATCTTCCTGTGCTTCCAGAATCGGCAGAACATCTTTTAATACCTTTAAGGATGTCTCCAGATTGGTCTTCATCTTCTTGTGAACATACATCTGCGGATCATACTCCGGCAGTGTCTCAAAGAAATCGATGTGTCCCTCGATATCCGGGAAAATCTCGATTCTCGTCTTAACCATCGCCGCGATCTTCTTCAGATCCAGATCCTTGGTGATTACTTTCTTGATGTACGGCTCTGCCATCTCATAGAACTTATCAAAATCCATCGCCTTGATGTACTCGCCGTTCATCCATTTCAGTTTTACCATATCGAAAACAGCCGGAGATTTGCTGATATTCTTGTAGTTGAACTCTTTTACCAGCTCGTCTAAGGAGAAAATCTCCTGATTATTTTCCGGTGACCAGCCAAGCAGGGCAACGAAGTTGACAACTGCCTCGGAAATGAAGCCCTGATCGATCAGATCCTGATAGGAAGAATGACCGCTTCGCTTGCTCAGCTTCTTGTGCTCCTCGTTCGTGATGGTCGGGCAGTGCACATAAACCGGAACCTCCCATCCGAATGCGTCGTACAGACGGTTGTACTTCGGTGACGAAGACAGGTACTCGTTACCGCGGACTACATGGGTGATCTGCTGTAAATGATCGTCCACCACATTTGCGAAGTTGTAGGTCGGGAATCCATCCGATTTGATTAAAACCATATCATCCAGCTCGGAGTTATCTACGGAAATATCCCCGTAAATCTCATCGTGGAAGGTAGTCTTTCCCTCGGTCGGATTGTTCTGACGGATGACAAACGGCTTTCCTGCCTTTAAGTTTGCCTCTACCTCTTCCTTGGAAAGGTGCAGGCAGTGCTTATCATAGGTCATGATCTCTTCGCCGTTTACTTCTCTCTTTAAGCTGTTTAAGCGTTCCTGATCGCAGAAACAGTAATAAGCTTCGCCTTTATCGATCAGCTTCTTCGCATATTCCATGTAGATGCCCTGTTTCTGACGGTCGCTCTGTACATACGGGCCAACCGGACCTCCGATGTCCGGACCTTCGTCATGCTTCAGTCCGGTATCGCGCATCGTATTGTAAATGATCTCGGTCGCGCCTTCAACGAAACGCTCCTGATCGGTATCCTCGATTCGCAGGATAAAATCGCCGCCCTCATGTTTTGCAATCAGGTATGCGTATAATGCAGTTCTTAAGTTTCCTACATGCATTTTGCCTGTCGGGCTCGGTGCGTATCTGGTTCTGATCTTTGTCATACTTTTCACACGGCTGTCTGAAAGCTTATGTTCCAAACAGTTTTTCCTTTCCTAGAAATAATTAAAATATTGGAATGATAAAATAAAGTAACTGTTCCGTAGGTCTGCGCATTTACTGCGCTGACCGTACGAAAACATGGACCAGCAGGCAGGTAATTTATATCACGCCTTCATATTCAGCAGATGGCACGCCAGCTGGAAATAAATCATCAGGCTGCACGCATCCACGATCGTCGTGATCATCGGCGACGCCATGATCGCCGGGTCGAGATGGATTGTCTTCGCCGCAATCGGAAGCACACATCCGATCGTCTTCGCGATGATAACCGTGCAGAACAGGCTGATAACTACCGTCAGGCAGATGAGTACCTGCCCCGGATACTGGATCATCAGGCGCACGAAATTGACAAGCGCCAGAGAAAGTCCACAGAGCATTCCCACGCGGATTTCTTTCCACATAACTTTCAGAATATCCGCCGGTTCTACCTCGCCGACCGCCATACCACGGATGATCATCGTGCTCGCCTGGCTGCCGGAGTTTCCGCCCGTATCCATCAGCATCGGAATAAACGTAACCAAAAGCGGAATTACCGAAAAGGCATTCTCATATTTTAACAAAATACCGCCGGTCACCATACTGCTCAACATCAGGATCATCAGCCACGGAATACGGTTTCTCGCGAGCTGGAACACGCCCGTCTTCAGGTACGGCTTCTCACTCGGCAGCATCGCCGCCATCTTCTCAAAGTCCTCCGTCGCCTCCTGCTCCATGACATCCATGACATCATCGACCGTGATGATGCCGACCAGACGGTCTTCGCCGTCCACAACCGGTAAACTCAAGAGGTTGTACTCATTGAACGTCTCCACAACCTTTTCCTGGTCTTCCGTCGTATACGCCTTGATCACATGCGGATCCATGATATCGCCCATGAGCGCCGCATAATCATTCATCAGAAGATCCTTGACCGTCACAACGCCCTCTAAGCGGCGTTTTTCATCCATGACATAGCAGGTGTAAATCGTCTCCTTGTCCACGCCATATTTCCGGATATAATCAAATGCCTGCTCCACCGTCATATTTTTCTTGAGTCCCACGTACTCCGCCGTCATGACGCTTCCGGCGCTGTTTTCCGGATAATTGAGGAACTGGTTGATCAGTTTTCTCGTATCCGGGCTGGAGTTCTGAAGTACGCGCCGCACGATCGTCGCCGGCAGCTCCTCCAGCATATCGACCGCATCATCGACATACAGGTCGTCAATGATGGCACGCAGCTCATTATCCGTAATACTGGTAATGATGTGCTGCTGCTGTTCGACTTCCAGACAGGCAAATACCTCCGATGCCAGCTCTTTCGGCAGCATACGGAATACAACGACCGTCTTTTCTGAATCCAATTCTTCGATAAATGAGGCAATATCCACCTCATTCATCTCGACCAGCTGGCTTTTCAGCTCCCGGTACTTCTTCCCGGTCAGCAGAGCCAGCAGCTCTTCTTTCTTCTCTTCTTCTAACATTCCCGTCTCCTTCCAAAATATTGTCATTTTGGAAATCGGACAGGCTGCTCCCTTCCTGCTCCTGCACACAGGCAGAATGCCGGAAACTTATCCACAGATGCGGCAGTGTACACAAGGAATCCGCTGTTTGCAGCTGTCATTCCTGCAAATGCATGTGTACGCTGCCTTCGGTTCTGGGTAGCTGCCGTCTGATTCCGCCTTATGACTCCGGCTTTCCATTGTGTTCACTCCTCTCCTGATTTTCTCGCATGAAAACATCCGGCAGATTGATGCTCGATACCGGATGTCTCTTTTTATTATAATAATTGAATGAAAAAATAGCAATCTTTTTATCGAAGTTATCCAAAAAAACGTTGTTAAAAAGTAATTGTTCACGGGTAGACACTTTGGGAACCGAAAATGCCGCTCAGATACCACCACGGCGGCAGCAGCTTTCGCACACCCGCGGCTCCCGGCAAAAAGACTGAAGCGTCAAAAAAGATCGGGCAGAGCAGGAGGCTCGCAAGGATAAACACCGGAATCAGCGCCGCCAGAAATCCCGGCTTCCGGCAGACTGCCAGGCATCCAAAGGCATACATGGTCACGAAGAAGAGATAAAAAAGCAGCTTTCCCGCCTCTAAAAGCGGCTCTGCCCCATTTCCCGACGCCAGAAGCGCCGCATAGGCCGAAATGGATGCTAAAAAGACAAACGCCGCGATCTCCGCCGTCTGCAGCAGCCACCGCTCCCGGCTCCGGACCGCCGCATAAAGCCCGCGCTCTGCATCCTCGCCCGCCATGACAGCTGCCGCCAGCCCCATGATAAAAAGGAAAACCGCCGTCAGCCCGCGCACTGGAAAGACCACCTTCATCGCCCCTGTCTGCAGTGCCGTTCCTCCCTGTAAGGTCTGATAATCAAAGGTAAAGGTGCTTCCGTTGCTGCGGTATTTTTCATAGAGTTCCATCAGCACACCGCACGCCTTTTCCCGCGCCTCCGTCGTCTGGCAGCGCGCCATCACCGTCTGGAATGCCGCTCCATTTTTCCCATAGTCCGCCAGCAGTTCCCGCCCGTACACCTCGAACAGTTCAGAAAATATCTTTTCTGATATAATTTTCTCTGCCACCGTGGACGGCGACACCAGCACGCGGACCGCACGGGTATAATGCCCCTCGTCCAGCCGTTCTTTTAATCTCTCTGGAAACAGGTAGGCGCACTCCGCCCGTCCGGTCATAACCGCCTTCTTTGCCTCTTCCTCCGTCCCGCATGGATAAAAGAAAAATGAACGGCTCTCTTCCGATTCCAATCTTTCTGCAAGCGCCTGATTCCACGCATCCGTTCCCGGGCAGAGCGCCACCGCGATCCGCCCGGAATCCCGTTTTTCCACCTGATGGAGCACGCCCATTCCCAATGGAAAAATCAGAAGAAATAGGAGGAACACCGGGCGGTAAAGAGCCCGCCGCAGCGTCATTCCAAACATACAGAACCACCACGCCAGCTTCCGCATCCGTCAATCCCTCCTTTTTCCGGCGGCAAGCGCCAGTGCAAAGCATGCCAATGCAGCCGCTGCCAGTTTCCACAGCACCGAAACCGCCCCTGTCTCCTCGCCCGAAGCAATAAAGCGGATTCCATCCATCCAGAGCGCCGTCACCGTCATATTTCCGACTTTCTGAACCAGTTCCGGCAGAAAGACGGACGGGATGATGCCGCCCGCCAGAAAGAGAAATACCACATTGACCGCAAACAACGTCAAAATCGCCGCTGCCGAACTTCTGCACACCTCATAAAACAGCAGAATCCACGCCGAAACTGCCGTGCAGGTCAGCCCCCACGCCGCCAGTTCTTCTCGCCCCGCCAGCGCATATCCCTTCTGCACCGCCCCGCCATAGCCGCCCGCCGTGACTGCCATCAGAAGAAGCGTCATGCACAAGCATTTGCAGAAAAGCGGATACCACCGCCGGATCCCGATGCGCCGAAGCCCCTGTTCCAGCGCCTCCGTCTGGGGAGCCAGAAACGGCGCTGCCGGGATTCCGGTAAGAATCATCAGAAATACAATCCCCGAAATTCCATAAAAGACCGCCGTCGATACATTCCCTGCAGCGCTGACCGTTTTCTTCCGGAAAAGTGCCTCGCGGTTCATCGCATATTTTAAAAAGATACGGTTCAAATCCTGTTCAGACACTGAAATCTGTTCCGGCACTCCCTGGATATTTAAACATTCATTTGCCGCGTAGATCGCCGCCTGCGAAGTGCCAAGCATCGAACTGCCCGACTCTGCCAGCTCCCGGAAAACAGCTTCTTCCAGCCCGCTCTCATCCGGAAACCAGATCGTGGCGGGCTGGTTCGTTCCGTCCAAAATGCCGCGCGCCATGCCGGACGGCACCTCGAAAACCGCTTGAAGCTCCCCGCTTTTCATCTTTTGGAACGCTTCATCGTGTTCCAGATATGAAAAGTCGCAGAGACTTTCCACGCTGTCCAGCGAGGCAATCATTTTGGTTATCTTTTCCGAAAGCGCATCGTCCTCCGGAAGCACCACGCCCACCTCAATTTTCTTTAAAGATGTTTCCCCATATAAAACCTTAGACGCCGAAAATGCCGCCATGCCGACGAGCAGCACCATCACCGCCAGCCCTGCCAGAAAATACGGCAGCTGGCGGAGCAGGCGCTTTCCGGTCAGCAGCAGATATATCATATATGTTCGCATTTTCCGTCGCCTATGACATGACTTTCAGGAGAATTGCGAACAGGTTGCCTGTTATCTCCGTTGTGACCTGGTTATAATCCTCCTCGGAGGAAGCCAGCACATCAAATGGAACGCCGTCCGGCTGCGCGATCTCATCCTCCAGCGGGTTGACATAATAGGAACCGGCAAATTCAACATAAGAACTGCTTCCATTTAACAATGTAGTTTCCAGACGCAGGGAATCCATATCGATATGGACGCTCTCGCCCTTTGAAAGGTCGCTGACCGCGCCATTCGCCGTGAGCGACGCCTGAGACGCACCGTTACTCTGCAGATCCATCTTTACCTCATAACTGCCGTCCGCGATCTGATAGTCGCCATCCAGGATAAACTGGTATTTCTCTTCGTCGCCTTGCAGGGTCGCAATTACCTGACCACTCCAGCTCTTTCCAGCCTCGTAAGCGCCTGTTTTATCCAGGGAAACCGTGATAATCTGACCGTCCGAATCCTCAATATTTAACGCCCCATTCACATTCGACAGCATGTTGTAACCGCCGCCAAAGGAAACATCGCCGTAAAAACGGACATTTTCTTCGTCAACCGTTGCATCCGTCTCATAGGAAAATCCAGCCATTTTGCCATCTTTTCTCACATAGACATCCATCGTCACATCCCCGATGGTATTTTCCATTTCCTCTACCAGATTGTCCAGCACCGCTTCCGCCTGCGCCCAGAGTTCCTTCTGCTGTTCCTCCGGATCCACGCTCTCTCCGTCCCCGTCCGCTGCATAGATGCTGCTTGCGTCGCCTGCCAGTTCCAGATAGCGCACCACATCCTGTTTGAGTGTCTCATCATTCAGGAAAAATTCTCTCGTCGTCTTTGCAAAGCGAATCAGCGCATCCTTCGGCAAAGTCACATGGTAACCGCGGCAGTTCTCGCTCTGTCCGTCGATCGTAAACTCTTTTTTGTCATTCTTAGTGACGGTCATAGCCGTTTTGAGGTCATCAATCGCCTTGCTTCCCTCTTTGTAGCGGTTCCAGAGTGCTTTCAGATCCATCATCGGCTCCTCGTCCGAAAGCGCTTCCTTGTACTGTCCCAGATAATTTGCCAGCCCCTCAATATCAATCCCCTGCTCTTCGAGCTTCTGCGCCGCATACGGAGAATTAATGAGCTGTCCTTCCAGATCATTGACATAGTCAAGGGTAAACTTACGGCTGGAAAGTGCCGGAATCGCCGCCATGATCTGTGTATCATCCATGTAAAGCTGTGCGTCCGCCAATTCTCCGCCGCCATACTGCAAGGAAAGATTTAGCAGCTGCCGTCCGCTGTCCACATCGCGCTTCACATCCAGACCGATGCCCGCACCGCTCATCTGGTTCAGGGATTCATCGGAAATACCTGTCATGCTTAACTCCATCCCCGTCTGCGCGGATCCCTTCTGTAAAAGTTTTTCCAGCTCTTTCGTCCCAAAGATCTCCTCAGACGGATTTAACTGCCCTTCCGCCGTGATGCTCTTGAACGCATCGATCACTGTATCCTTCGGGTCTGCCTGATGGCTGAGCATCACACCGCCGCCGACCACGACCACCGCTGCGGCTGCTCCGGCTGAAATGAGCCATTTCTTCCTGCCAGAACCATTTCCGCCCGTTCTGCCGCCGTCACTACCGCCTGCAGCATTTCCACCGATTCCGCCGCCAGCACCAGCAAATCCGCCTGCACTGGTTCCATCCGCTGTGTCAGATGCGGCCGTAAGCGCCTGCGCCGCTGCCTCTGCCGGGTTTAGCGGGGTTGAATTGCTTGACATGTTTGCATTGTTTGTATTGTTTGCATTATTTCTCTCTTCCATCTTGTATCTCCTCCTGTTTTCTCACTCTTAAAACGTTACTGTTCACGCATACGTGCCCAGTAACCTTAAAACCTCTGTATCAGCTCCCGCGCCGAAAGCCCTGCCTCCGTCGGAACCAGCACACCGTCCTTTAATACATAAAGGGTTGTACACGCCCCTATCTCTCCCATCTCATGGGACGTTAAAAGAACTGTCCCCCCTGCTTTCACATAGCTCCTGATATAAGTCAGGATCTGCTCCTTTGCCTCCAGGTCAAGCGCTGCCCCCGGTTCATCGAGAATCAGGATATCCGCGCGTCCGGAGAGTGCCGCCGCGATGCTCAGCCTCTTTTTCTCTCCGCCTGAAAGCCGTCCCGCCTGCGTTTTCAAGAATCGGTCCACGCCCAGCACATGACCGACGCCGCATTCCAGATCCCGCTCCATCTCCCGCCGTTTCCCCCGGAACCAGAGACGGTAATTATCAAATGCCGTCAGCTCCGGGATCAATGGATTTTCCTGAGGCACATAGGCGATTTTTTCTTCTAATAGACGATGTCTTCCAAGCGCCTCCTGCCCGTCAATCCGAATACTCCCCCGATCCGGCTTGCGGATCCCCGCGAGGATCGAGAGCAGCGTCGTCTTGCCGCATCCATTTCCGCCGACAATCCCGATGCATTCCCTTGGATTTGCCCGAAAAGAGACATTTTTTAGGATCGTCCTTCCGCGGTACCGTTTTTCTATCCCTGTTACCTCTAACATATTTTTCCTCTTTGTAAAGTAAAAAGGAACACAGCAAAGCAGAAGCGAACCGCTTCTCTGCCTTGCAGCATTCCTTACTTTATCTGGTCTGCGCCGCAGTGATGCAGGCACATTAATTTTATGATGGATGATTGCAGCACATCGTGTGCATTTGCAATCTATTTATTATTTATTTTCAGCCAGATCGCCTGGTTTCATGCTCAGGTTGATACGACCCATCTTATCGACCTCAATTACCTTTACAGTAACTTCATCGCCGATGTTGACAACATCCTCTACCTTCGCTACGCGCTTGTCCGAAAGCTTGGAAATATGAACCATACCATCTTTGTTCGGAGCCAGCTCTACGAATGCACCAAAATTCATGATACGGACAACGGTACCTGTCAGAATCTGACCCGGCTCGATGTCGGTCACGATGCCCTTGATGATGGAAACTGCCTTGTCGATCATTGCCTGATCGGTGCCGCATACAGCTACGCTGCCATCGTCCTCGATATCGATCTTAACGCCGGTCTGCTCGATGATCTTGTTGATTACCTTGCCCTGTTTGCCGACTACATCGCCGATCTTCTGCGGATCGATGGAGATCTGAACGATCTTCGGAGCATACTGGCTGACGGTCTTTCTCGGCTCGGAGATAACCGGCGCCATAACTTCATCCAGAATGTAGATTCTTGCCTCTCTCGTCTTAGCGATTGCCTCCTCGATGATCGGGCGGGTCAGACCGTGGATCTTGATATCCATCTGGATGGAAGTAATACCCTTGTGAGTGCCGCCTACCTTGAAGTCCATATCGCCGAAGAAGTCTTCCAGACCCTGGATATCAGTCAGAACGATGTAATCATCATCGGTGTCGCCTGTTACCAGACCGCAGGAAATACCAGCTACCGGAGCTTTGATCGGTACACCTGCTGCCATCAGGGACAGAGTGGATGCACAGATACTTGCCTGGGAGGTAGAACCATTGGATTCCATCGTCTCAGATACGGTACGGATTGCATACGGGAACTCTTCCGCAGTCGGAAGTACCGGCACAAGCGCACGCTCCGCCAACGCACCATGACCGATCTCACGGCGTCCCGGTCCTCTGGACGGTTTGGTTTCGCCTACGGAGTATGACGGGAAGTTGTAATGGTGCATATATCTCTTGGATGTCTCGTTCTCATCCAGTCCGTCGATCTTCTGTGCCTCGGACAGCGGAGCCAGTGTACAGATATTTAAAATCTGTGTCTGTCCACGGGTGAACATACCGGAACCATGTACACGCGGCAGAATGTCGATCTCTGCTGCCAGCGGACGGATTTCGGTGATACCGCGACCATCCGGACGCTTGTGATCCTTGAGGATCATCTTGCGGACAGTCTTCTTCTGGTACTGATATACAGCCTCACCCAGAACAGCCAGCCACTCCTCGTTATCAGCGAATGCCTCTTCCAGGCGCTCGGTGATTGCGCGGATATTCTCTTCTCTCTTCTGTTTCTCGTCTGTAAATACAGCCTCTTCCATCTCTTCCTGCGGAACCAGCTCACGAATCGCTGCAAACAGCTCTTCCGGAACTGCACAGCTCTCGTAGGAATGTTTCGGCTTGCCGCACTCTGCTACGATGGTGTCGATGAATTTGATGATCTCCTGGTTTACTTCGTGTGCCTTGAAGATCGCGTCGATCATGATGTTCTCCGGAACTTCCTTTGCGCCAGCCTCGATCATGATAACCTTCTCGCGGGTGGAAGCAACGGTCAGAGCCATATCAGATACTTTCTTCTGTGCGTTAGTCGGGTTTACGATAAACTCGCCGTCGATCATGCCGATCTGGGTGGTCGCACACGGACCATCAAACGGGATATCGGAAATGCAGGTTGCGATTGCAGAACCTAACATCGCGGTATACTCCGGGCTGCAGTCCTGGTCAACGGATAATACGAGGTTATTTAAGGTAACATCGTTGCGGTAATCCTTCGGGAACAGCGGACGCATCGGACGGTCGATAACACGTGCTGTCAGAACTGCGTTCTCAGATGCCTTTCCCTCTCTCTTGTTAAATCCTCCCGGGATCTTTCCTACGGAATATAATTTCTCCTCGTATTCCACGCTCAGGGGGAAGAAATCGATTCCCTCCCTTGGCTTTGAGGATGCTGTTGCGGTTGCAAGTACAACGGTATCGCCGTAGTGCATGAATGCTGCACCATTGGCCTGTGCTGCCACCCTGCCCACTTCCACGGTCAGTTTGCGTCCTGCCAGGTCCATACTAAAACTTTTAAACATATTGGTGTCTCCTTTTCTTTCATTAAATATTGTTAGTTGGGAGACAAAAAAGATGCCGAAACTACTGATCTGCCTGCAGAATGCCTGATCCTGACTTGCTTTTTGTCAATTCCTGCAGGTACATCAGCGGTCTCGGAATTTCTCCCTTGTCCGCCCATGATACTATGCCTTATGGCTTTCTCCCTGGTACTTCCATGTCTTTTGCCTGTTTGAAAAAGCAAATATAGGGTGGAGTCCCCTCCACCCTAATCTTCAGAATTACTTTCTGATACCAAGCTTCTCGATTAATGCACGATATCCTTCCAGGTCTGTCTTCTTTAAGTAATCAAGAAGACCTCTTCTCTGTCCAACCATCATCAGAAGACCTCTTCTGGAGTGATGATCCTTTGGATTCTGCTTCAGATGTTCGGTCAGTTCTGTGATTCTCTCTGTCAGAATGGCAATCTGAACCTCAGGTGAACCTGTGTCCCCTGGCTTACGGCCATACTCTGCGATAATCTGTGCTTTCTTTTCCTTTGAAATCATGGTGTTTCCTCCTTAATATTATTCATCTCACCAAAAACCAGGCTGCCGGCTGGAGTCACCAGGTAACCGGGCATCGGCGTTATTTCATACCGACTTAGTATAGCATAAATGGGTGGGGTTGTAAAGTGCGAAAAAATAAATTTGGCGGGAGTAAATTTGGCATGAGGGTGTCTCCCGTCTCACCCCTGTGCAATCATCTCCGGATGGTTTTCATAATATGCATTGGCAAACTCTTTATCCTTCTCAATCCGCTCCTTCAGTTCCTCAAAGGAGGTGAATTTTTGTTCCGGGCGGTCGAAGGCCAGGAGCTGGACTTCTATATTTTTACCGTAGATGTCGCCTTCCAGGCCAAAGATATAGGTCTCCACGCCTGCGGGGTATTCTCCTCCTACCGTGGGCTTTTTGCCGATATTGGTGACGCCTTTATAGTAGACGCCGTCCACCAGCACCCGTGATACGTAAACGCCGTATCTGGGCAGGCGCTTGATGGGAGGCGGAAGGATATTGGCTGTGGGGAAGCCCAACAGGCTGCCTCCGATGTGGTTGCCGTGCACTACTTCCCCGTGGATGGCATAGGGCTGGCCCAGCAGCTGGTTGGCCTTTTCCACATTGCCCTTTTCCAGCTCCTCACGGATATAGGTGCTGCTGATGTCACGCCTGTGGTCCTTTTCCTTTTCTATGACATGGAGATGGTAACCCAGGTCACGGGCCATGGCAGAGAGCAGCTCTGCGCTGCCCGCTCCCTTGTAGCCAAAGCTGCAGTCCGGGCCTACCACGATTTCCCTGGCATGCATGCGGCCTGCCAGAATGTCCTTTACAAAGGCTTCCGGCTCCATATGGCGTGTTTCCTCGGTAAAGGGGTATTCCACCAGATAATCAATCCCCACCTTCTCCATGTTGGCCCGGCGCTCCAGGTTGGTGGTGATGACGGTCTGGGGCTTTCCCGTGACTGCTGTTCCCGGAGCCGTGCCAAAGGTGATTTCCGTGCCCGAATGGATAGATTCGATTACCATATTTGTCCCGCGGTTTTTATCTTCTTTCAAAATATGGTAGATAC
>ERZ838827.763-NODE-763-length-32813-cov-11.496032_pt1 | contig 32813 bp, 28 predicted proteins | sample MGYA00519881_ERZ838827 | MGnify/ENA primary metagenome ERZ838827 (study PRJEB31850, sample SAMEA3708842) | human gut metagenome | biome: human gut; feature: human-associated habitat; material: faeces | place: China | collected 2014 ...
CTGGAGACCCGCTCCAAGGGCAAGACCAGCCAGGCCATCACCCGCCTGATGGATCTGGCCCCCAAGACCGCCATGGTGCTGCGGGACGGCGCGGAGGTAGAGGTACCCGTGGAGGACGTGGCGGTGGGCGACCTCATCGTGGTCCGCCCCGGCGGCCGCATCCCGGTGGACGGGGTGGTGACCGAGGGGGCCTCCTCGGTGGATGAGTCCGCCCTCACCGGCGAGAGCCTGCCCGTGGAGAAGCTGCCCGGCGCCAAGGTGGCCGCCGCCTCCATCAACAAGTCCGGCTCCTTTACCTTCCGGGCCACCCGGGTGGGGGAGGACACCACGCTGGCCCAGATGATCCGTCTGGTGGACGAGGCGGCCTCCTCCAAGGCCCCCATCGCCAAGCTGGCCGACAAGGTGGCGGGGGTATTCGTCCCCGTGGTCATCGCTATTGCCGTCGTCACCGCCGCTGTTTGGCTCATCGCCACCGGCGGGGACGTGACCCGGGCCCTCACCGCCGGGGTGGCGGTGCTGGTCATCTCCTGCCCCTGCGCCCTTGGATTGGCCACCCCCGTGGCCATCATGGTGGGCACCGGCAAGGGCGCGGAGAACGGCATCCTGATCAAGTCCGCCGAGGCGCTGGAGACCCTGCACACCATCCAGACCGTGGTGCTGGACAAGACAGGCACCCTCACCCAGGGCAAGCCGGTGGTCACCGACTGCCGCCCCGCCCCAGGTGTGACGGAGGAGGAGCTTCTGTGCCTGGCCGCCTCCCTGGAGAAGCCCTCCGAGCACCCCCTGGCCGACGCCATCACCGCCGAGGCTCAGGCCCGGAACATCCCCCTGGCCCCTGTGGAGGACTTTCTGGCCACCCCGGGCCGGGGTATCCGCGGCGTCATCCAGGGTCAGCAGCTCCTGGCGGGCAACCGGGCCATGCTGGAGGAGGCCGGCGTCCCGCTGGACGGCTTCGACGCGGTAGCGGAGGGGCTGGCCCAGGCGGGCAAGACGCCGCTGTACTTCGCCGGGGACGGTCGGATGCTGGGCGTGGTGGCGGTGGCCGACACCCCCAAGCCCACCAGCGCAGAGGCTGTCCGCGCCTTCCAGGCCATGGGCATCGACGTGGTCATGCTCACCGGCGACAACCGGCGCACCGCCGAGGCGGTGGGCCGCCAGCTCGGCGTGAACCGGGTGGTGGCCGAGGTGCTGCCCCAGGACAAGGAGAAGACCGTGGCAGAGCTCCAGGCCCAGGGGAAGCGGGTGGCCATGGTGGGCGACGGCATCAACGACGCCCCCGCCCTGGCCCGGGCCGACGTGGGCCTGGCCATCGGCGCGGGCACCGACGTGGCCATCGAGTCGGCCGACGTGGTGCTCATGAAGAGCGATCTGCTGGACGCGGTCACCGCCGTCCAGCTCTCCAGGAAGGTCATCCGCAACATCAAGGAGAACCTGTTCTGGGCCTTCATCTACAACATTATCGGCATACCCCTGGCCGCCGGGGTGTGGTATCCCCTGTTCCAGCTCCAGCTCTCCCCCATGTTCGGCGCGGCGGCCATGAGCCTGTCCTCCGTGTGCGTGGTGTCCAATGCCCTGCGCCTCAAGTTCTTCCGCCCGGAGCGCCGGGAGTCCCCCGCCGCCCCGGTTTCAGAAGGAACCCCCAAATCTGTGGAAACGAAAGGAACGAGTGCTATGACCAAGACCATGAGCATCAACGGCATGATGTGCGCCCACTGCCAGGCCCACGTGGAGAAGGCCCTCAACGCCATCGACGGCGTGGAGGCCAAGGTGAACCTGGAGGCCAAGACCGCCACCCTTACCCTGTCCAAGGACGTGTCCGACGACGTGCTCAGGGGCGCTGTCACGGAGGCGGGCTACGAGGTGGTCTCCATTCAGTAACAGCCCTCCCAGGAAAAGGGCCCGGTGCAGACTGCACCGGGCCCTTTTTTGGTATTTTCATTTGCTTTTATAGTTCCTGGTATGTGGGCACATTCTCCTGTTTTCGATAAAATAAAAGTTTCAGATCAAAAAAAGGAGGACGGAACGTGGCTGGAACAATCTACGGCTATATCCGAGTCAGTACCCGGGAACAGAACGAAGACCGGCAGCGGCTGGCTCTGGCTGCCCTGCCGGTGCCGGAGGAGAACATCTATATGGACAAGCAGTCCGGCAAGGACTTTGAGCGCCCCCAGTACCGACGGCTGGTGCGCCGCCTGCGGCGGGATGATCTTCTGTATGTCAAAAGCATCGACCGACTGGGGCGCAACTACAGCGAGATTCTGGAACAGTGGCGGATGCTCACCAAGGAAAAGGGCGTGGACATCGCCGTACTGGACATGCCCCTTCTGGACACCCGGCGAGGCAAGGATTTGATGGGCACCTTTCTCAGCGACATTGTGCTCCAGGTGCTCTCCTTCGTGGCGGAAAACGAGCGCGACAACATCCGCCAGCGGCAGGCGGAGGGTATCGCGGCAGCCAAGGCCCGGGGCGTACGCTTTGGCCGCCCTCCCCTTCCCCTCCCAGACAATTTCCACATGCTCCATCAGGCCTGGCGGGGCCAAAAAATAACACTCCGACAGGCGGCCAGGGCCTGCGGAATGCCCACAGGGACCTTCTATTCCAAGGCAATAAAACTGGAAACACCGGACTAAACAAATGGAGGTATTTCCGAAAATTTGAAAACCTGTACTTTTTTAAAAATTTAACTCTGTCCCCATATTTCCGAATATGCTGCGTGTTTTACAAGAAATCAATTAGTAGCAACAAGTTATTTAAATCATAAAATGAAGCTGAAAAAGTACACTTTTTCAAACAATTAAAGCTGGTTTTGAGATTCTCTGTTCTCCAATCTTTAATCGGAGCAATTTGGGTTCAAATTAAGCCTTTGCTACAATTTTTTTAATTTTAAAAGGTACACGTTTTCAAACAGAAAGGAGGGCGCGGCGCAGCAGCCAATTCGCGTTCAAGGATGCATCTGTTATGAGAGATAGAGAATAAAGGAGAACATGCCTTATGAGAACACAGGAAAAGCATGCAACACGGTTTCGCTCCATCCAGACCTCACTTATATTCGTTATCGTACCGGTAGTTATTATATCCATGGCAGTCCTCTCGCTGATGGGATACCTGAGCTCCAAGGCCATCATCCAAACCAGCGCAGGCAACGAAATGTCCCAGTGCCTTTCGGTAGCCATGGGTTCCATCGAAATGTCGCTGTCCAATAACCGCATGGTTGCTGAAACTATGGCGCGCGGCGTGGAGGCTGTCCAAAGGCAGGCTGTAAAGGGGGAGCAGACCGCGTCAGATTGGGATGCGGCAGCCTATCAGGAAATTCTGACCTCCTTTGTGGGGAGCAACCCGGAGACGTTCGGCGGCGGGATTTGGTTCGAGCCCTACCAGTACCGACCGGAGCAGCGGTATTTCTCTCCCTATTGCATGCGCCAGAATGGAGCCGTCACTTATGTAGACAACTATTCTCTGGGGGAGGGCGTCTATTATACCGACCAGGATTGGTACACAAACGCCGCCAATACCACTCAAAAGTCCGTTTGGTCTGCTCCATATTACGATGAATTTGCCCAGATTTCCATGGTGACCTCCTCCGCACCGATCTACGACGAGACCGGCCGCCTGCTGGGAGTCGCCACAGCGGATATTGACCTGACTCAGATGCAGCAGATGGTGCTCTCGCTGGACGTTGTGGCCAACGGCCGTGCCTTTCTGATTGATGATACTGGGGTATACATTGCAGACGAGGACAGCGAGAAGCTCCTGTCCGCCAACATATTGGAGGATGACAACCCTTCATTCGCCGCGCTTGGGCGGCAGATTCTGAGCCAGCAGGAGGGCTCCGGCAGCTACACGGCAGACGGTCAAACCTATCTGGCCTGGTACCGCCAGATCCCGGACAGCGGCTGGTATATCGTCACCACAGCCTCGGAGCAGGAGCTGATGGCGGACGCCCATACGCTTGGCATCACGCTTTCCATCCTGTGCGCGGTATTTGCCGCCCTTCTGTTTTTCATCCTTCTGGCCTATCTCCGGCGGAGCATCGTCCGGCCCCTCCACACCCTCCAGGCTACCACACAGAAAATCGCGGACGGAAACCTGTCTGTGGAGATCCCGCGCAATTCCAAATATGAATTTGGGGCTGTAAGCCTTTCCCTGGAGCAGATGGTGGAGCGGTTAAGGCTGTATATTGATTACATCTCCGAGATATCTGCTGTTCTGACCCAAATGGCGGACGGAGACTTTTCCTTTGCCCTCCAGCATGATTACGCCGGAGAATTCTCCTCCATCAAGGAGGGGCTCCTCAACACGAGAGGCCGGGTATCCGATGCACTGAAATCCATCGCGTCGTCTGCGGACCAGGTGAGCTCCGGAGCAGAACAAATTGCCATCAGCGCCCAGTCCCAGGCGCAGGGAGCCACCGAGCAGGCATCCAGCGTCCAGCAGTTGGCTGCCATGATGTCGGAAATGGAGCACGATGTCGATCTGAACACGGAAAAAATCACTGAGGTCAACCAAAAAATGCAGGAGGTTTCACAGGAGGTTCAGGAGGGCGGCCGCAAAATGGAGCGCATGCTGACGGCTATGGATGAGATCACCTCTACCTCCAATGAAATCGGGCAGATTGTCAAAAATATTGAGGATATCGCCTTCCAGACCAATATTCTCGCCCTGAACGCGGCGGTAGAGGCCGCCCGTGCCGGCAGCGCCGGAAAAGGCTTTGCAGTGGTGGCGGACGAGGTACGGAGCTTAGCCGGCAAGACCGCAGCGGCATCCAAGGAAACTGCGGAGCTGATCGCCAATGCCCTCTCAGTGGTGGAGAAGGGCAAGGCTCTCGCCGATGAAACCGCCGCTTCCTTCCGACTCGTCACCCAAGGGGTTACCCTGGCGTCCGACAGCGCCCAGGTCATCAGTGAGCTCTCCCAACAGCAGAAGTCTTCCATTCACCAGGCCAAGGCAGGATTTGACCAGATCTCCAGTGTTGTACAGACCAGCTCCGCTACGGCGGAGGAGAGCGCCGCCGCCAGCGAGGAGCTGTCCGGACAGGCTGAGCTGTTGAAGGAGCAGGCTGCGAAATTCAGGCTGCATACCGAGGAACTGTAACCGTCCTTCCCCCGCCGGAGTCTTGTGGCAGGCTGTACAGACCCTCCCTCCCCTTCCAGAACTTCTGCATTGAAATGCTCCTACTGTTTTAGTATGATAACACCACAGCCCGCGCCGGACGCCGGCCGGGACGTTCAACAAAAAGGAGCATCATCTATGCGAAAGATTCCTGCCGCCCTGCTCTCCCTGGCCCTGACGGCCTCCCTGACCGCCCCGCTGGCCTCGGCCGCCGGAACCGGAAGCACTCTGCCGGAGCTGGACGGCCACTGGAGCCAGTCCGCCTTCGAGCGCTGGCACGCCTACGGCATTGTAGAGGGTGACAGCCGCGGCATGCGTCCCGACGCCAACATGACCGTGGGCGAGTTTGCCGCCATTCTGAGCCGCGCGATGGGCTACACCGAGACTGTGGAGAACCCCTATGCCGATCTGAAGGGCACCGAATGGTACGCCCCCTACATCCTCCAGCTCACCGTCGCCGGGATTCTCCAGGGCGACGGCACCAACTGCAACGCCGAGGAGCCCATGAACCGGGAGCGGGCCACCGTGCTCTTTGCCCGGGCCCTGGGCATCCGTCCCACCGCCCAGCCGGATCTGAGCGGCTTTGTGGACGGCAAGGACGCCGCCGACTGGTCGGCCGGGTACATTGACGCCATGGCGAAGGATGGCATCATCCAGGGCGTGGGCAACCAGACTCTGGCCCTCGGGTCCAGCATCACCCGCGGCTCCGTGGTCAAAATACTGGACAGCTCCGTGGCCGAATATGCCGTGGAGGAGGGCGCCACCATCGACCAAGATGTGGACGGCATCCTGCTGGTGGCCGCCGATGATATCACCGTGGACGGCGCCGCCGTGTCCGGCAATCTGCTTGTAGCCCCCAAAGCCGGCGAGGCCAATCTGACCGTGAAGAACGCCAGGCTGGAGCGGGATCTGCGGGTTTCCACCCACGGCGCCACCCTGACTATGGCCGATTCCCAGGTGGAGGGCGACGTGGCCCTCTCCGGTGACCGCGCCAGCCTGACCCTGGGCAGCGGCGCGCAGCTTGCCCGTCTGGCTGTGGACGGGGCCGGCAGCTCCGTGTCCGTGGAGAGCGGTGCCTCTGTGGAGACCCTGACCGCCCGCGCCGCCGTCAAGGTGGACAACCAGGGCGCCATTAACAAGGCGGAGGTACAGGCCGACAACGTGGTGCTTGACGGCAAGCGTCCCGCCCACGTGGAGGTCGCCGACGATGTGGCCCCGCCCCAGAACAGTGAGGGCGAGGAGGTCACCGGCTCCGAGGACAGCCAGGAACCCGGCCAGGGTGGCGGCGGTTCCGGCGGGGGCGGCGGCTCCGTGTCTGAGGAGGCCGTAGCCGGCATCGTAGGCGTCCACCCTGTGGATCAGGACGGGGGCGAGGAGGACATGCCCTCCGTCACCGCCAAGGCCACCAAGAAAACCGGGGAGAACTTTGTCCGCATCGCCCTGTCCACCGACGGCGTGGTGCCCATCCACCAGAGCGAGGGTGCCGGCAAGGGCGCCTGGGTAGGCGTGGCCATTGAGGCCCCCGAGGGCTATGAGCAGGGCACCTTCCAGTACCACTTCGGCACCGAGGCCAGCGCCGAGGCCACCCAAAGCGCGGCCATCACGGAGGACTCCTCCATCGGCCAGGGCAAGTATGCGGTGTTCTTCCTCAACGCCTCCTCCACCGCGCCCAAGACCCACATCACCGTGAAGTGGGAGGGACAGGAGGCCGTGCAGTACGTGGTGGACCTGTCCGGCGTGCAGACGCCCGCCGTCAAGCTGACCGGCGTGACCGTCTCCACCCACGAGATGCCCTCCGGGGTCTCCTCCACCGCCGAGGGCCTGAGCTTTGACGGCAGCACCGCCCTGGTGCAGAACGGCGGCAGCGGCACCCTGACCCACACCCAGGTGGCCTCTATGGGCGGCGGCGGCGAGTATACCGTCTACTACACCGTGCCCCAGGCCATCCCCGGCGGCACCCTCCAGTTTGACAAAATTGCCCGCTCTGTCAACGGCGGCAAGTGGAACACCTGGGCCATGCCCAGCACCACCGAGGCCAATGCCGGCTCCGGCTGGTGGACCCGTGACGGCGAGAACTACTACTTCAAGTGGGGCGCCGTCTTCGCCGAGGAGGCGGAGGGGAGCTACCGGCTCAAGGACGGCGGCGTCTTTGACTACACCCTCTGCTTTATCGACACCGACGGCTCCCAGGACAATATCATCGCCACCTATACCTTCCAGATCGACCTGAGCGGCTACACCATCACTGCCGACGAATAATCTCCGAAGTGCCCCGGACAACGTCCGGGGCACTTTCTTTTCCCGCGGGCCTGTGGTATTATTAAGGGGTGAAAGGAGGCGCTGCCATGGCGTCACGCAGAAAACTTCCCCTTGTACTTTTTCTGATCACCCTCGTCCTTCTGGCCGGGGCGGTCGTTCTGCTCCTGCGGGGGCGTCCCGTCACGCTGGAGCGCATCGCGGCCCGGCAGGGCTACGCCATCACCGGCCAGGAGGAGGCCACCGTCACCCTCACCCTTTCCAGGGAGCAGATGCCGGAGGGCTTTCCCGAGGAGGTCCCCATCAGCCAGGCTGAGGGAGAGCTGAAGCTCCCCCTGCTCCAGGACGGGGACACCACCTTCTATCTCACCGCCTTTGCCCGGTCTGACGAGGACCCCGGCACCCTCTACGCCGTCATTCAGCCGGAGCATCAGCTCTCCCGGGAAGGGGGACAGCTTCTCCTCCCCTACCGGATTGACGAGGACGGCGGCATCACCGCCCAGCTCCGGGTTTCCGACCTGCCCGTGCAGGCCGACGGAGAGGACCGCCCCGATGCGACCCGGCTGGCCAGCCAGGGCCCGGGTGAACAGTTCGCCCTGTATGTAGACCGGGCTCTCTTTCTCCGCTCCGACGCCATCACCATCCAGCTCGGCAGCTTCTACCGGCTGACCTATGCGCCCGCCTGATTGGGGATTGGAGGTTTTTTATGTCCACTCTGCTGATTAAAAACGCCCGCTACATCGTCTCCTGCGACGACACCGACCGCCTGTATGAGCGGAGCAATCTGTTCATCCGGGACAACGCCATCGAGTACATCGGCCCCGAGCTGCGGCAGGCCGACCAGGTCATCGACGCCTCCCGCATGGTGGTCTACCCCGGCCTCATCAATACCCATCACCACCTATACCAGCTCTTTTCCCGCAATCTGCCCGAGGTGCAGCGGATGGAGCTCTTTCCCTGGCTGGTGACGCTGTACGATGTGTGGAAAAACCTGGACGAAGAGGTGGTGGCCGCCTCCAGCCTGGTGGGCATGGCGGAGCTGCTCAAGACGGGGTGCACCACCTGCTTCGACCACCACTATGTCTTCCCCGCCCGGGCGGGGGATCTGATCGGCGCCCAGTTCCGGGCGGCTGAGCTGGTGGGCATGCGCTTCCACGCCTCCCGTGGCTCCATGGATCTCTCCCGGAAGGACGGCGGCCTGCCGCCGGACAGCGTGGTACAGACCATCGACCAGATTTTGGCCGACTCGGAGCGGCTGGTGCGGGTGTGGCACGACCCGTCCCGCTTCTCCATGCGCCAGGTGGCCCTGGCCCCCTGCTCCCCCTTCTCCGTGTCCACCGACCTGCTGCGGGAGAGTGCGCGCCTGGCCCGCTCCCTGGAGGTACGGCTGCACACCCACGTGGCGGAGACCAGGGACGAGGAGCAGTACACCCTGGAGCGGTTCGGCCTGCGCCCCCTGGCCTACCTGGAGGGGCTGGGCTGGACCGGCCCCGACGTGTGGTATGCCCATGGCATCCACTTCAACGATGACGAGCTGAAGGCGCTGGCCGCCACCGGTACCGGCGTAGCCCACTGCCCCATCTCCAACATGAAGCTCTCCTCCGGTGTGTGCCGGGTGCCTGAGATGCTTCGCCTGGGGGTGCCGGTGGGTCTGGCGGTGGACGGAGCCGCCTCCAACGACGGCTCCAACCTGCTGGAGGAGCTGCGGGTGTGCTACCTGCTCCACCGCCTCCAGTCCAGCCAGAGCGCCCCCACCGGGTACGACATCCTCAAGCTGGCCACCCGCGGCTCCGCCCGCCTGCTGGGCCGGGACGACATCGGCTGCCTGGCCGCCGGCATGGCCGCCGACTGCTTCCTGATCAGCCTGGACCGCATTGAGCTGGCGGGCGCCCAGTTCGACCCCCTCTCCCTGCTGGGGACGGTGGGGCTCAAGGGCCCGGTAGATTATACCATCGTCAACGGCGTGGCCGTGGTGCAGAACGGGGAGCTGGTGACCGCCGACGAGGGGGAGCTGGCCGCCCGGGCCAATGCGGCGGTGTGCCGCTACCTGGGCCGTTGCTGAGCCCACGCCCGGAGGCCGGACGGTTTTTCTCCGCCCGGCCTCCGTTTTTTGTGCAGTTCGGCGCTTGTATTTCTGCCTCACAGGAGTAAAATGGTAGAGCTATGTAAAATTCATGTAAAGGAGGCGGGAGAATGCCGGAACAGGCACCGGCCCGCAGCAGCCTGCTCTTTTCCCGCGACGCACTGCTGCGGCTCATCATTCCCCTGGTCATTGAGCAGCTTCTGCTGATGACTGTCGGCATGGCGGATACCGTCATGGTCACCACCTCCGGCGAGGCCGCCGTATCCGGCGTCTCGCTGGTGGACAACATCAATACACTCATCATTCAGGTCTTTTCCGCCCTCTCCACCGGCGGCGCGGTGGTGGTTTCCCAGTATCTGGGGCGGCAGGACACCGACAACGCCAAGGCCGCCTCCAAGCAGCTTCTGTACGCCATGTGCGCCCTGTCCCTGCTGCTGATGGGGGCCGCGCTGTTGCTCCGGCAGCACATTCTGGCGTTGATCTTCGGCCGCGTGGAGGCCGACGTGATGGAGAACGCCCTGGTCTATTTCCTGCTCACCGCCACGGCCTACCCCTTCATGGGCATTTACAACGCCGGGGCCGCCCTGTTCCGGGCCATGGGCAACAGCAAGGTGTCCATGTTCTGCTCCCTGGTTGTGAATGTAATCAACATCACAGTCAATGCGGTGCTGATCTTCGGCTTCGGCATGGGGGCCGCCGGCGCCGGTATCGGCACCCTGGTCTCCCGCATCGCGGCGGCCGTCATTATCATGGCGCTGCTCAACCACCCCGACCATGTGCTCCGGGTGGAGGGTCTGCTGCGTTTTGAGTTCCGGGGCGCCATCGTCAAGCGCATCCTATTTATCGGCATCCCTAACGGTATGGAAAACGGCATGTTTCAGGCAGGCAAGCTGATGGTCCTCAACCTGATTACCACCTTCGGCACTTCCGCCGTGGCCGCCAACGCCATCGCCAACAGTGTGGCCGGGGTCATCAATGTGCCCGGCATGGCCCTGGGACTGGCCATCATTACCGTCATCGGCCAGTGTATGGGGGCTGGCGAGACAGAGCAGGCGGTCTACTACACCAAGCGTCTCGTGGGGGCCAGCTATCTTTGCATGCTGGTCATGAGCGCCGCCCTCTTCTTCTCGGCTGGGGGACTGGTCACCCTGTTTCACCTGAGCCCAGAGGCCTGCACCATGGCTGCCCAAGTGCTCCGGGCCTGCGCCGTGGGCAACGTCCTGTTCTGGCCCCTGGCCTTCACCCTTCCCAACTCCCTGCGGGCGGCTGGGGATGCCATCTTCACTATGGCGGTCTCCCTGGGCTCCATGTTTGTCTGCCGGGTGGTGCTCAGCTATGTGTTTGCCTGCGCCTGGGGCCTGAACCTGGGACTGCTTGGGGTATGGCTCGCCATGATCGCCGACTGGGTGGTACGGGCCGCATTCTTCCTGTTCCGCTACTGGCGGGGCAGATGGAAACGCATCCGCGTGATTTGACTGCACAAGGAGGGAATCGCATGGAACGCTTCCAAGATCCGGAGCGGCTGGCGGCCCTGTTTGCCCGCTGCCGGATTCCCGAGCGCCTTCCCTGGACCGCCGCCTATCCCTGGACACTTCAGTACTATGAGAAGGGAGAATACCTCTGCCGCCTGCGGGAACCCATGGAGAGCCTCTACCTGCTTCTGGAGGGCGGCATCCAGACCAGCCTGACCAACGCCGCCGGCCGCACCCGGCTGGTGGCCACCGCCCAGCCGGGGGAGCTGGTGGGCGGCGACGTAGAGGTGGTGCTGGGCAACATCCAGGCCACCACCGACCAGCGCGCCCAGGAGGACGGCGCGCTGTGTGCGGCCCTCCCACTGGCGGAGTACCGGGAGGCTCTATGCTCCGACCTGGGGTTTCTGCGCTATGCCTCCCGGCGGCTGGCCCGCATTGTGGTAATGAATACCTTCCGCGCCACCAACGACCTGCTGCTTCCGCTGGAAAACCGTCTGGCCGCCTATCTGCTCTCCCAGGCGGAGGACGGCTGGTTCCATGGCACCCTGACCCGCACCGCCGAGACGCTGAGCACCAGCTACCGGCAGCTTACCCGGGTGATGAGCCGCTTTGCCCAGGCCGGATACCTCCGCCGTACCCCCGAGGGCTGGCGTCTGGAAGAGCCCGACGCGCTGCAGGCCCTGGCCGAAAGCGTGGAGCCCTCCCGCATTCTCTGAAAAAAGCCCCGCCGTTCCGATGGAACGGCGGGGCACTTTTCTTTCCTGGGGTAGGACATATGGCCTACCTTCCAGTGGAGAACATCTGCTAAAGTACAGGTATACTCCGTTACCGCTTTCCCTTGTCGTAGGGGATGCCCTCCGCCTTGGGAGCCCTGGACTTCTTGGAGGTGAAGGCCAGAACGACCAGCGTGATAATATAGGGCAGCATCCGGTAGAAGTGGGGGCTGATGCCGAGCTCGGCCAGCAGGAATACACCGTCGCCGTTGATGTCAATGCTGGCATAGGAGGCGGCGATGCACTTGAACAGGCCGAACAGCAGGGCTGCGCCGGCGATGTTCAAAGGTTTCCAGTTGCCGAAGATCATAACGGCCAGCGCTAGGAAGCCGAAGCCGGCCACGTCGCCGGTAGAGGCGCAGTTGGCGGTGGTGAGAGCGTAGACGAAGCCACCCATGCCCGCCAGCGCACCAGAGATTGTGGTGCCGGCGTAGCGCATCACATAGACGTTGATGCCCAGGGAGTCGGCCGCCTGTGGATTCTCACCACAGGAGCGCAGCCGCAGTCCGAAGCGGGTCTTGTAGAGCAGGATGGACAGCACCACAAACAGGATAATACAGATGTAGGTGGCCAGATATGCCTTGTTGATGAAGGTGTCCCCGAAGAAGCCCATTTCGTCGCTGCGGCCGTAGCCGAAGAAGCTCTTTTTGAGCATGAACCAGCTTGCCGCGTCGCCCTCCGCCATCTGCAGGGTGTTCTGGTTGGCGATGATGCGGATGAAGAACAGCACCAGGGCGGGGGCCATCAGGTTCAGTGCGGTACCGCCGATGGTCTGGTCCGCCTTCAGGTTGACCGAGGCAAAGGAGAGCAACAGGGAGAACACTGCGCCCAGGATGGCCGCCACCAGCATGGCCAGCAGCATGAAGCCCTGGAGCGCCACCCAGTCCCCAGCCGCCTTGGCCTCGGAGAAGATACCCGCCTTCTGGGTCACGTTGACAAAGAGGACACCCGCGAACGCGCCGAAGATCATAATGCCTTCCAGGGCCAGGTTGATAATGCCGCTGCGCTCAGCAAACACGCCGGCCAGCGCCACGATCATCAGCGGGACGGCATAGATCAGGGTCTGCTGAATGAGGAACGTCATGCCGACTCGCCTCCTTTCTCCACTTCTGCGCCACCTCCGCCCTCCGGCGGTTTGGCCGCCGCCTCTGCCGCGGGCAGGGCAGCCTTGCTCCGGCGCTTCCGCTGGCCGCTGATGAACATCTTGATGACCAGGGAGAAAGCGCTGAGGTAGACGATGATGGCGATGATGACATCGGTGATATACTCATTGTAAGCCGTCAGGTTGGTAAGCTGCAGACCCACAATATCCAGCATGGACATGAAGCATCCGGTAAAGATCACACCGATGGGATTGCTGACGGCCAGCAGGGCCACGGGGATGCCATTGAAGCCAGTGGCGGGAAGGGTCTGGTAGGTAGACCAGAAAAACTCCGTGTTACCCGACAGGTAGTACAGGGAGGCGGCCGCGCCGGACAGGGCCCCGGCGATGGCCATGGACAGGACGATGTTGCGCTTGTCGGCAATGCCGGCGTACCGGGCCGCGTGGCGGTTGGCGCCGCAGGCCTTGAGCTCGTAGCCCAGGGTGGTCTTGTTCATAAGGATATAGATCAGAATTGCGATACCGATGGCAATCAGGATGCCGCCATTGACCTGAGAGTTGGGGAACAGTTTGTCCAGCCCCAGCTTGGCGGTCTCCACACCATTGAAACTGGTCTTGTAGATATAGGCAGTCTTGGTGTTCTCCACGTGATTCTGGAGGCTCTCAAACAGGCTGCCCTTGTCGAACAGCCAGGTCACCAGGTTGGCGGCAATCCAGTTGGTCATGATGCAGGCCAGCACCTCATTGATGTTGAGGAAGGCCTTCACCAGTCCGGGGATACAGCCCCACAGGGCGCCGGCCAGCATGCCGCCCAGGAAGGCAATGAGCCACACCAGGGGAGCTGGAACCGTTTCAGTGGGGATGGTGAGTGCCAGAATCAGGGTGGCGGCGGTGCCCATCAGGTACTGGCCCGGCGCGCCGATGTTGAACAGGCCGGTCTTGAAGGCCACAGCCACCGACAGGCCGGTAAGGATCAGCGGGGTGGCCCGGAAGAGCATGTTGCCCAAGTTCGTGGAGTTAAAGCCGAAGGTCAGCGTGCCCGCCGCGTCGCGTCCGGTGCTGAACAGGCCGCCGAACACCAGGCGGATGCCCTCCCACGCGCTGTTCAGCCCCAGGGACGGGTTGGCGGCACCCACGATGATGATAATCAGCGCACCCACCACCATGCCGATGAGGATGGAGATCAGTGAGGCCAGTACAGACTTGGTGCCGTCTTTGCCCCACAGGTTGGAAAGCTTCTGCTTCACGCCCCCTCGCCCTCCTTTTTCATTCGTTTTGCGCCGGCCATATAGAGGCCCAGCTCCTGGACGTCGGTGGCGGCGGGATCCAGCTCGCCCACGATCTCGCCCTCATACATCACGAGGATGCGGTCGGACAGGCTCATGACCTCGTCCAGCTCCAGAGAGACCAGCAGCACCGCCTTGCCCTTGTCCCGCTCGGCCACCAACTGGCTGTGGATGTACTCAATGGCGCCCACGTCCAGGCCGCGGGTGGGTTGCACCGCCACAATCAGCGGCTTCTCCCGGTCGACCTCGCGGGCAATGATGGCCTTCTGCTGGTTGCCGCCGGACATGGAGCGGGCAATGGTCACCGGCCCCTGTCCGGAGCGCACGTCGTACTGCTCGATCAGCTTTTCCGCGTAGGCGCGCACCTCGCCCTGCTTGACAAAGCCCATGTGCTGGAACCGTGGCTCCCGGAAGCGCTGGAGCACCATGTTTTGTTCCAGGGTAAAGTCCAGCACCAGTCCGTGCTTATGGCGGTCCTCCGGGATGTGGCTCATGTCCGCGCTCCGGTGGTGGATGGAGGCGTGGCTGATATCGTGGCCGCAGAGGGTCACCGTGCCGCCGCTGCACTTCTCCAGGCCGGTCAGGCCGTAGATGAGCTCGCTCTGGCCGTTGCCGTCGATGCCGGCGATGCACAGAATCTCCCCCGCCCGGGCCTCGAAGCTGACATCATGGACCGCATCCCTCTTTTGGGTATGGGAGGGGACCGTCAGGTGCTCCACCTTGAGCACCGTTTCACCGGGTCTGGCCTTCTCCTTGACCACCTCAAGCTGCACCGGGCGGCCCACCATCATGTTGGACAGGGACTGCTTGTCGGTGTCCTTAGTATCCACGGTGCCGATGTACTTGCCCTTGCGCAGCACTGTGACGCGGTCGGCCACGGCCATAATCTCGTTGAGCTTGTGGGAGATGAAGAGAATGCTCTTGCCCTCCTTGGCAAACTCCTTCATGGTGGCCATCAGCTCATCAATCTCCTGGGGGGTGAGGACGGCGGTGGGCTCGTCAAAGATCAGAATCTCGTTGTCGCGGTAGAGCATCTTGAGGATCTCCACCCGCTGCTGCATGCCCACGGTGATGTTTTCCACCCTGGCGTCCAGATCCACCTTTAGGCCGTACTTCTCCGACAGGGCCTCTACCTTTTTGCGGGCCTCCTTCTTCTGCAGGAAGCCCAGCTTCGTGGTTTCGGCGCCCAGAATGATATTGTCCAGCACAGTGAATACATCCACTAGTTGGAAGTGCTGGTGCACCATGCCGATGCCCAGCGCGGTGGCGTCGTTGGGATTGTTGATCTTCACCACCTTACCGTTTTTCTTGATTTCGCCCGCCTCCGGCTGATACAGACCGAACAGCACGCTCATCAGGGTGGATTTGCCTGCGCCGTTCTCCCCCAGGAGGGCGTGGATTTCCCCTCTTCGGAGTTGGAGTGTGATATCGTCGTTGGCGATGATACCGGGGAATTCCTTGGTAATGTGAAGCATTTCAATGACGTTTTCCGCTTCCATAGTCCTCATCCCGCCTCCTCTATACAGTATAGTTTTATTATATAATACCCCCATGGAAAACACAAGAAATTTGTCCCTTTTCTGTCACAAGAAAAGGGAGAGGGCACAAAGCCCTCTCCCTCTTTCTGAGGTGATTGTGTGAATCAGATGATATTCACATTCACGTTGCTCCAGTTGGTAGCGGTCTCGGCGTTGTCCATCACAGTGTAGTCGTCGTCCACCACCAGGGTGCCGTCCACCATCTGCTGGTACAGGGACTCGTACTCCTCCACGGTGAAGGTCTCGAAGCGCCAGGAATCCGCGCCGGTGGGCAGCTGCACGGCGTTGTCGGCGACGCCCAGGGAGGTCTGCTGGCCGCCGATGGTGTCGAATGTACCGTCATAGACCTTGGCCACGGCCCACTGCACGGCGTCAGCCAGGCCCTTCATGGCGGAGGTGACGACGTACTCGGACTCGCCGGACTGGTCCACGTCTACGCCGATAACATAGCCGTCATTGGCGGAGGCGGCGGCCACGATGGACTGGAACATGGAGCCGCCACAGGCGAAGACGATCTCGGTGCCGTTCACATACCAGCCGTTGATCATGGTCTGCAGATCAGTGGAGGCGGAGAAGTTGGAGCCGTACTGCCAGGAGTAGTTCATGTCCACGGTGATGCCCTTCTCAAGCGCCGCAGCGTTGGCGCCCTGGACATAGCCGTAACCGAACCGGCAGCAGGCGGGATTGGTGCCGCCGCCGCCGCCGGAGAAGCCCAGCTTGGTAAAGCCGTCCATGACGGCGGCGTAACCGGCCAGGTAGCCGGCCTGCTCCTCCTTGAAGGCGATGCCGGCCACGTTGGACAGGGTGTTGCCGGCGTCATCGGTCAGGGGATAGCCGTCGATGAAGACGAAGGGGGTCTCGGGATTCTCGATGGCGGCCTTCTTCAGCGCGGCCTCCTGCAGGTAACCGGCGCACACCACCACGTCAGCGCCACCCTCGACGGCGGCCTTCATGGCGTCATAGCGGTCATCGTCGGTGGCCTCGCTGCCGTTGGCGGGCTGGTAGTACTTGTAGCTCAGACCGTTGGCGGCGGCGTACAGCTTCACGCCGTCAAAGGTGCCCTGGTTAAAGGACTTGTCCTTCAACTGGCCTACGTCGGTGACGAAGGCCACCTGATACTTGCTGTCGGCGGAGGTCATGCTGTCCTCGATGGCGTCGGGATCGGCCTCGGTCTCGCCGGGGGTCTCGGTCTCGGGCGCGGGGGTCTCGGTGTTAGTGCCAGGCGCAGGGGTCTGGCTGTTGGCGGGCTTGTTGCTGTTGCCGCAGGCGGCCAGGCCGAAAACCATCGCCAGGCACAGGAGCAGTGCAAGGAGCTTCTTGGACTTCTTCATTGTAATCTACCTTCCTTTCAGAAAAATAGCCCAGTTTGGTCCAGACGATTTTGTCCTCCCCTCCCTGAGCGTGTGCCCTTATTATACTCTATCCCTCCGAAAAGGGCAACCACCTTTTTACATGATTCAAAAAATTTTTTACAGAATTGTTACAGATGTGACAGACTTAAACCGTCCTCTATAACCGTGTTTTTTTCAATACGGGTAACGCTCCGTACCTCCGCAGCCTTTACCGGCATCGGCCTCCGGGCCGGCCGCTCCCTCCTGTAAAATTCCCAGCCGCCGATTGACAATTTTTAAAATTTTATATATAATGCGAAATATAAAATACAAGATTTGAGGTGCGACATATTATGCCCTGCAACACCAAGGCCCCCACAATTCGGTGGTTTTATTTGACCATAGGCATCCTTTCCATGCTCTTCGCGGGTATCCTTTACAGTTGGTCCATACTGAAAGCACCGCTGGCCGACGCATTCGGCTGGAACGCCTCCCAACTGACCATGAATTTTACTCTCACCATGTGCTTTTTCTGTCTGGGCGGAGTGGGCGGCGGTCTGCTGGCCAGGCGGCTGGGTACCCGCCTGACCATCGCCCTGGGCGGCGCTTTGGCGTGCATCGGCTTTGTACTGACCGCCCGGCTGGACGGCAGCAGCCTGCCCATGCTCTACCTCAGCTACGGCGTCATCACCGCCACCGGCATCGGCTTTGCCTATAATGTGGTGCTCTCCACCGTGCAGGCCTGGTTCCCTGACAAAAAGGGCACCTGCTCCGGCGCGCTGCTGATGGGCTTTGGTGCCTCCTCCCTCGTGCTCGGCTCCCTGGCCGACGCCCTCATCCAGAATCCCGCCGTGGGCTGGCGGGCGGCCTTCCTCTGCCTGGGCGTCGCCATCGGAATTGTGCTGGTCGCGGCCGCCCTTCTTATCCGCCTCCCCGCCCCCGGCACCGTCCTGCCCCAGCCCAAGGCCGCCGCCAACCGGGTGCAGGAGGACTTTGAGGCCGCCGACTACACCACCGGCCAGATGCTCCGCCGCTTCACCTTCTGGCGTGCCTTCCTGTGCATCATCTTCCTGGCCGCCATGGGCAACACCGTTATCTCCTTTGCAAAGGATCTCTCCCTCTCCGTGGGGGCCAGCGCCGCCCTGTCCACCACCCTGGTGGGCGTGCTCGCCGTGTGCAACGGCCTGGGCCGCATCCTCACCGGAGCCCTCTTCGACACCCTGGGCCGCCGCCGCACCATGCTGCTGGCCAACGGCACCGCCATCCTGGCCGCCCTGGTCACGCTGCTGTCCGTGGCCGTCCACTCCGTCCCCCTGTGCGTGGCCGGCCTGTGCATCACCGGCATCTCCTACGGCGCCTGCCCCACCATCTCCTCCGCCTTTACCTCCTCCTTCTACGGCGCCAAGTACTTCTCCCTCAACTTCTCCGTCATGAACTTCAACCTGACCGGCGCCTCCTTCATTGCCACCGCCGCCAGCGTCCTGCTCACCCAAACCGGGGGCTACGCCGCCCCGCTGGTGCTGCTGCTGGTGCTCGCCGTGGCCGCCCTGGCGCTCAACCTCAACATCAAGCGCCCCTGAGCCTCCTCAGGCCGATAAAAAGCCCTCCGCCGAACGGCGGAGGGCTTTTTTGTGGTTTAGTTCTTGTTGTCTTCCTTCATGCGCAGGATGTACATGCCGTCGTGCCAGGTATCCATGTAGATGTAGCCGCGGTCGTCCACCACGCAGTCCTCGGTGGTGGCCAGCATGGGGCCGGGTACCGGGATATCGAAGAGCAGCTTCTCCGGGTTGGGGGGGATGAAGTAGGCCAGCTCCTTGATGTAGTAGGGGTCGGACACGTCATACACCCGCATGCCCGCGTGGAAGTAGCAGCAGTAGACCCGGTTGGGGTTCTGGTCCAGCCAGGGCTTGTTGCTCATGGGCTCGTGGATGTTGTGGGGGCCGAAGGGGCCCTGGGCGCCGTCCATTCCGGCGGTGTTGAAGTTGGGCCAGGGATAGTTCTCGGGCACCTCGGGGTAGGGGAACTCGGCCACCAGTTGGGGATCGGTGGGATCGGAGATGTCGATCATGTGCAGGTTGTTCATGGGCTGGGCGCCCTTGCGGGGGCCGGTGGTGAGAATCTCTTTGTTGTAGAAGGGGAAGCGCTCGCCCTCGTTGGTGGCCACCAGGAAGCTGCGGCCGGGCAGGGGCAGGCAGGTGTGGGTGCGGGCGCCGGCGAACTTGCCGGAGAAGGGGCCCTTCAGCTGGAGCTGGCCGATCTTCTTGGGTCGGGTGATGTCGGAGATGTCCAGAATGATGAGGCCCTCACAGTAGTAGGACAGATAGGCCAAGTTGCCCACCACGAACGGAGGCCCGTGGAGCTGGGGCCAGTCCATGAACTCCCAGTGCTGGGGGCCGTCCACCGGGTACTCGCCCTCCTTCAGGCCGTCGGTGAACTGGCAGGGCACCCACCAGCGTCCCGCCTCCACCGGGTGGGTGGGGTCGATGATGTCCAGGATGCGGTAGATGTTGCCGGTGTAGCCCGGGCAGTCGGCGGACAGGTGGACGTAGCGCCCGCCGTTGTAGAAGAAGCGGTGGACGCCCATGCCGTTCTCCACGCCGGTCTCCCACTTGCCCAGCAGCTTGGGGTGGACGGGATCGGTCTTGATGTCGAAGATCTGCAGGCTGCCCAGGCTCTTGTCGCCGGGCTTGCAGCCGTGGAGGAAGGAGACGCCGCCGCCGGTGGCGCCGATCATCAGGCCGTCGGCCACCTGAATCTTGGGGGTGTTGGTGGCGGGGTACTCCTTGGGATCACAGGCCTCCAGCCAGTTGACCACCTTGGGCTGGGTGGGGTCGGTCACGTCCACCACGTTCCAGCCGGGGCCGCGGAAGGAGCCGCAGTACATGTAATAGCGCCCGTCGTCGGTCTTGTGGAGGGCCATCTGGAAGGCGTTGACGCCGTTCAGATCGCAGAAGCCCACGACCTCCATGTTCTTGATATAGCCCTGGTTCTCCGGGCTTTTGGCGTAAAAGGGAACTGACATAACGTACCTCCTTGGAAATGGATCCAGGCGCACCCGAAGCTGGTGCGCCCAGATCGCTGTTTGATTAGGGATGGGCCGGCATCTTGGGGGGCTTCCGGCACAGCGCGATGGTCAGCGGCATACCGAAGGCGAAGGTGATGAACGCCACCACCAGGGCCACCACGTAGGTCAGGGGGAAGCTCATCAGATAGGCCATGAAGAAGGCGCCCGCCGGCATGGTGTAGCCCACGGCCAGGAACATCATGACGAGGCTCATCAGCACGGCCATGACGAACGTAATGGAGGCCACCCGCAAAATGTGGAACAGCAGGCCGTTTTCATTCTTGACCCCGCACAGCCGGGCGAAGCCGTCGCCCATGGCCTTGAGATCAATGTAGGTGCCGATGGCGAAGGCCACGGCGAAGCCGGGGATGAAGTCCTTGGTGAGCTGCTGAACCAGCGGCCCCCAGAGGATGGCGCCCGCCTCCCGGAACATGTTGCTGCCGTCGATGTAAAGGGGCAGAAAGATGGCGAACATAAGCGAGAAAATGGTGTTGAAGACAATACCGAATTGATCCTTGCGGAACATGGGGAATCCCTCCATCCTTTTGTGTTTCCGGCCCCCCGGCGGGAGGCCGGCGCGTCGCTCCGCCCGGGGCGGAAGGCGCTTAACGCATGGTGATGTAGCCGCGGAACTGGGTCAGGTTGTCGCTGGTGGGGATGTCGGTGAGGAACATGCCCACAATGTTGAAGTTGGATTTCAGGAAGGGGAAGCGCTCCTGCTGCGCCCAGACGGGCTTGGGCAGGGCCTTAGCGCCCTCCACCGCCGCCTGATACCACTCCTCGGGGCCGTCGAACCACAGCTCCACCAGGCGGTGGAAGGTGCAGCCCACCACGTCGTGGTAGATCCGGCTGGACAGGAAGCGGTTGACCTCCGGCCGGGCCTGGAAGTAGGGGACGATCTCCTCATGGAACCAGCGCTCGCCCTCCTCCTCGCTGACGCCGTCGGGGTACTGGATGACGAACTGCCAGCGGTAGTTGGGGCCGTCGCACACCATGCGGCCCTTGCCCTTGAAGTCCTCCTCCCAGGAGATGGGCACATGGGCGAAGACGAAGGGCGGGCAGCCGTTGTCGCCGCCGATGGAGCGGCCCACGTCGCCGTCCAGGTTCTCGTGGGGGGTCTCGTCGGTGTCGGGCACGCAGCCCTGCCAGCGCAGCACGTCCATGGGCATATACTCGGCAATGGCCTTGTTGCGCATCTCAGGCTCCATCTCGTTGACCAGCCAGTAGTGCTCGGTCATTTGCATCCGCCGGGTGCCGAAGCGCTCCCCCTCCGGGGGCACGGGCAGGGCGTTGTAGAAGGCGTACTTGGTCACATAGGGGCCGAAGTTAGAGATGGAATCCTGAATATGGTGGCCGTACAGCCAGTGCTGAAGGCGGTGGCGGTACTCCTCTCTGCAGACGTCCACATAGATGACGCTGCGCATGGGACGAAATTCCACGGACATCCCGAACCCTCCTTCTCAGCCCTTCTCGGGCACGGTGGCGGTGATAAAGGCGCGGTACGCGGCCTGGCGGGCCTTGTACTTCTCGGTCTGCATGTTGGCAATCTTCTTGCCGGTGTTCTCCTTGATGTCGTTGCCGTGGATGAACTTGCCGGACAGGGTGTCGTGGGCGTGCTCCAGCTGCTCGGCGGGGAAGGTGAAGGAGTACTTGCCGCTCTCGTTGTGGATCTCGCCCTCCAGGCCGCACAGGCAGCAGATGGCCTTGCCGTCCTGCAGGTGGAAGTTGCGGCTGTGGCAGTGGGGGCACACGCCGGCGTCGCCCTGGTACTGGGCGTGCTCGATGTTCTTGGCGGCCTCGGCGATGTTGCGGCCGATCTGGTGGGCGCGGGCCACCCGCTCGTCCTCCACCAGGATGGACAGCGCCCAGGGGAACACCTCGTTGTCAATGACCTTCCACATGGGGGTCAGGGCCAGCATGCCGGCGTCGCACTGGGTGCGCGTCACCCAGTCGGAGCCGCCCACGGACATGAAGGAGATGACCTTGTCCTTCAGGATGCGGGGATCGGGGGCGGTGCCGCCGGTCTCCTCGGCGATCTTGGTGCCGATGATGTTGTTGCCGCGGTCCATGCGGGGGCCAAAGCGGTCGGTAATCGTGTGGAAGAGGCCGGTGGCGCCCTTCTCAAAGATGGGGGTGGAGAAGACAATGCCGTCGGCGTCCAGCATCTTGTCCAGCAGCCAGTCAAAGTCGTCCTTCAGCACGCACTTGCCGCCGCGGCCGCCCAGCACGCTCTGCACGCAGGCGGTGCAGCCGGTGCAGTGCTCGATGTGCAGGTTCTGCAGCTGGATGAACTCTACCTCGGCGCCCATCTCCTTGGCCCCCATCAGGGCCTCGATGCACATACCGTCGTTGCTGCCGTTGCGCATACCGCCGGAAATACCCAAAATTTTCATCTGTACTTCCTCCTTCTGAAAAGCAAAAAGTTTAGTTTGCCTTCGTTTCCCCTGCATATTACCCGTTCTTTGCCTTTGTGTAAAATGCCGGTTTTGTATGGCTGAAATGCAGCTTTCGATTAGATTACTGCAATTCGACTCCAATCTTCCATATAGAGGAATTTAACAGGTTCAGTATTGTTTGTTTTGCACAAAAATAAAGGTGTCTCTCTGTGGCTAACCATGAATTGATGCACAGTTACCATATGGCTACTATCTCCTAACTGCATAAAACTCCGTGCGCACAGGGCGCACTACGAAACTATGCAAAGGCTTAGACGCATGAAGTCTTTGCGCATGTGGGCCGTCCCGGCCCATGTGCGATAATCTCATGGCCGTGCCGCTGTAAGCGGCACATGGCCAACTTTGCTATGCTTTTGCATAGCAAACAGGTCGTGACAAGCCGCACGAATTTTGATATACTGATATCCCCAACTTATCGAACGTGTGGAGGGATTCCCAGTGACTCTAAATCAACTGGAGTGTTTCATGGTGCTGGCACAGCGTCTCAATTTTACCCAGGCGGCAGACGACCTGTTCATGGCCCAGCCGGCTCTGAGCCGGCTGATTTCCGCATTGGAAAAAGAGCTGGACCTTCAGCTTTTCTACCGCAACTCCCGCAGCGTAGCCCTCACCCCGGCCGGCACAGTGTTTTTCAAAAAATGTCCGAAAATTCTGGACGAATACCGGGGCAGCGTGGTGGCCGCCCGGCTGGCCCAGGAGGGCTATCGCGGTTCCCTAACCCTGGGCATCATGCGGGACACCTTCGAACCAAAGCTGCCCACACTCTATCAGCGCTTTCGCACGGCCTATCCCCATGTCTCGCTGCTTATCCGTGGCTATAGCCACTCCAGCTTGCTGTCCGCGCTGGAGCGGGGAGAGGTGGACGCCATCCTGAACTATATGCCAATGCCCTCCGGGCAGGAGTCCCCCTCCATCCTGCTGCACAAAAACCACCAGTGCATCATCACCGCTTTGGACCACCCGCTGGCCTCTCGTGGCAGCATACGGATGGAAGAGGTGAAGGACGAGCCGTTTGTGGTCATGGCCCGCACCGCCTCCATTCCCGGCCATGATTTTATCTGGAAGACAGCGGCTGATGCAGGCTTCGCCCCCCATGTGGTGGCGGAGGCCACTCATGTGCCGGTTCTGCTCACCTTGGTTTCCTGCGGTATTGGAATCTCTACCCTCAGCGATGATATGGCCTGTCTCTGCCAGGGCAAGGTGGCGTTTATCCCCCTGCTGGGGGTTCCCTTTGCCAACGTCCGCCTGATGTGGAACGAGGACAACCAGAATCCCGCCCTGCCCCACCTGCTGGACGTATTCCGGTCCATCTGTTGAATACAGCGCAAGCAGCAGCGCCGCCGATCCGTTGGGATCGGCGGCGCTGCTTACTCTGGCCTCCATTTTCTGCGGCGTGTTACCGGGCCGCTTTCTCCTTCAGGACATACTCCATCAGAACCGGAATACACCGGTCGGTGTTCCGTTGCAGACAGACGCAGACCTCCTCGGCATCCCCCCTCCGGGCCGCCTCCAGCATGCCTTCAAAGTCCTCCACGTGGCTGCCGCGCTCGGTAAGGCAGTCGGCATAGATATACCGCAGCAGCAACTGCTGGCCCTGTATGGAGATCATATTCGCATCCAGCCGGCGATTGCCGCAGTGCGCGTAAAAGGTCCCCACAAAACGGTTAACCGCCATAACCTCGCTCTGCACATTCCTCGCCCGCCGGTACTCCTCCAGGTACTTTTCCAGCCCTGTCACGATTGCGGCCCGGTCGCCATGCGCCATGGCCAGGCGGATGGCCGCACAGTGGAGGGTCATGGCCAGCTGTTCAATCTCTGTGATGTCGTGCTGGTCCAAGTCCAGGATGTGGGCGCCCACGTTGTTCTCGTAGACCACCAGTCCCTCCTGCTGGAGCCTGTTTACCGCTTCCCGAATGGGGGTGCAGCTCACGCCCAGCTCATCTTGAAGCTCATTGACATTCAACTTGCTGCCCAAGGGACGCCGCAGCGTGATGATATCGCCGCGCAGCATTTCATACACCTGATCCACCAGGGAGCGCTTTTTGATCGCCGCCATGGTTTCGTCTCCTTCCATTTCATTTCTTGCAAGATATTATAACAGCGTCCGCTTTAAAAGACAAGCCCGGCCAGCGTTTTTCCCAAATCAATGCACTCAATTTTGACACTTTTTCCAAACCTGGTCCACCCCTCTTGCAATTTAAAAAAAGTGTGGTATTCTTAACTCATAAATCTTGCAAGATACAAATTATATCTTGTTTGATTATAGGAGGTATCCATGGCACAGCAAACCTCAGTATCCAGTCTTCTGGATATGACTTCCAGCAGCAATGTTGTTTTCCTGGGCGAGGCGGGCAGCGGCAAAAGCGAGATTGCCCTTAATTTCGCCCAGGCACTGGCGGAACTGGGCGGCAAACCCGTCCACTTCTTTGACCTGGACATGACCAAGCCCCTCTTCCGCTCCAGAGACCGGCGCGAGGCCCTGGAGGCGCTGGGGGTGGAGGTCCACTACGAGGCCCAGTTCATGGATGCCCCCACCCTGACCGGCGGCGTGCGGCAGCGGCTGAACGATCCGCACTGCTGCGCCGTGCTGGATGTGGGGGGCGACTACATCGGCGCCCGCTCCATCGGGGGATATGCCCCCCTGCTCAACCGGGACGGCACTACGGTGTATTACGTGATCAACCCCTTCCGCCCCTGGTCGGCCACCCTGGAGCACATTGACCAGGTGCTGGGGGAGACCCTGGGAGTCTCCCATGTGGAGCTGGCCCGGCTGCGGCTGGTGGGCAACCCCAACCTGGGGCCGGAGACCACCCCCGCCGACGTGGCGGAGGGCGCCCGGAGGCTCTGGGAGCTGGTGAGCCCCTACAAGCCTGTGGATTACCTGTGCGTCCGCCGGGAGCTGTGCGCCGCCCTGCCGGAGGGGCTGCCCTGCCCGGTGCTCCCCATCCGCCTGTGGCTGACCTATCCCTGGGCGGCCGGGCCGGAGCCGGACGCACCGTAAGCCCCCTATTCAATAGTTTGCAAGATGCAATATGCAAGAAGGAGATGTCAGTATGGCAAAAGTGGAAATTGTGGCGGAGCGCTGCAAGAGCTGCGGCTACTGCGTGAAGTTCTGCCCCAAGCAGGTGCTGGAGATCGGCACAGGCGTCAACTCCAAGGGCTATGAGTACGTGGTGCCCGTGCGCCCGGAGGACTGCATCGGCTGCGCCATCTGCGGCCGCATGTGCCCGGACGGGGCCATCGAGATCTACAAGTAAGGGGAGGAAGGCAATATGTCACGCGTATTTATGAAGGGCTGCGAGGCCATCGCCGAGGCGGCCGTGCGGGCGGGCTGCCGGTTCTTTGCCGGCTATCCCATCACCCCGCAGAACGAGATTCCCGAGTATTTTTCCCGCCGGATGCCCGAGGTGGGCGGCGTGTTCGTCCAGGGCGAGTCGGAGGTGGCCTCGGTGAACATGGTGTACGGCGCCGCCTCCGCCGGCGTGCGGGCCATGACCTCCTCCTCGTCCCCCGGAATCGCCCTGAAGAGCGAGGGCATCTCCTACTGCGCCGCCGCCCGCATCCCCATGGTGTACGCCAACATCTCCCGGGGCGGCCCGGGCGTCGGCTCCATCCAGCCCGCCCAGATGGACTACTTCCAGGCCACCAAGGCCAGCGGCAACGGCGGCTTCCAGATGATGGTCTTCGCCCCCTCCACCGTCCAGGAGGCGGTGGACATGACCTACGCCGCCTTTGACTACGCCGACCGGGACCGCAACCCGGTGCTCATCCTGGCCGACGGCGTCATCGGCACCATGATGGAGCCGGTGGTGCTGCCCGGGATGAAGAGCGAGGAGGAGGTGGCCGCCCTCAAGGCGTCCAAGCAGGGCTGGGCCTGCGTGGGCCACAAGCTGGACTACGCCCACCGCGCCTGGATCCAGCCGGGCCACTGGCTGACCAGCGACATGCAGAAGGCCAACGAGGATGCCGCCGCCCTGTACGAGTCCTGGAAGAAGGATGTGCAGGTGGAGGAGTACCGGCTGGAGGATGCCGAGGTGGTGCTCACCGCCTACGGCATCTCCGCCCGCATCTGCAAGTCCGCGGTGGAGCTGCTCCGCGCCCAGGGCGTCAAGGCCGGCCTGATCCGCCCCATCACCGTCCACCCCTTCCCCTACGCCGCCTACGACCACATTGACTACAGCAAGGTGAAGGCGGTGCTGGACGTGGAGATGTCCATCCCCGCCCAGTTCGTGGACGACGTGGCGGTGGCTGTGAAGGACCGCTGCCTCATCGAGACGTGCCTGTGCTCCGGCGGCAACATCATGAGCCGCGACAAGGTCCTTGCCGCGGTTAAGAAGATCATGGAGGGCAAGTAAGATGGAAAAGATCTACGGAAGAACAAAAACCATCCAGGAGGACAAGGTCTCCGGCTTCTGCCCCGGCTGTATGCACTCCACCGTCATCAAGCTCATCGGTGAGGTGCTGGAGGAGATGGATCTGGTGGACCGCGCCGCCTGCGTCCTGGGCATCGGCTGCTGCGGCCTGCACATGGACTATATCGCCTACGACAACACCACCGCGCCCCACGGCCGCGCCTGCGCCGTGGCCACCGGCATGAAGCGCTCCAACCCGGACAGCCTGGTCTTCACCTACCAGGGCGACGGCGACTTCGCCTCCATCGGCCTGGCCGAGTCCATCTCCGCCGCCAACCGTGGGGAGAACATCACCGTCATCTTCATCAACAACGGCATCTACGGCATGACCGGCGGCCAGATGGCCCCCACCACCCTGGTGGGCATGAAGGCCTCCACCGCCCCCCACGGCCGCGATCCCAAGGAGCACGGCTATCCCATGCACATGTGTGAGATTCTCAACCAGCTCACCGCGCCCGCCTACCTGGTGCGCACCAGCTGCAACACCCCCGCCAACGTCAACAAGACCAAGCAGGCCATTCACAAGGCCTTCCAGAACCAACTGGACGGCAAGGGCTTCTCCATGGTGGAGATCGTCACCAGCTGCCCCACCAACTGGGGCCTGGATCCCATGAAGTCCCTGGAGTACATCGAAGAGAAGATGCTGCCCGAGTTCCCGCTGGGCGTCGTCCGCGACCGCTAAAGGAGGAGAGCGAACATGGAAACCAATCTCTGCGTGGCCGGCTTCGGCGGCCAGGGCGTCATGACCCTGGGCAAGTTCCTGGCGGACGCCACCTGTAATTCCACCGACAAGAACGTCACCTTCTTCCCCTCCTACGGCGCTGAGCAGCGCGGCGGCACCGCCAACTGCTTCGTGGTCATCTCCGACGAGGCCATCGGCGCCCCTCTGGGCGACGTGATGGACGATCTCATCGTCATGAACGGCCCCTCCCTCAAGAAGTTTATCGGTACCCTCAAGAGCGGCGGCACCCTGTTCATCAACAGCTCCATCGTCTCCGACGACATCGGCCGGGACGACGTGAAGCTGGTCAAGGCCCCCGTCACCGAGCTGGCCCTGGAGATGGGCAACGCCAAGGTGCTCAACGTCATCATGCTGGGCGTCTACGTGGGCTACACCGAGGTCATCGACCCCGCCATCGTCTGGCAGACCATCGAGCACAAGCTCTCCTCCAAGCCCAAGCTCCTGCCCCTCAACAGGCAGGCCTTTGAGAAGGGCCTGGAGCTGGGCCGCGCCCAGAAGCAGTAAGGAGGGATTCGGCATGGTATTTCACAATTTTGACGAGCTGATCGCCCACGTAAAGGGCCAGCCCAGCCGCGCCCGCATGGCCGTGGCGGCGGCGGGCGACGCCCACACCATCGAGGCCGTCCTGCGCGCCCGGGCCGAGGGGATTGTGACCCCCATCCTGGTGGGCGACAAGGCGGTGATCGACCAGGTGCTGGCGGAGCTGGGCGAGCATATCCCCGCGGAGGACATCCACGACGAGCCCGATCTGGCGGAGGCCGCCCGCAAGGCGGTGGCCCTGGTGCGGGCGGGTGAGGCCGACTTCCTGATGAAGGGCAAGCTGGACACCTCCGTGCTGCTCAAGGCCGTGGTGAATAAGGAGACCGGCCTGGGCAAGGGCGGCGTCATGAGCCACTTCACCGCCTTTGAAATCCCCACCTATCACAAGCTGCTGATGCCGGTGGACGGCGGCATGGTGACCTATCCCACCCTGGAGCAGAAGAAGGCCATCATCGAGAACACCGTGGGCGCCCTGCGGGCCATGGGCTACGACTGCCCCAAGGTGGGCGTGCTGGCCTGCGTGGAGAAGCTCAACCCCAAGATGCCCGAGACCGTGGAGGGCGACGCCCTGAAGCAGATGAACCAGCGGGGCGAGCTCACCGGCTGCGTGGTGGAGGGCCCCATCTCCTACGACTGCGCCGTCAGCCGCGAGATCGCCGCGTTCAAGGGCTTTGAAAGCCCCTGCGCCGGCGACTGCGACGTGCTGGTGGCCCCCAACATCCACGCCGGCAACATCATGGGCAAGATGCTCACCGTCACCTGCAAGGCCAAGATGGCCGGCTTCATCGTGGGCGCCCGGTGCCCCATCGTCATGACCAGCCGCGGCTCCTCCGCCGAGGAGAAGTACCTGTCCATCGTCATCTCCGCCGCGGCCGCCCGGAATCAGTAAGGAGGAACCCCAATGGAGCGACTTTTGATTCTCAACCCCGGCTCTACGTCCACCAAGCTGGCCGTCTTTGACGGGGAGGAGCCCCTGTTCGTGGAGTCCATCACCCACTCCGCCGAGGAGCTCGCCCCCTTCGACTGCGTGGCCGACCAGTATGAATTCCGCCGCGAGCTGGTGCTGGACTGCCTGAAGCGGCACAGCGTCCCGCTGGACTCCCTCACCGCCATCGTCTCCCGGGGCGGCCTGCTGACCCCCATCGAGGCGGGGGCCTACGAGGTCAACGACGACATGGTGTGGCAGCTCAAGAACAAGCCCCAGAACGAGCACGCCTCCAACGTGGGCGCGATGATCGCCCGTTCCATCAGCCTCCAGCTTGGCATCCCCGCCTATATCTACGATGGGGTCACGGTGGACGAGCTGCTGCCCATTAACAAGCTCACCGGCCTGCCCTCCATGCGCCGCAAGGGCATGGGCCACAACCTGAACACCCGCGCCGCGGCCCTGCGCTACGCCCGGGAGAACGGCAGGGACTACAAGGACATCACCGTCATCGTGGCCCACTTGGGCGGCGGCATCTCCGTCAACCTGCACCACAACGGGAAGATTGAGGACTTCATCAACGACGAGGAGGGTCCCTTCTCCCCTGAGCGGGCCGGCGGCCTGCCCATGTTCGACGTGATCAAGGAGTGCTTCAGCGGCCGGTACGACTACAAGGGCATGATGAAGCTGGTGAAGAACCAGGGCGGCCTGATGGCCCACCTGGGCACCACCGACAGCCGCGCGGTGGAGCAGATGATCCAGAGCGGCGACGCCCACGCCAAGCTGGTCTACGACGCCATGATCCTCAACATCGCCAAGAACATCGCCAAGTGCGCCCCCAACGTGTGCGGCAAGGTGGACGCCATCCTCCTCACCGGCGGCATCGCTTACTCCCAGTATGTCACCAGCGAGATTGAGAAGCGGGTCTCCTTCCTGGCCCCCGTGGTGCTCTACCCCGGCGAGGACGAGATGCGCTCCCTGGCCCTGGGCGGCCTGCGGGTGCTCCGCGGGCAGGAAACGGCCAAAATTTTTCATAAATCAGAGTCCGCTAACGGATAGAATGATTCGGACTGCTTCAATAGTGGAGCCGGATGCCGTACCATCGGTATCCGGCTCCATTTTTCTAAGAACGTCTCCTCCCATCTCTATCAGCCATCAGGCAGGGGACGCCGCGAAAGATCCGCTGGTTTTCAGCTTCCTTTCAGCTTCGTTCTGTATTATGATCAGAAGGACACGTGGGTCAAACGCAGGAGGGACAGCGTTGAAAATTTTGATTATAGAGGATGAACAGCTACTGGCCGACTCCATCGCCGAGGTGCTGCGGCGGAAGGGCTTTGAGGCGGAGGCCGTCTATGACGGGGAGACCGGGGCGGAATACGCGGAGCTGGGCGTCTACGACCTGCTGATTCTGGACGTGATGATGCCCGGCCTGGACGGCTACACCGTGGCCCGGCAGGTACGCGCCAGGCATCTGGGCACCCCCATTCTGATGCTCACCGCCCGCTCCGGCCTGGAGGACCGCATCACCGGTCTGAACGCGGGGGCCGACTACTACCTCACCAAGCCTTTTGACACCCGGGAGCTGCTGGCCTGCGTCAACGCCCTGCTGCGCCGGCAGGGCGCCCAGGTCAATCAGCTCACCCTGGGCAATACATCTCTGGATCTGTCCACCGCCGCCCTCTCCTGCGGGGCGGACAGCATCCGGCTGTCCGCCAGGGAGTTCGACATCATGCGGCTGCTCCTCCAGGCGGGCGAGCGCAATTTGTCCAAGGCGGCCCTGCTGGAGCGGGTATGGGGGTACGACTCCGACGCGGTGGAAAACCATGTGGAGGTCTACGTCTGCTTTCTGCGGAAAAAGCTCGCCAGCATCGGCTCCAACATCCGCATCGAGTCCATCCGCCGGCTGGGCTACCACCTGGAGGTGAGCGGCGATGATTAAGCGGCTGCGCCTGAAGTTCATTGTCATCAACATGGGCATCGCCACCATCCTGCTCAGCGCCATGCTGGGCCTGGTGTTCTACTTCACCAGCGCCAATCTGGAGACCGAGAGCATCCGTATGATGGAGCGCATCGCCAGCCAGCCCTTTCAAATGGACGCTCCGGGCGAGCTGGGGGAGGACGTGCGCCTGCCCTTCTTCACGCTGCAGCTCGGCCCCCACGGCGAGCTGCTGGACGCCAGCGGTGGCTACTACGACCTGTCCGACGACGCCTTTCTGGGCGGCCTGGCCCAGGCCGCCGCGGCCTCCCCCCGCCGCCTGGGGGTGCTGGAGGAGTATAACCTGCGCTATTACCGCTCCGACGCACCCATGAGCCGCTTCCTGGTGTTCGCGGACATCTCCAGTGAGCGGGCCACGCTGGACGGACTGCGCAGAACCTGCCTCCTGATCGGCGGCCTGAGCTTCCTGGCCTTCCTATGGGTCAGCGTTTTGCTCTCCAAGTGGGCGGTGCGCCCGGTGGAGCGGGCCTGGCAGCAGCAGCGGCAGTTCGTCGCGGCCGCCTCCCACGAGCTGAAAACCCCGCTGACCGTCATCATGACCAACGCGGAGCTGCTCCAGGACGAGACGGACGAGGCCAGGCGGAGCACTTTTTCCAGCAGCATCCTCACCATGTCCCGGCAGATGCGCGCCCTCATCGAGCAGATGCTGGAGCTGGCCCGCACGGACAGCGCCGAATCCCACCTTGTGCTCCGGCCGGTGGATCTCAGCGGTCTGACTGCCCGGAGCCTCCTGCCCTTTGAGCCGCTGTTCTTTGAGCAGGGCCTCACCCTGACCTCCCAGGTGGACGAGGGGATCACCGTCAGCGGCGATGAGGAAGCGCTGCGGCGGGTGCTGGAAATTTTGCTGGACAACGCACAAAAGTACTCCAGCCCCGGCGGCGAGACCCAGGTAACTCTCCACCGGAGGGGGCGGAATCACTGTGCGCTGACGGTGGCCAACCAGGGGGAACCGATCCCGCCGGAGGCCCGCCGCCAGATCTTCCAGCGCTTTTACCGCGCTGATCCGGCCCGGAGCCGGAATGGCAGCTTCGGCCTGGGGCTGTCCATTGCCGAGGGCATTGTGGCCCAGCACCACGGAACCATTGACGTAACGTGTGCCGGAGGCTTTAACCGCTTCTGGGCGGAGCTGCCCTGCCGGCAGGAGTAGCGGCGCCGGAGTAAGCGCGTCTGGAAATCAGAGAATGAAATCAGAGATACAGGAGGCATGTGTATGAAATTTGCATTTTTGATCCTGGGGGACTTCTGCCCGGAGACCGACCGGGCGGCCATACACGGCGGAGCGGCGCAGATGCGCGGCGTCTCCACCCTGGAGGGCGCCTGTGCGGCCGCGCAGGAGCTGCTGGAGCAGGGCGTCGGCTGCATCGAGCTGTGCGGCGCCTTCGGCCCGGACGGCGCGCGGAGGATCATCGAGGCCACCGGAAACCGGATCCCGGTGGGATATGTCACCCACCTGCCGGAGCAGGAGGCCGTCTATCGCGCCGCTTTCCCCAATGACTGACCGGAGCGGCGCTCCGAACGACCGCGCGAGGGTGCGGCCCTGCTGGGCCGCACCCCAGCCTGTCAAAAAAGTCTTTTCGACAGGCTGGGGGGACATTTTGAAACTCTGAAAACGTTTCAAAATGTCGCTTGATCCAACGCGAACGGCCCAGGCCGGTCTCTCTTGGCCTACGGCCAATTCACCTCCAGGGAACCCTGACGGTTCCCTTTCACACTATCCTTCCCTCCGAA
>ERZ838827.784-NODE-784-length-32194-cov-12.968854_pt1 | contig 32194 bp, 20 predicted proteins | sample MGYA00519881_ERZ838827 | MGnify/ENA primary metagenome ERZ838827 (study PRJEB31850, sample SAMEA3708842) | human gut metagenome | biome: human gut; feature: human-associated habitat; material: faeces | place: China | collected 2014 ...
CCACCATGAGTGCCAACCTGATGCTTCGTGAAATCGGTATTTCCATCTTCCTCGCCTGTGTAGGTCTGGGGGCAGGCGAAGGGTTTGTAGAAACAGTCATTCATGGCGGAGGATATGTATGGGTAGGCTACGGAGTAATTATAACTATCCTGCCACTTCTGATTACGGGATTGATAGGACGATATTATTGCAAGCTGAATTATTTCACGCTGATCGGGGTTTTGGCAGGTTCGACCACCAACCCACCGGCATTAGCTTACTCCAATGACCTAACATCCTGTGATGCGCCTGCCGTTGGGTACGCTACAGTCTATCCGCTCACCATGTTCCTGCGAGTATTGACGGCACAATTGCTGATTCTATCGCTAGGGTAGTAAGACTGAATGTCATTCTTCAGGAAGAGGTATCCCGCTAAAAGGTTTGATTTCTCCGATAGCAAAAACGCTATGTAAGCTACCGATGGAGTCGATAACACCTAAGGTATTCAGTATGAAGTCCTGATAGTGCTTCATATCCCTGACATAGATTTTCATCATAAAGTCATAATCACCGGATGTATTATAACATTCGGTGATTTCTTTTATGGAAGAAATTGCTTCCATAAATTGACGCCCATACTCCCTGCTATGTTGTTTTAAACGGATATTACAAAATACCACAAAACCATTACCTAACTTCTCGGCATCCAGAACTACGGTATATTTCTTGATATACCCCTCACGCTCCAACCGTTTCTGCCGTTCGAAAACAGGAGTAGCCGACAGGTTCACAATAGCAGCCAACTCTTTTGTTGTCAGTTTACCATTTCCCTGCAACTCTCTCAAAATCTGAATATCAATAGCATCCAATCTCTCCATAGAATATTATTCTTTTAAATTTCCTTTTCACAGAATATTTTACTTTTACAATGAGAAGGGAAGCACAAAGATAGAAATATTATCTAAAATTTAAACATGTATTGGATTTTATTTCTACAGTTCATACATTTGCATAGTAAAATGATTTATAAAACTATAAAAAGAAAGAATTATGGGAAGTAAAAATAACGCTCCGTTCAGGGCAGATGTCGTAGGTAGTTTCCTGCGACCGGAGGAATTGAAAAAGGCCCGTGCCGACTATCAGGCAAAGAAGATCACAGCTGAAGAGCTGAAAACCGTTGAAGATAAATGCATCACTGACTTGATTCGGAAAGAAAAAGCTGCCGGATTGCAATGTGTCACAGACGGAGAATTCCGTCGTAGCTGGTGGCATCTCGATTTCTTCTGGGGATTGGAAGGTGTGGAATATCAGCGGGCAGAACGCGGTTATGTATTTCACGATGAAGAGACACGTGCAGAATCCGCATCTATTTCCGGCAAAATACGTTTCAACCCGAATCATCCTTTCTTCGATCATTTCACTTTTGCCAAGCGGGCGGCAGGCGACGATGTGGTCACCAAACAAACGATCCCCTCACCCTCACAACTCTACCTTGCATTGAGCTGGCCGGAAAACAAATATAAGATTTCGGACTTCTATACAAACGAAGAAGAACTCTATGCCGATATTGCAGATGCTTACCGAAAAACGATTCTGAAGTTTTATGAACTGGGATGCCGGAATATACAACTGGACGACTGTACTTGGGGAATGCTTTGCAGTAAAGAATACATGACTGCCAAAGGTGTGACTGCTGATGAAGAGAAAATCAACTCCTTGAAGCAACTGTTTCTGAAATTGAATAATGCTGCTATTGAAAATCTCCCGGAAGATCTTGTTATCGGCACTCATGTATGTCGTGGCAACTATCATTCTACCTGGGCAGGATCAGGAAGTTATGAACCAGTAGCTGATGCATTATTTGCCAAAGAAAATGTAGACGCTTATTTCCTCGAATTTGATACGGAACGTGCCGGAGGATTCGAACCGCTCCGCTTTGTATCAGGAAATAAGAAAGTGGTACTAGGACTTATTACTTCCAAACAACCTCAACTGGAAGATAAGGAGTATATCAAGCAACGAATCAAGGAAGCTACCCAATATGTTCCGCTCGATCGTCTTTATCTTAGTCCGCAATGCGGTTTTGCTTCTACCGAAGAGGGCAATATCCTGACGGAAGAAGAGCAATGGAAGAAGGTTGCTTTAGTACGTGAAATCGCCAAAGAAGTCTGGGGTTAACGGCTCTGTTGATAGCTAGCGGTCGATCCCGTCACGTGATAATACGCCCTGAGTATAATAATGCTTCACTTCCCGCATATCGGTGACGAGATCAGCCATATCAATCAACTCTTGCGAAGCATAACGTCCGGTAATAACTACCTCGGTTTCCGGACGTTTGTTGCGCAACAGGTTCAGGACTTCTTCAAGTTGCAGCAAACTTAAAAAGACAGCAATGGTCAACTCATCTAAAATCACAACGTCATATATTGCGGACAGAAGCACCTCCTTGCATCTTGCCAATCCCTCATGTGCCATACGGACATCATCATCTGTGGCTTCACGAGTAAGCATACAACCGTCTCCAAACTGTTCTATCACAACTTTATCAAACTTTTCAGCAATACGTGTTTCATTGTACTTCATGCTTTTGACAAACTGTCCGATGTATACGCTTTTGCCTGCGCAAAGAGCACGGACTGCCAAACCGAATGCCGCAGTCGTTTTGCCTTTTCCGTCACCTGTATAAATATGAATATATCCTTTTTCCATTCAACTGATTATTAACAATACTACAAAAATAAACTATATCTTTGTGATATGAAAGCAAGAGAAGATTATATTGCCGAAGACTTTACCGCCATCATCCCTGTTGCAGAATATATGGAACATTACCGGGATACGGAAAAGTTTATAGGTTTTTGCAAGCAATGTACACGTTATAATACGTATTGGGCATGTCCTCCTTTTGCCTTTAACGTGGACAACTACCTCTCCCAATATAATACAGCCATCATTGTCGGTACCAAACTGACCCCTCTGTATCCTGAAAAGATTTCAGATGTTATCTCTTTCGGTAAAGAAATGATGGAAACAGAACGAAGGAGAACGGATACTTTATTATTGGATATGGAAAAGACCCATAAGGGCCGTGCTTTCTTCCCCGGTTCCTGTTTAATTTGCCAGTCATGTACGAGGACAGAAAACAAACCTTGCATATATCCTGAAAGAGTTCGTCCATCACTGGAAGCTTGTGGATTCGATATTGGGAAAACAGCTTCTGAGTTGTTACATATAGAACTAAAATGGGGTGAACAAGGTAAAATGCCGGAATATCTGCTATTGGTCAGTGGAGTTTTCGGTAATTTCTAAAAAAGCATCCTTCATTATAGAAAGACATAACGCGATTATATTTCTTTCAAGTCAGCAAACCAGTATGTATAGGTACTGATCGTTCCATCATCAAGGCGGATATCATAACTTTGCGAGAAAGCCTCTCCCAAACTAAACGAGACAGGTTGGCGGAAAATCGGCCCATCATAACAAAAGGTATGATATTCACCATTTTCTCCATTGGGGTCAATCTCTGCGGGTAGCGATACCACAAAGTTTCGATCAATGAGTTTTCCAATGGCAGTAGCTCCCAATCCATCGGCCATTGTAGTGACAATAATCGTTTTTAATCCCGACAATAAAAAATCTTCCATTACCTTTTCCGAAGTTTCCCCCCCATAAAGGTTCAACGACCTCTATGCCATGCGGAACAAGTTGCTGTTCACGATATTGTCGTACATCATGCAAGAATATATCTCCGAAGATAAAATGTGTCACACCTAATGTCTTGAAATGCTGCACGGCCTGCAACATAGCTGACGAATAATCTTCCATATTTCCTTTTGGAGTCAAGTCGACGATATAGAGAGGGATACCGATACTTGCAGCCTGTACCTCCAGCAATGCTAATGGAATGCCATGCATCGTTGAGCGGTATGTATCACGATTTACTGTTGTCAGCAATGCGACTATTTCATAACATCCTGAATCCATTGCACGCAATAGAGCATGAGCGGAGTCTTTACCTCCACTCCAATTAAAGACGGCTTTTACTTTAATCATGGTATTTTTTAGTGTATGACTTCGATATTGGGTTTGTGGTGCAAAGATATTACTTATTTTAATCTCATTACTATATGATGGAAGTTAGACGGTAGAAAATATAGTGACGCTATCCTTATCATATAGTAACGGCATTTGGTAGATATACCGTCACTATATGAAAGCGATAGCGTCACTATATTTATTGCAGATATTATTCTACATCTGAATCAAAGTCTTCACCTTTCAGGTGGCAATCGGTAGCTCCGGCTACATTAACAGAACTATAAGCATATCCACCTAACTCCTCAAAAGTTGCATTATAGACTTTTACAAAATCTATACCTGGTAAATCAACTTTATTTCCATTTTTATCTACAGCCCATGAAATATCTATAGAAGCGATCTTACGTCCTTCTAATGTATTCAAATTAGCATTATTTGCATACCCATAAGTATATTGGGCAAAAGCAGTAGGCCACATACCAGATACAGTAACATTATCCGGCAATTTGGTAATTCCTTTAAAAATAATAGGAGAGATTTCACTTGTTTCTTGATTTTTAAACCATTGAGGCCACCCCCATGTTGCAGACATCATATAATCTTGCTTTGATAATGTTCCACTTTCACCCGAACTTTTCTCCCAACTATATGTCAAAGGAGACTCCTTAGTTACTTGGTATGTCATTGTTAAATTTTTCTCTGCATTTAGATTCTTATATTCGCTACCTGCTATTTCATACCATTCATCATCATCTGGTTTGCCATTACCATTTTTATCCAAAGCAACTAGAATAATACAAGGTAAATATGCAGTAGCAGAATAAGTAATTCGTGTATTTACACGGAAATCACGTTTACCAGGCACATTAACAACTGTATGATCGAAGCCGAAAATAATATATCCCCCTAAATTTCCTAATTGTACTACATTGGGGGCATTATTATTGTCAACATCAGCTGCTTTTAAAGTACTCCCTGCTGTTTGTCGAGCAGCAGTTGCCGTTATATTCAATCCGATATTCACATAAGCTCCCGGTGCCGGACAATAATCAAACACTTCAGAAATAAACGCTGAATATGCTGTTTCTTCTTGAGTTACCGTCACTTTTGTGCTCTTTGATTCACCTATATTCCCATCTGTCACTTTCAACGAAACATCATAAGTACCTGCTTCCAACTGAATGAAAGGTAAATTCTTCTCTGTACCAATCACTTTTGCATCACCATCTGCTCCCACTTTCTTACAAGTCCATTCATAAACCGGTGCTTCATTATAACCTGTAATGTCTGGTTCAATAGTCAAAACTTTACAACGAGCAGTTGTATAGCCAGCTTCTAAATTTAATGAGCTAGTCACTTCTTCCTGATTGACTGTAATTTCGAGTTTAGTACCCGTTTCATCCTGTATCAACACTATTTTTCCACCATTACGCGGTTCTTTAGTCGTATTCTCTTTTACAGTAACAGTTAAGGCAGTCATCTCAATCTCTGCCGGTGCCCATTCGGGACTGGATTCAACTTCAAAACTTACTTTACTGTTATTTTTAGTGGAAGTCACATCTATTACAAATGTTTTCCCTTTCGCATCACATGTCAAAGTTTTGTTTTCATCCGCTACTTTAAATACGTAATTCGGATCTTCCGTATTACCATCATCATTATCGTCTTTACACGAAGTAAGGACTGTAACAGCAAATAAGCACACCCATAAATTCCATTTCAAAAATGTTTTCATAATTTTCATTCTAATGATTCATATTAATAATAAACACATATTTTTATTCTCGTACGCAACGGACAGATGCTGCATTACTACGTGTCCCCACATCTGCCTTGACAAGCGGTCGATGTGCATAGTCATAATAAATGGACAGGTACCTGGCATTTCCCGTAAAATTAGCACTGACATCACCAATCCATATTTCAGCCGTATGACCGGAATTCTTCAATATACCACCGCCCACACTGTAACGGAAACCTGCCATAGGGAAAACTCCCAATGGAGAATATTCCGTTGTAGCCAACTCGAAACCATTCCAAGGATAAGTACCATTCTTATTGACCGGCACTCTCCAACCTTTAGGACAGGGATCGAACGGTGCCTTGCCACCTTTCTGATTATTCCAAAGAGTATCACAGCGTTCTTCCAGCCAATCATTATAGCCATAACTCCCTGGCCCTAACAATACAGTCAATGGATTCACTATGGATTGAGTCAAACTGCTACGTGCCTGATCCATATCTGCCTTTACGGAACGGATACCTGTACCGCCCGCCTGACTCCCTTCTGTTAACAAAACATTACCAATGGTATAAATCGGCTTACTGTTGTAATAGGGATCATTATTTGTACTGTATTTAAATTTACTGTCACCCGGAAACGGGTCTTTGCGTCCCCATTGATAAAGCAATCCACAAGCAGCAAGACTATCAGCCGTTGTCGTTCCCAAATTGACTGTTGTATTCACCGCCCCAAGGTTGCGATCCATAAATATATAGTCATCCACTCCATCGCCATTATTATCGTAAGGATATATACGTCCCATCACAACCGGATCTTTATCCGGATTATACGGAGTCACCCATATATGCCAACTCCAACGAACCTCCCCGGCAATCTTTACACCAACCAAAGCATTACCACTTTTTACATTCGCCGACACTGATACTGCTATATTATCTTTCTCATGTGTCTCTCCGGGAATCAGTCCCACATTGGTTATCAAATTTTGCGCATCCTGCCAAAGCAGAACGGGTTCCGGAACTTGATTATCCAGTTCGGTTTCTTCCAGCTCACTTGCAAACAAATCCCAAATAGCATAAGCTTTCATCACTGGAATAGATACCGACTGCCCTGCCTGTATCATGAAACAATTCGGTTCACTTAATGCAGCCACATATTCCGCATTCTGTTCAGGAACAGGTTCAGGCTCCGGTTCCGGGTCTGGTTCCAAATCCGGATACTCTACCGGATTATCATGATTTTCGTAAGAGCAGGATACCCATAAGCAAGAAGTTCCTACCAAAAATCCTAATGCAATCGATATAAATCGCTTCTTCATCTTTTATTTTTATTTTATTTCTAAACTATTTTTATTCATCGGGGCGGGTAGGTCGTACATACACATGTAAGTCACGTGCCAAATATATTTCCGTAGATGTTTCTCCCAACCAACCACAATATTGATTGACGGCCGTATATACCCGTATAAAGTCGACGCCCGGCAGGTTTACAGGTATCCGTGTCTTTGGGTCAACCGCCCAGCCGATGTCAAAGCTCGAACGATTATTACCATCCGCATCCAGCGCACCATTGGGAAAGTTGTCCGCATAAGCTCCGTATTCGAACATATATTGTAAATAATAGGAACCATTTCCAGATACATCTACTGCATTTTTGGGTAATAAAGTTCCCTCAAATACCATCTGGTCTTCCGAAATCCATTTCGGATAATAATCCTGGTTGTGATACTGATTTTTAGCAACATACCCTTCCTGTTCCATATTATCAGTCCATTTTATATAATAAATATCAGTCAATGGTCCCTCTTTAATTATCTCTCTGTTGGGATCGGGACGATTATAGGTGATTTTACAATTTAGTTTAGCAATCTCATTCGTGTACCATGGATCTTTATCCAATTCATACCATTTATCATCGGGTTTCCCATTTTGGTTTTCATCAAATGAAACCATCACAATGCCCGGTTCACTACTTCCACCGTTAACTCCCGGATGTGCTGCACTATGGAACGCATTACCTTCAATCAGAAAATCCCGTTGCCCCTTTTTATTTATCACTGTATGATCGAATCCAAAAGTTACATATCCGCCATAAGCTCCCAATGAAACTCCGGCATAATTTTTACCGTAAATCGCTTCTTCCGCCTTTTGTATCATCTCTTTTTCCGTATCACCTTCCTGATACTTAGGCATGTCATTCACAAACTGCCCGGGAGCCGGACGAAACTCATAAACTCTGGAAATGAAAGGACTATATTCCACTTCTTCCTCCTGAACATACACCGAAACATGATGTTCGATGGGATTCTGTGAATCGAATATGCGAAAATCAATCTCGTACACGCCTGTATATTCGGGAAGGAAAATATAGTCCTTCTGCGTGCTGACAATAGAGTCGCTACCATCAGTTGCTTTTATACTCCACTGATAAGACTCCCCTGTAAAAGCAGGCTTGAAATAAATAACCTTCATCCGTGGAATCACGTATATATCGTCAACCCCCAAGCTTAACATCGGTATTTCCTGTGTACAAGAAAAAATGAGTCCCATACACAATAAACATAAATAATGTATTATCTTCTTCATTCTGTTTATTTTTTGCGTTCTAAAAATACCATATGTGCCGGTATGTCTCCCGTACGTGCGCTCCATCGTTTTACACCGTCTTTTGAATAACAGTGTAATGCACCGCTTGATACGTAATTCCGGGCATCCGTCACATATATATCTTTCGTCACCGGATGAATAGCAATGCCATAAGGTATTTCTATATTAAGTTCCGTACCATCCGTTATAAATTTACGGGAGACAACACGTTCCGTCTTTACATCCACAATAGCATAGGTCACTGTATTCTTATTCGTATTATTGCTGTACTCCACACTGTAAACATAAAGGGAGTCTCCACTCAATGTCATGTTCGAAGCTGGTAGGTTCATCGTTTTTGTTACTTTATAACGTCCTGCGCTTTCTTCCAGCACATACAGGTTGGAAGCAATATCATCATAATTTCCACGTGACGATACCCACAATTTACCATATTTATCTGCTTTAATACGATGAAGATTGATAGCGACTTCTATCTTATAAAGCTGTCTCATAGTTTCCATTTCTACCACAGATACAGTGGTGTCATAATTAGGTGCACGGTAGCCACCCGAATTTGCGACATAAATTCTGCCACCTACAATCTCCAATTCATCGGGTTGGTATCCCACAGTTACCTGATCTACTATTTTATTGGTTTCAATATCAATCTTATAGACAGCACCTTTCTGGGCATTCGGGTCTATAGCCACCGGCCCCACATATGCACTGACATAAGCATACTTTCCTTTGAAACGAATATAACGACAATTAGGAATGTCGATTTGAGTAATACGTTTTGCTGTGTAAGCATCCATCACTTCCACTTTATGCGAACAGTTAATCACTGCATACAATTTCCCCTGGTAAATCTGAATGTCATTGCCGACATCTCCCATTTCTTTGACAATAGTCGGATTTTTTTCAGCATAGATGTTACGGGCGTAGATACCAGTACGGTAATCCACATAATCCAAGGTGGACTTATTGCTCCCCATATTACCTTCATTCAACAAATACAAGCCCATCGGATCAGCATCCGGATCTGGCTCGAAATCGAGCAGTTCATATTCTGTCGGGTTCACCAGTTCTATTTCACGGCAACCCACACAACACAACAACCATAGCAGTGTTACAACCGATATATATATTTTCTTATTCATAGGACTAAATATCTATACTTATCAGAAAACGAAAATTCCGTTTGGGCATCGGATAATTCAGAATCACATCATAATCTTGGCTGAATAAATTATTTACTTCAAGGGAGAGTTTCATCCGGTTCGATTTTATCTTCAGATACTTTACTACGTTTACATCACTGGTATACCAGGGTTGTGTATGATTATAAGCTATGTTTTCCTGCTGATTATATCGTTCTCCCGTATAGATAAAACAATAGCTAAATGCCCATGAACCATATTCCAAAGCGGCTATCAACGAACCGCTATGCCAAGGAATATAGGGTATCTGATGAGAATAATAGTTTTTTGAAGGATCAGTAAAGTCCTGTGCTTTCTGATAGGTATACTGCATCTTCACATTTGCCAGAAATTTGCCGAATCCAACAGCCTGATGCAAGGAGACATCTATTCCCCTAATTTCTACATATCCCAAATTCAGCATTGTCCAACGGAATTGTTGTCCTTTAGGATAAGCTATAATCTTATCTTTGACCTCATTATAATAGGCATCGACCTGCAAATCGAACAATTTATACAAAGAATGCCGGAATTCCTTTCTATACTTAAAACCTATATTGTATTGAGTAGTATATTCAGGTTTCAGAAAAGCATTTCCCATATCGGTATAATACAGGTCATTGAATGTAGGCATACGAAACATCTCTTTGTAAAAAGCACGTAAAGAGAAATCTTCATACTTAAAGGGCCGGTAAGAAGCAAAAACTGCAGGAGTAAACACTGCCTTATCCGGCGACTTGGCGAAACGTTTTACTTTCTCATGAACAAAATATCCCAAACAGCTTCCCTGTAATTTGAATTGTTTCAGATCAACCGCTGTAGCCAAAGCTACCATATTCGTAAAACGCTGCGGAAAAGGAAAAGTACTTTCATTATTCGGACTATTGAATTCGGCATCCAACTTATTCCACTGAATGTCATACGCCAATGATACATCCCAAAAGTTTGTCAAAGAATAAAGATTAGCTGTCGAAACATAAATTTCTTTTTGCCTATAGGTATTTTTAGTCTGGAACAGCTTGCTGTCATGATTCTCATAATGTGTGTAATCGGCAGCATACTTGGCATTTACTAATGTACGATATTTAGACGATACCTCTTTTGTGAAAGTACCTTGAATAAAGGAGTTAGTATCCCACAGCCGTTCTCCATTCCGAAACACATTGTTGACAATAGCACCTGGAACTCCCCGCTCCGAATTATAGGTATAACCTCTCAATGTCCACTGCCCATTATTAAGTTTGCCATGCAATCCGGCTTCCATACGTGTAGAGTTTATATCCCCATTTTGACGAACCGCAGTTGTGTCATACATGACTTCACCTAATGTATTGCGGCGACGATAGCGGAATTTATATTTCCCACTAGCATTAATCCACTCACCACTGAATGAAGTACTTATCTTATCCGTCAGTTTCTGTTCGTAAAGAAGAGAAGGATTTATCAAACCAAACGAACCGGCACGCAAAGTTGCTTTAAAATTAGCCGTTTTACTGTCTATAAAACGGGGTTTACGGGTGGTTATATAGATTGTACCCGAAGCTCCGAAATCTTTTGCAGACTGAAAGATTTCACTTTTCTGACCATTATAAAGGGATATCTCTTCTACATTATCCAATGAAAACTTACCTAAGTCTATCTGTCCGTTCTGCGCATTTCCCAACTGGATACCATCATAGAATACTCCCATATGATTAGTACCCATACTTCTTATGTTTACAGTCTTCAATCCGCCGACACCGCCATAGTCTTTCAACTGTACCCCGGAGAAAAAGCGAATGGCATCTGCTACCGACAGACTGTTAAGCTTTTCCAAATCCTCGGATGTCATCACTTGTGCCGGAATTACATCCCGGTACTTATTCAATCGTTGTCCGGTAATAACTACCGTATCCAGGCGTTGTATGCTGTCCAAACGACTTTTATAATACTTTTTATGTCGCTCTTGTGCAGAAACAACCTGAATTGTAACTACTAAAAATAAAAAAACTGAAAATACAGATAATGCTCTTCTCATGCTCATTTCCTTATTGCCAAAGGTTAATATATACAAATCACCTTAGGGAAATGGGTACAATTAAGCCTAAAAACAGACCACAAGAACAGTAGGAATAGAATACCTGAATCCATTTTCTGACTATTCACCCGTACTCCCGCAGGTTGTCAACTCGTTTTTATCAAAGCAGGTCTTCTGACTTATTCCTGTTTTACGCCTTCCCAACTATTTCCAGTCAGTGGCAAAGATTGTAAAACATGTAGTTCCTATAAACTAGGTATGGAATTTACAGCAGCGGGTACTGTTGCAGATTTACACTGCATTCCCTTTCAATTTCTCCTCACGATTTTGTGACTTGAAAACTTTGATGGCACAAAGATAATTTATATTTTTTAAAGCTGAAATAATATATTAAGAATAACAAAATGAAATTAATTGAGAAGAAGCCACATTTTATGATAGTATTAATACATTATTAATCAGAAGAATACATATAGACTAACAAATATACAACAATCATGCAATAAAAGAAATTACCAAATAGTAATTCACTCCAATTATTACCTATTCTGCTTTCTTGTACTCTTTCCATCTATTCCCTTTTAAATGATTGCGTTCTTTGATCGCATAATCCACTTCCGGGCACAATCGCCTCAATTTTATGAAGATCGTTTGAGAAAAGCCCAACTTCAGACAGATTTCTTTTATAGTAAGTCCAGCCTTAATACAATCTATTATTTCTGTCTTCCTTTTCACCACCTCACGAAACAGATAGTCCAAACCATGAGTTCTTCCTATATGCTGTCCATTTGCTTTTCTTACCGCCAGAGCTTCGCGTGTACGTTGTGAAATCAGCTTATGTTCAATCTCTGCAGCCAGACCAAAAGCAAAACTCAACACTTTACTATTAAGACTATCATCAAAAATATATCTTTCTTTAGTACTGTGAATCACAACACCCACATCAATGCAATGCTTCATTATAAGCATTATTTCATGAAGCGAGCGACTCAAACGGGATATTTCCGTCACAATCAATACATCACCAGACTTCAAACTTTTGATAAGTTTTCCCAACTTACGAGAATTCTGACTCATCTTGCCACTAACGACTTCTTCCATCCACCGATCAATGGTAAGCTCCTTACTCGAAGCATATCGTATAATCTCTTCTTTCTGATTTTCAAGGTGTTGCTTACCTGTACTCACCCTTAAATAAGCTGTTACCATAATTACAATTTATATAAGGTAATAAGTAAAGTAAGTAGCAAATTGTTTTGCATGTGTATTTACATTCGTTAAAAAAAGTGCATACTACGATAGATAGAAGATAAGTAAACGGCAATCATAAAAAAAGTACAATATTATTCCTGATAGGTTGATTATAGGCAGTATATAAGATTAGTTCACTTGATTCTTTTTTAACGAAGGATTAAAATCCATCTCAATTATAGAACAAAGATAGGAAAAAAAAATAAATAATATCATTCATTCTTAAATATTTATTTCGAAACAATTGTTTTTTATTCACTTGAAAGATGCTTTATATATTCACAAATATGTACTTTTTTAATCCTTCGTTAAAAATACTTCGTGCACACCTAAAACAAACAAAGCAAGAAGCAAAAACAAACAAAGCGATCAAGTCCAGCAGAGGGAAACAGGAATATCTACTTTTTTAAATAAAGACGATATTATGGAAAAAGACCAAGCTGAAAAAAGAGAAAAAGAAAAATCCTCCATCAGAATACTGGTAGCAGAGGATAATGACACAAATTTCTTACTATTAACCATCATGCTCAAAGGGTATCAATTAGTAAGAGCAATCAATGGTAAAGAAGCCGTAGAAAGGATGAAAAAAGAAAATTACCATATCGTCTTAATGGATATTCGTATGCCCATTATGGATGGTATAGAAGCAACCAAAAGTATCCGGGAATTCAATAAGGACATTCCAATCATAGCTGTCACAGCAGATAATTCTTCTATGATTTTCACAGAAGCATTTGAAGCAGGTTGTACAGGGTTCGTCTCCAAACCTATACAAATAAAAGAACTATTGCAAGAAATTACTCTTGAAATAAGCAAACTAAAACAAACAATCAAGTAAAAAACCAAAAGTCGATTTAATACTTTTTCATCATGAAACAGTTGCTTCTCATAGCCCTGCTGTTCGTCTCTACTTCCCTCAAATCGCAAGTCGAAAGCAAAGACAGTCTACAATCGTCGAAAGAGATTGTACTCTATTTTCCATGGGATAAAGACGCACTCTATACAGATTACATGACCAACAAGGAGACATTGAAAGAGATTGACCGTCTCTTCTCCAACTCTATTCTATTGTCACAAATGGATTCTGTTGTCATCAGTGCCACAGCTTCTCCCGAAGGTCCTCCTGTCTATAATCAGAAACTTTCGGAACGTCGATTAACTACTGTCTTGAGATTTCTACAAGATAGATATCCGTCCATAGAATCAGGAAAGGTACGCGCCTATGCTTTAGGTGAAAACTGGGAGGGACTTCTGCGCATGGTAAAAGCTGATGAACAGGTACCTTATCGTGATGAGGTGATACAACTCATCGAAATGCCTATTAATAAGGTAGAAATGGAACGCAGGCTCAACCGGATTGGTAAAGGGGCTGCCTATCAGTACATAAAATATCATATATTGCCTTACCTGCGTATTGGAGGGACCTGTGTTGTTTTTTATCCCGAACGGATGAAAGTGCTGCACGCCTCTCCCACTATGGCAAATTTCCCCGTAATAAATCCTCCTGCACCAGCATGCGAAATGCAGACACCACCTCTTCCCAACTACAGATACATACGACCGTTGGCTTTGAAAACCAACCTGCTATTTGATATTGCCACCTTATTTAATATAGAGCTTGAAGTTCCGATTGGTAAACACTGGTCATTGGCAGGCGAATGGATATTCCCATGGTGGGGCGGGTTGGGTAATGATGGTGGTGTGTCACCTGTCCCACGTTATTCGGAGAAGTATACCATGCAGATGCTTTCCGGCGGACTGGAAGCACGTTATTGGTTCCCTCGCAGCAAATCACAGAATCGCAAGGCAGAACGCTGGGGAGATTATAATCCGCTCAACGGATGGTTTGTAGGGCTGTATGCAGGTGCCGGCAAATATGATTTTCAATTGGGAGGAGACGGAATGCAAGGAGAATTTTTCATTGCATCGGGCATTAGTGCCGGTTATGCACATCCCATTGCCAAACACTGGCACATGGAGTACTCCATCGGAATCGGTTATCTGGACACCAAATACTATAATTATACCCCTCTCGATGGACATAAAGTAGTGAAAATTTTATCGAACGGACAGTACGACCGTCGCAAGCAGAAATGGTTTGGTCCTACAAAAGCGAAAGTCTCACTCGTGTGGATCCCGCGGTTTAAACTCAAAAATAAAAAGTAATCAGTATGAAAAAGTCATTCAACATATCATCTACTCTTTTTCTGCTACTTGCTTTTGCAATTATGCTTCTGTCAGGTTGCCGGCGTGATGAACTCTGTTTCCTCCATCCCAGCGATGCACTGATTGAGTTGAAAATAGACTGGAGCCGTTCTGCATTGTCTCCGAACAGTGCAAGTGCCATTATTTATAAAGATGGCAGGTATTACCGTACAGAGGTATTCTCGGTGTATCCTCCTGTACGCAAGGTAGTTGATTTACCTGTCGGACACTACAGCATTGTCACTATCAACGAACAGCTATCCGACTTCGAGAAATATGTACATTGGGGAGGAATGGAACAATGGAACACATTCGAAACAAAGGTGCTGGACGACACGCAGTATGACCGTGGACTTACCCGTTCGCTGAAACTGGAAGTAGATACGATGGCAGCCGACCGGATTGCAGAATTCGATGTTACGGAAGATATGATATACAAGGCACATGTACATCCCACCTCTAAAGAAGATGCAGCCAATTTCAACGAAGTAGCCTATTCTGTAACATTTGTGCCGAGAAGGGTATTTACTGCCGTATCCATTACTCTCAATGTACGCAACGGGGCAAGCTATTACTTTGCATTGCGCAATCCACCCATCCTGTCGGGAATGGCAGAATCTTATTTACCAGCATTAGATCAGTATTCAACCAATGCAGTGTCTCATGCTATTAGTTTCAGCCAGGACACCAGAAACAGCGGAAGTAAAGATGCGGTATTCAAAGGAACATTGTTGGTGGTTCGCCCGGTGGCAGGATATGACGATGCCACTCTCAACCATACAGATGTATATAAGTTGACATTACCTTTTGTCTACCCCGGTGGTATTGTCTCCAAAGAAGTCAATCTGAAAACAGAAGCCCGAAAGTTTCTCTTTACCCCCGAAGATCCGAATGACCCGAAGAACAACTGGGATAAACTGGAGATAGAAGTAGATTTAGACTTACCGGAACAAATTCCTATCGGCGGAATGGATGTCGGTGTGGAAGACTGGAATGATGTAGATATTCCTCTTGACGGACCGCAACGTCTTCATTTTGTAGCCAACAATGGCAGTAGTGAATCATTCTGGTGGACAAATCTTCCGGGAGTTATTGTTAATCTGCCCGAACCACTGTTTAGTCCGGTAGAAGGATTGACTTTCAGAGAATGGAACACTAACGCTGATGGTACAGGAACCATATTCTATCCGGGAGACTCTTATGAAATGAAACGAGGAGGATTTATCTTTTATGCTATCTGGAACACACCGGATAGTCGAAATAAATGAGATCGACTAAACATAATTTATTAACCTTTTTAAAACGCTATTACAAGAAACAGAAAGTACCAAAACAAACAGAAAGCAAAAGATCGGCAATCAAATTGACATTTTATATGTATGGGAAATAATGCTAGGGATTGATTGCCCAATTATTAAAAATTAAAAAATTATATTTATGAAAAATTTAGTAACAAAACTGGCGGCTACTTTATTCATTCTAAGTGGCTGCGCACAAAATGAACTGATCGATTCACCCAATCAAGGGACGCCTAATGATGGTAGAATCCGCTTTGCTGCAACTTCTGCTTTGACCAGCACCAGAGCTGCCGATGGTAATCCGTTCAACAATACCTCTAATCTACAGACTCTTGGGGAATTTACTGTGGATGGTTATCTTGATGGTACATCTGTATATGGAGCCACTGCTCAAACCGTTAAATGGGACGGTGGTTCTTGGGAGTATGCAAATGAACCTTATTGGCCATCGGGAGATGTAAAAATCAACTTCTTCGCTTATGCAAACTGGCCAACCGGTGACGCTGGTACCGTAAATGCTACAATTGCTAGTACAGGAATTACTGTAGCCGCTAAAAGTGGTAACATCACCATAGGAGAAGACAAATTGGATAAAACAGGACAGAAAGATCTTTTAGTTGGAGGTCAAATAGGAGCAACCAAACAATCACGTACATTAATTACTTTCAAACACGCTTTGACACAGATTGTCTTTAAAGCAGGAAATGTAAATCCAGGCAGATTGGACGTACGCATTGGTGGCGTTCGTATTGTGAACGTTGATAATGCTGCAACAAAAATGACATTTAATGGTACAGCAATTAACTGGGAGTTGTCAGGTACTAAAACTGCACAATACCATGTACAAGGCTTGGAAACAGAAACAAGTTGGAGCCTTGATGCTGGAACTTGGAACACCAATTTAAATGTTAATGCAGACAAAGTATTTACAGCCCCTACTGATGCAACATTAGGAGATTATAGCAAATATCAAGTCATTCAAAAAACTGCCGGCGTGAAGAATAATGCATTATTACTTTTACCACAAACATTTGCTGCATGGAATCCAAATGAAAATGCGACACCAATTACTGGAAGTTTTATCGAACTTCTAGCTGTGGTAAAAGATCCGACCAATGCGAGCACTGCAAAACTCGCAGCAGCTGATAAGCAAGACGCTATTGATGCTCTAAAACCATATTACTACTGTGGAACACCCAACTACAATGCTGATGGTAACACTGAATCTTATGGTATCATCCGTATTCCTCTAAGCTCTGTAAGTGGAGATTTAGGCGAATGGATTGCCGGTAAACGAATTACCTATCTTATTACATTCGGCGATAGTGATTCTGGTTCAGGCGGTGGTGGCTACAATCCTGGTGGTGATCCTATCCTTGTACCTATTCGCTTCAATGCTATCGTAGAAAATTGGGTGGATGTTAATGTTCCTTTATTGACAGCAACATTCAATGCACAATCAGATGCAGTGAAAGCAGATTTTATTAATGGATATACCAACCAACTGGTCAATGACATAAAATCAGCACGTGTACCGAAAGTATATAAGTCCTCTGTTGCTATTACAGGAAAATTAGATCAGACAACAACAGGTGATATAGCTCTTACTTTCACAGATTTCACAACTAATAATATGCTTGTAGGTAGCACTGTAACTTACGACTTTACAGGTATTGATGTATGGAACAGAAAGATAACATTGACTGCACCGACCGGCTGGACGGCTAAATATTATAAGAATACAACTGAAGTAGTAGACAGCCCAATACTGAATGGTACTTCAGCCAATAAAGTAATATTGACTAAGACAGCAGAAAGTATAACAGCATATTCAACAACTCCGGAATACATCAGCGACTTTATTTCTGCTATCCGCATCAATGAAGGAACTGCTGTCCGTGAAGCAGGATGGACTATCACTGTAAAAGGAACACTAAACAAAGATATTACTTTCTCTGCCGATGAATTAGCTATATTAGGTGGTGTTACAGATAAGAGCCCTATTACAATTGACATTACAGGTCTTGATTTTGACAGTAAAAAAGTCAGTGTAATTGTACCTGCCAGTTGGAAAGCTACTTGCGGTAGCACCATTAAATATGCAGGTGAGAAACTTGAAGTAGGCACAGCTGACAATAAGATTATTTTCACTAAACTTTAAAACTCTCCTTTTAATAAAACTTTTAGATTGTGCGGGCTTAACCGCCTGCACAATCATTTTTCAATAAATAAGGAAGAATAAAAACAACTCTCATTATGCATAGAATAAAAATACCCCAATCTGGATTCCTTTTTATATCTTTCGTCACCCTTAGCCTATTATTAGCAACAGGATGTACGGATGACATAGCTTCTAGTACAGGAGAAGAAACAGTCTTGCGTTTTCGATGCGACAGTGTAGAGACTCGCAGCACAGGATACGTACAGTCCGGAGCAAATGCCATTTTAACGATGGGGATATATGCATCACACACATCAAACAATTGGACAAATAGTTCCACCCTTAACTTCATGATAAACCAACAAGTGAAACGTGACAATGCCAATTCACCTTGGGAATACTCTCCCGAAAACTATTGGCCATCAAGCGGACAGATTTCATTTTTCACTTATGCACCCTATAATGCGACCGGACTGTCTATCACCGACCAAAGCGGAAATGCAATCGGTTCTGCAACAAGTGGTGTACCACAACTCTCATTCAATGTTCAGCAGCAACCTGCGGATCAGGTAGACCTTCTGGTAGCCCCATCCCGAATGGATCAAACCAGAATGACAGCAGGAGGGTACGTCAATGTACTTCTGCGTCATGCTCTGACCCGTATTTGCTTCGCTGCCCGTGTAAACACAACAAGCTCACAAAAACTCCCGACATTTCATATCACCCAAATCAAACTAAATGGATTATACCATAAAGGAAGTTGCCCGATGGATGGTAGTAACCGTCAATGGTCAGCTACCACTTCCGACGCCGATGCAACAACATCCTACACATTAACAGAAACACCGGATACCCCGGATACTGAAGAAAAAGAACTTAAAAATATACACTTGGAACAAGAATATCTGGATATCACCACTTCATCTGGCTATCTCTTCCTTCTTCCACAAGACATTCCGGCTGATGCAGAAATCTCTGTATCCTATACAATGGATGGTACAGCTGCAACACCACTGACTATCAAACTTGCTGAAGCACTAGCTAAATGGCAACCTGGTGAATCCATACGTTTCCTTATAAGTCTTGAATATAAAGGCAAAGACGAACCCATTGAATTTACATTGACGCCCACCTTTACCGCATGGGATAACATAGATACCGAAGTCAATATAGACTCCGATCCTTTTCTTGATGTGACAGATGTCAGTACATACAGTTACGATGCAGCAGCTACCCGAATCTATTTCTATACCAATCAACCCGCAAGTAGCGTTTATATAGATCCCGAAGGTATAGTAACCGCTACCGGTGAAAACGTTACCATCGCTAATGAATTTTGCAACATAGCCAAAGGAGACAACCTGTCTGACGGAACTTCCAATTTCTTCTTCGATGAGACAACGCATAAAGGTTATTTTGACCTTATCAACTATGATACAGGAACCACTGGAAGTGGTACCAATAAAGGCCGTCAAGCCATTTCTGTGAAACTCCATGCAGGGAAATTGGTACGCTATATCAGTGTGCAGCCCGTCATATCTACTGAAGTGGCACGAAAAGACGAAACCCGCTACATTGGGACTTTTCATCGTGGCACTGAAACAGGTGAACGTATCATCACCTGGTACGTCCCCTCTACGGTAGAATGGACTGTTACAATAGAATCTGCCGGAGTCAATACAGCTTACGAACAACTCTGTATGGATCGTATGGCAAGTCCCGATTATCAGACTAATTCACTCTATTCCTACTCGCCGCGTAATCCGGAAGGAGCTACGATAACAAATCCTACAACCACCGTCAGAGGTAAAGGCCGCGTTTATTTCCGGGTAGGATGGAAAAGCACTTCTCCTACCGCCAATCGACATGCCCGAATTAAAGTTACCTACAATAATGCAGATGGAACAGTTTCAAACCTATCACCTAATTATATTTATTGCCGACAAGGAGAAGAACCTGAAGGACTTGCCCTAACCACTACTGATGATCCTTTCAGCGTATATAATTTAATGAGTGACGGCATACAAGCAGACTATCCTACACAAGGAGGCCTCCTTTCACAGTGGGGACGCCCTCGCTCGTGGGCTCCTATTGGTTCCACAAGCAAACCTGCAGATTATCCTAATACAGTCGACTTGGATTTAGACCTTGATGTCAATATCTGTCCGGTCACTTATGCATATCCTGACAAGGAAACCATTATAGCACTGGAAACCGGACTGGCTGCCTTATACAAGACATGGGGATATTACGCTGATGGATATTTCGACCGACGGGAAATTTCAAGTCACCGGGTAGAGTACAATTCCAGTGACGTTGCCTCTGCAGGAGTGATGCTTTATCATCCTCTTACTTTACATTCTGTATTTATGCCCACCACAGGTTATCGGGATCAGGAGGGCTATCTCCAGGGAGTAGGAACAGCTGCTGGTTATTGGTCAAAAGAAAATGGAGTCGACAAACAAAATGCCACTAGTATGTTCGTACAAAACAATGCGGATGAAAGTAAAATGGCTATTGTAGGAGACTACATCAAAACTCACTCTTTCTTTATGCGATGCGTAAAAATACTCGATCCTGTCACTCTCTACTTTGATGCTAATGGTGGAGACAATCCACCACGCCCCATATCTGTGACTAAAGGAACCAATGCAACAGTCTATATTCCTTTAAAAATCAAACCAGATGGATATTGGAAAGATGGATATGAGTTTAAATCCTGGAATACGAAAAAGAATGGAACAGGAGATGAATATGTTGCAGGAGCCATATACCCTAGTGCAGGCGTAATGACAGAAGATGTCACTTTGTATGCTCAATGGAAAGGTAAGGCTACAACGATTGATTTCACAAAAGACTTTGATAACATCAGTAGTAATTACATCATAACTGGTGAAGATATATTTACTAAATATACTACAACAAGTAATGGTACTAAGTTTGATAAATATACCGATTATGCTTCAAGCGATGCTGAAACCGAGAAAGTATATTACAAACTTGAATTTTCAGACATGCAGGAGGCTACAGATTGGACTACCGCCTATAATTCATGCAAAAGTATGGATAACAATAGTAATAAATGGCGTCTTCCGCGTGCTTCCGAACTGTATTGGATTAGCAAAAATTCTGATTTAAGTAGTAAAATTATTAATAAAACATCAATCTGGGTTGGCACCTCTGCAGACAGTGGTCGTGCATGGATGTTTTTATATAGTACATATTATAAAGACTTCGATCGGTCAACCATCACAAACAAATTCCCATACCGTTGTGTACGAGGGTATTAGTGTTAATATTAATATAAAAAACAAACATGAATCTACGCCATCTAACATATAGTTTAATAACAACTACTTTTTTATTGAGTGGTTGTTCCGATGACCCATTTAATAAATATGGTTCTCTTACCGATGACGGAATGGTAAACATGCGTATTCAGCTTTCAACAGCTAATGAAAGTTCAATTATTACCCGGACAACCAATCCTTCTAATAGTGAGAAAGAATTAAAGAATGCCGTTATTATGGTATTCGACAAAGTTGCAGATAACGGAATGTTACGACAAGTACCTGTAGAAGCCACTGTTACCAACAGTAGTTCTAATCCAACCCTTACTGCCAAACTTGTACCGGAAACGTCTTGTTATCTTTGCGTAGTAGCTAATATTACAACCTGTCAGATTCAAGAACTTTGCGCCTTACAAGCAGGAAAATCACTCTCTGACATTCGTATTATGCTTAAAGCAAACATCAGTAAAACTGATACAAGCATAGGGATATTCAAGCCACTCCCCATGAGTGGATGGTCAGGGCAAACCACCATAAGCGCAACAACAGCTTCACCTACAATTCCACTTTCGCGTTCAGTAGCAAGAATAGATGTAAATGGAATCTCTACAACCCCTGCAGATCCTGCCGATCCTACTGCCGATGCATTCCAAGTATCTGGCATTAGACTAGCTAACGGCTCCCCCTCGGGCTATGTGCTCCAACAACCCTCACTACCCTTTTGGGGTTCAACCGATGTAGTGACATACTCTCTGGCAGAAACGACCGCTACAACTCCTGTCGAATCTGCCAAGTTGGAGGGTGCCGTTTATTGTTTCGAAAATAAAGGGTCGGTAGGTGATACTCCCAATGCGACCCGGGTAGTAATACGGGGACACCGTAACGGAATCTCAACTGACACTTGGTATCCAATCGACATTGTATACGACCAGACCATTATCAGTGGAAGTACCAGTACCACCAAGAAATGTTACGATATAGAACGCAATAAAATATATACTATCCGACTGAACAGAGTAGAGAAAGAGGGATATCACACTTACGAAGAAGCAGCTAAAAGTGAAGCATTCAACACAATGGTGGATGCTGAAATCATCGTAACCGACCCGTATGCATACGACATTGTCACCAACGGACGACAATATATGGGAGTCACTAATGCCGAATTCGTTGTTTATCCCGCAGAATCCAATAAGGTAATCAGCAATTTGCATATTACTACACTCTCGTATACCAGTGACCCCAACTGGACGAATGGCAGTATCACTTGTTCAGAGGGAATCTCTCTGTCAGCCGGTTCTTATCCTCTTTTGGATATACGCGGAGATGCCAATCCTACTTATAGAGATATTGTAGTAGATATAGACCCTACTGTTAAAACAGAAGGCCTCGTCACTATTCAAATTGGCAATTTGATGAAAGAAATCAAAGTACGGGTAAAAGAGACAACTCCCAAAGTAGGTACAATCTTGAACGACTATTTCGCTGATACAGATGCAACTACTGACTTTAAAGTGGGGGAAATTATCTCACCATCAGAAGATACATCTTGGTTGAAAGTATCCACTTCCGACGAAGATACAGGAAATTCATCACTCAATAACAAGATTACCAATCCGGCAGGAGGTATCTATCTCCATGTAGAACCTAACATTGGTTTCGACACTCAAATGACTACCCGGGAAGCATCTGCATATATCGCCGGAGAAGAAGACAATCAACGCATTAAGATCGTAGTACAACAAGTAGGATATGACGTTTATTCAGGAAAACAGCAGCTCGAACCTTTTACCTATGTAGGTACTTTCCATCGTTGGAATCAGATGGGAGAAAGGCTTATCCGTATTGATGCCGGCAATACAAAAATTGAAGCTAAAAACGGTTCTAATAGTGACTATTATATCAAAGTTGCTTGGTGGGAGGCTACCGTAGTGGCTGGTCGGGAATTTATTGTTTTGGATACCAAACAAAGTCCGGACCCTAAGGTTCATATTTATCAAAATAACGATAATAGCACCCCCAACGCTTATGGAATAGGTGATGATGACGCAGGTTTTATCACTACAGACGAAGAAGTAGAAAGTTATCCGGTTGAAAGCAAACTACGTACGGTAAAAGGTACAGGATCTTACATCTATTTCAGAGTAGGGCTTACAGGCAAACTTAGCAGTGCAGCCTCCCAACCGCGTTATGGCCTCATCACTATCTCGTATGGTACAACAGCAGGAGTAACTCTTGGCACACACAATATATATGTCCGTCAAGGAGAAGCTCCGGATTATCTGATGCGTCCTTGGGATGCCAGTACTACTCCGATAAATGAAAAAACCGGAGCTATCAGCCGAGCTAACGAATTTATTAGTGGCACACGCCCCAAAGCTGCTAAATTCGGAGTATACAATCTAACAGATTCTGAGCCGGAAGAAACTGTAAACAGCAAAGGATATGTAAACCGCGGCACACGTGGATACACATTTACCAAGTACCCATCACAGGGCGGTTACTATTTTCCTTCAAGCGGTACTCTCGCTGTTGATCCCCGTATTGGGAAGCAAAATCTGAAGTTGGCTACTAATGCTGATGTTCCCAGTTTTAACAAACTAAATCCATGGACTGATGATTGGGAAAGCTGCCCGAAAGGTTATCGTCGTCCGTCAGATGGTGAAATAAGACAGGTTAATAATGGAGATTCTAATAAAGATAAGTATCCAAATGATATCATAAATTCGGAAGTTAGACAATCCTTGTGGTTATTTCCCCTACACGGAGCAGAACGAAGTGACTTCTCCAATCAGCTGACAGGTTATATAGCAGATGGTTATTTTGACAGACATGAAATAAAAGTGGTGGAAGATAATAAAGAAACTCCCCAACCTTTAGGCATCGTCAACAAAGGCGCATTCGGTGCAGCTTATCGCGGATACCTGATCTTCAATCCACACAATTATGCTTCTATATTCTTACCCTTTGCAGGTTTTTACCGCGAAGCAATAGGACCCGGCTGTGGATATTTCGGTTCTGAAGGGTACTTTAACACCCGGACTACTCAAGATGGTAATTCAAGTTGGCTTGTTGCTTTTGGTTATATATTTCCGGGACAAGGGAGAAATGGCTACGTATTCGATAGCTATTCCAGCACAAGTGATGCAGCCGCACATTCCATCCGTTGTATCAAAGACGAACTTCCTCCTGCTATCACCGATAGTACCGGAATAACGCCACCGATAGAAAATACGGACAACCTGTTGGTGACAAACTTTTCCTATGACAGTGAAAAGATGACTCTTCAAGCCAGTGTAGAAGCCAAATTCGACGGTTCAACCCCAGAGCTGAAAATGCAACGCATAAACACCATCGCAATCAATATCGTACACGAATTGACAACAGCTGATTATGCATTTCTAAATCAATGGGCAGATGGTACTGGCTCCTATGCAGGTTATCACCTGCGTCATATTATTATTCGCGGGACAGGTTATAATACATTACCAGCCAACGCATTCACTAGTTCGGGTTGGTATTCAATTGCGTTAATAGACACCGAGTATATAGCTGATAATGCCTTGACAAGCGGATTAACAGGTTTGCTAAACCTATCTCTTCCCTATCTGGATACAATCAAAGCAAGCAGTAGTGCTTTCTCATTTGATACAAGTAAAGTACAACTTCACTTAAGAGGAAATGATTATAGCAATGCTGACAAAACCAATAACAAATGGAAAGATAAATCCTGGAAAGCAATCAAGCAATATTAATAACCTGAATTAATACAAACAATCATGACCAACAGATATCATCTTCATCAAATCAGCCATACAGCATGCATCACCTGCCTATTACTTCTATCCGGTTGCTCTGAAGAAAAATTCCCGCAACAAGAGGAAGAAACTGGCATTACTGTACATTTTGCCTCCGATGGCATACCAGTAACCCGTGATGTTACCTACGAACAATTTGCAGACGGGACAGTACTGGGAGTTTTTGCCTATACCTGTGATGCAGATGGGAATTACACAACTCCTGATCTGCTGTATAACGCCAGCCTTACACGAGTGACAAGCGACAATCTGACCAGCTATCAATGTAATCCTGCAGCTCACTGGCCATCTGCTACAGGTAAAGTGCTGTTTACCGCCTATCATCCACATAATAGTTCAGTAGCTGCCGGAACGATCATTCCCAGTCCTCAATCTTCATCCGGACTGCCGGAGATTACAGTAGAATTGGGTAAGGAAAAGGGAAAAGTGGATTTCGCTGTTGCCACTGTAGGTCCTATCACTCCTACATTTGATGCCAACAATCCGAATGATATTATTACCCGGGAGAACTATTATGTAAACTTCCGCTTCAAACGTGAATTATCCGAAATTGTATTCCGTGCCAAAACGGCCAATATCAATGCCTTGACCAAACTCTACATCAATGCCATCAGTATCAAGAATGTCCATAAAAAAGGAGTTTTTCATGTAAGTATGGACAAGTGGGAACTCTCCAATGAGGATGTGGATGCTACTACCGGAGCTACCATGCAAATGGCTACAGGCGGTGCTCCTGTGCCCGATGACAAATATGATTATCTGATGAATCCGGGCAATACTTCACCACGCGATGCAAGTATTGTCATGATCCCACAAAAATACGATAATGTGGAATTTGAAGCCACCTATACTCTTGAGTATCTAAAGGCCAGTGGAGGATGCGAGTACCGCATTGTCGGAACTAAAAAGATACCGCTCACCATTAATTGGGAACCGGGAACCATCTATGTATATGACCTGGAATTCGGATTCTACGAAGCGGAAGACGAAAAAGCCAACTTCAACTTCAAGGTAGATGCATGGAAAAAAGAGAATATAACAACAGATATTCACTAAAAACGAATATACAATGACACATATCAAACAAATCATATATTGGTTGCCGGTTCTCGCACTGGCTTTATCCGCCTGCACTCGCGAAGTTTTAGTCGAGAACTCTTCTGACATCATTGAAGGAGAAAAAGCTACTCTCTACCTCCGTGTGAATGCCCCGGAGATGAAAGTGCATAGTCGTGCAGCTCTTGCGGATGACGATGAAAAGAAAATCATTTCGCTCTGTATCTTCATATTCGACCACTCTACCGGAGCATTGATTAGTAATACTATTCATGAGAATGCCGGAGCTCATGCTTCGGACAAACCGGCAGATGCAGACGGAGTAATCAGTCCCGATGGCAACAACTACATTGCTATTGAAACTCTGACCGGTAACGGTCGTGACATCTATGTAATAGCCAATTATCACTCATACACGATAGAAAACCTGAAAGGAGTATCCACCATCGACGACGTAAAACAACTGATAGCCCAGACTTATGGCAATCCCATCACACGCAATTATGGCATGATAATGACAGGTACTCTTATCAATCAACCTGTAAGAAAAACGACTGATATAACCGTACCTCTGAAATTCATGTCAGCCAAGATCACAGTAAAGGTAATCAACAAATGTGACAACCTTGACATTAATGGCTGGACAACAGACGGACTCTCCATTAAATCATACGTATTTGAGCGTACCATCACTTCTGACCCCAACTACCATGATGCCACTAATATTATTGACAAACACGACTATTACTACGACTTCAGCGACCAATGTTTCGATTTCGAAACAATCACAGCTCCCACGGTTCCTACTGACGGAACTACCTATGAATCGACTTTCTACATGCTCGAGAATCGCCGTGGAGGTCAGGTGGCAGACAGACAGGACCCTCCCGCAACTGCCGAACCACGCCAGCCTTATCAACTCAAAGCATGGTATGCGCCGGATAATGCCGCTCGTGTACGAATATTGGGAAAACTAAATAATGCACAACCAATATCGGTATGTATTAATCATTATTTGGGAGCTAATAATACGGACGACTACAACGTATGCCGTTCCACTCATTACACATATACCATCACCATCCATAGTCTGACCAGTATTGATATTGATACTAATATTGAGCAAGAAGAGGTTTCACTGAACATCACTCCTCCCGCCGATCTGGAAAACTTGGACGCACATTTCGACTTCCGTCCTTTCCTGCTTAAAACAAATGAATTGACAGACCCAAATGTGAAAGTGAGCGCGGAAGTACTACAGGCAGTCAACAGCGACCTCCATGCCGACTGGTTAAATTTAAGCATTTTCCCTTCCATGCAACATCATATCAGAAAAAGCACAGATGCTGCCGATGAAGATATCGCCCGCTGGCAACAAGAAGGAGCCGACAACACCTATGTACGTCCTAAATATATACCCAATTCTGCTACCCGGACTTCCTTAATAAAGCAAGGAAAGGCCTATATGGGATCGTCCATTATATCTTCCGATACCAGCTCTGACTTCCCAAGTGCAGACGAATCCCTACCCTACACCAAAGCAACTCACCGGATGTGTAAGAAAATCACAGAAATTCCTACCGGAGGATCCAATCCTATCGGTATTTATCTGTATGCCGACGAATATGAATATAATCCATCTGCCACCGCCCCATCCTATCGTGAAGCAGTTATCCGATTCACCATACAGAAAGGTAGTGAGTCACCTAAATACACACATTTCACAGTAAGGCAATATCCACCCTACCGATTTGCCCGGTTCACTGTGAATAATGTGGAATATATGCTGGTCACAGAGCGTATGGAAGAGTACGAGCACTGTCTTCAATCCCAACTTCCCATGAATCTGCAAATGTCAACAGGTATGCAATGGGGACCTTATGATCTTACCAGTGCCGCCACTAATGATGGGGATGGGTTTACTAATACACTGAAAGGTGTGTATACCTCTACAACAGGAGATAGCTATTATAAGACCTACTTGTCTCCGAAATATGGCAGCGCAACCTCCGGTTGGGATAAAAGCAATTACGGAGAAATTTATGAAGGTCCTGGAATCAGTACTCAGGGAGCGCCCTATTTCAATCTCCCTCTAATGAGCAATACAGACGCTTACCATACGATTTATAACAGCACCGCTGCCCGCTATTGCCATGAGAAGAACCACGATCTCAATGGAGACGGTCAGATTGATGCCAGTGAAACTTTCTGGTATCTACCCTCCAGGCAAGAGATGCAACTTTTCTGGACTTTCCATGAAGCGATCAACTTACATGCCGATTATTATTGGTCATCTACAGAATCAGATGCAGAAAAAACCTATGCCGTATCCATGCAAAACAGTCCGGCTGCTCCGCACCAGACTTATAACGGAGTACCGCAAGCATTGAGCAAGACCACTGCATTAGGAGCTAATTTTCCACGTGTACGCTGTGTGCGCCGGGTCAATGTGCCTAAAGGTACAAACATGGTATCTCCCCTCCAACCCATCGTTTCACATCGGGCAGATGGTACTACAGTGGTGGATTGTTCCAATTTACCCAATAATATGTATACATCCGATAGTAAATCGGATATAGTCTGGGGGGATGTATCCAGTATCCAGCATGCCAACCAGAAAGTTTTCAAGAAATTTGAAATAGAACGCAAGGACAATGCCGCCGTGGACTACAACACACTCCACAAAGGCTATGGAAAATGTGATACCAACAAAGGATGGAGACTACCCACTCAACGAGAAATGTTGATGGTTTATACTGTAAAAGATTTACTTGAAGCTAATAGTAATTTCAGTAAATTCGGAGATAAAACATACTGGACAATGACTTGCGACTTGTCTGCCCAGTATGTGATTGATTTCAAAACGGGACTGTGTCAATACGGTAACTATTTCGATTCGAGCAATCAATTCTATTATCGTTGCATCCGGGAAATACAATAGTAAAAATTACCAAATGGTAATTTTTATCTCCTCTCATAACCCTACCTTTGTCGCCATTTTCAACGACAAAGGTAGAAAGTTATGAAAGATAGTATTGATTTCGGCAGTATGAACATCTCCACGTTGTTCCGTAAGTTACTAATTCCTACGGTACTTGGGATGGTATTCTCGGCGCTGTTCGTTATTACGGACGGTATATTTGTAGGAAAAGGAATTGGCAGTGACGCACTGGCAGCAGTAAATATCACTGCACCGCTTTTTATGATTGCAGCGGGCATCGGACTGATGTTCGGAGTGGGAGCTTCGGTAGTGGCTTCCATTCATTTATCTCAGGGAAAACGCAAAGTGGCAAGTATTAATATCACTCAGGCAATTGCTTTTTCCGCATTGCTCATACTTATCCTGTCTGCTCTGTGTCTTTATTTTATAGAGCCATTAGCCAGATTATTGGGTAGTTCGGACCGATTGTTGCCGTTAGCCGTAGAATATATGGCATGGTACATCCCTTTTCTCGTATTCTACGAAGTATTAAATATAGGAATGTTCTGCATCCGCCTGGATGGTTCGCCCACCTATGCCATGATGTGTAATGCAGTTGCAGCCATACTCAATATCATACTGGATTATATATTCATCTTCGAATTTGGTTGGGGAATGATGGGAGCAGCTTTTGCCACCAGTCTGGGGACTGTTGTGGGAGGGTTGATGACACTGATTTACCTCCTCCGTTTCTCTCGTACCCTCCATCTATGCCAGATAAAGTTAAGTATCAAAAGCCTGTTACTGACTCTTCGCAACATCGGTTATATGATTAAACTGGGAAGTTCTGCTTTTATCAGTGAAGCCTCCATTGCCTGTATGATGTTTCTGGGGAACTACGTTTTCATCCACCATCTCGGTGAAGACGGAGTGGCAGCATTTAGTATTGCCTGTTACTTCTTCCCTATCATCTTCATGGTCTATAATGCCATTGCACAATCCGCACAACCCATTATCAGCTATAACTTCGGAGCCGGACAGCCCGAGCGTGTACGAAAGACACTGCATCTCGCCATTCGGACCGCTTTAATCTGCGGTATCAGCTTTTTCATTCTTACCGTACTATGCTGCCAAGACATTGTTTCGCTATTCATTGACCGCAGCTACGCTGCATTCGATATAGCAGTAAACGGGCTTCCTTATTTCGGAGTAGGATTCATATTCTTTGCCGTCAACATGATTGGCATTGGTTATTATCAAAGCGTTGAAAGAGGTCAGCGGGCAACAATTATCACCCTTCTCCGGGGAGTAGTGTTTATGTTGATCGGATTCTTTGCGCTCCCTCCGGTATTGGGTACACCGGGTATCTGGCTAGCCGTACCATTGGCAGAGTTATTAACCACTTTCTATATTTTCGGAATTTATTTGAAAGATCGTTTCATTGTCTGCCGACGATAAGTATCTTTGCAATATGAGAACATTCATTGAAAAACTTTGCGATAGATACAAGGTATCAGAAACCGATGTACAGTCTCTACTGAACTGTATGGAAGAGGTACATTTCAAAAAGAGAGATTTAATAGTACGCGAGGGGACAAAGAACTGTAATCTTTATTTTATCAAGACAGGAATATGGCGAGCCTATTATCATAAAGACGGAGTGGACACTACCATCTGGTTTGCTTCAGACGGAGAAGCTGCTTTCTCCGTCTGGGGTTATGTAGATAATGCCTACTCATTAATAAATATTGAGGTCATGTGTGACAGTGTGGCCTATTGTATTTCCCGAACAGCTCTGAATCAGCTATTCGCCTCATCCATCGGACTCGCTAATTTGGGGCTCCGCCTCATGGATCATCAGTTTCTTCAACAGGAGAACTGGCTTATCAGTTCGGGAAGCCCACGGGCTAAAGAACGCTATCTCAACCTTATCAAAGAGACTCCGGAATTATTGCAATATGTGCCTTTAAAACATATTGCGTCTTACTTGTGGATAACTCCGCAGTCGCTAAGTAGGATTCGGGCGAAGATAGCATCTTCTCCGCAATAATACTATGCTTTCGCGGTCTTCACCCCAAAAGCACAATAAGTCAAATAACACACACAAGCTAAAGTAACAAAAACACCTCCAATAACACCTACTGTTCCAATGGCAAACCCAATCACCGGAGTAACTACTCCGCCACCAGCAACAGCAGTAATCATCAAACCGGAAATCTGATTTGCTTTTTCAGGCCTTGCCTGTAAAGCCATCGAATAAATGATAGAAAATACGGATGAGGCAAAGAAGCCGACAGCACCGATACAAATCAGATTCACCATATCATTTTTTACAAAGGCCAGAATAAGCAAAGAGAAAATACAGGCAACAATATTCACACGGAAATATTTCATTTCAGCAATACGGGCTAACAAGAAAGCACCCAGCAAAGCACCTACCGTACGGCTTAAAAAATAAACCTGTGGGGCAAACTTCACTTGTTCTGTCGTCCAGTCAAATCGTTCCGCCATCAGTTTGGAGCTGATAAAGTTAGTAGCAACATCTACTCCCACAATAAAAAAGATACCCAGAAATAACAACAGAATCGTTTTATCCTTCAACAAAGAAAAAGTATCACTGATAGAAAGTT
>ERZ838827.790-NODE-790-length-32089-cov-6.943685_pt1 | contig 32089 bp, 28 predicted proteins | sample MGYA00519881_ERZ838827 | MGnify/ENA primary metagenome ERZ838827 (study PRJEB31850, sample SAMEA3708842) | human gut metagenome | biome: human gut; feature: human-associated habitat; material: faeces | place: China | collected 2014 ...
ATTTTGCCGATGCTACGCATTCCAAATCGGCAAAATCTGCTGCCGGAACTGTATCATACGGAATTTTCAGTTCAGAAAATTCCTACCTGTGAACAATTACCCACCGGCATCTATTCCCCCGGATGTTCCACCCTCCAGATCTCCGTCTCCAGATAGTTCCAGATCTCTTCTCTGCCCTGTTTTGTCTCGGCGGAGAACGGAATCATCATCACTTCGGTGCCGACTCCCAGACCTGTTCTGAGAATCTTTAACTGTTTCTGGAGCTGGCTGCGCTTGATCTTGTCAGCCTTGGTCGCAATCAGGATCGGCTGGAAGCCCTGGGAAACGATCCAGTCGTACATGAGTTTGTCGTTTGAAGATGGCTCATGACGGATATCAATCAGCAGGAAGACGCAGCGAAGCATCTGCGATTTGTGCAGATAATTTTCAATCATCTTGCCCCACTTTGCCTTGACCTCGACGCTCGCGCGCGCGTAGCCGTACCCTGGCAGATCGACGTAGTAAAACGCGTCGTTGATATGGTAAAAATTGATCGTCTGGGTCTTGCCCGGCTGCGAGGATGTTCTCGCATAGGATCGGCGGTTCATCAGCGCATTGATCAGGGACGATTTGCCGACGTTTGATTTGCCTGCAAACGCGAATTCCGGCTGTGTATTTGCCGGCAGCTTACTGGTGATACCGCAGACGGTTTCCAGATTTACATCTTTTATAATCATATTTTTTCTCCTACTAAACCGCTATTTCTCCGGTACAAATGCCTCTCGGATGACTTCGTTCATCTCCTTGATGTATACGATCTCCATTCCTTTCGTGATTTCCTTCGAAAGTTCCTCGACATCCGGCTGATTTTTCGCCGGTACCAGTACCTTTTCCACCTGCGCCATGCGGGCTGCGAGCAGTTTTTCTTTCAGACCGCCGATCATCAGCACATGACCGCGCAGCGTTACCTCGCCGGTCATCGCCACACGCGGCAGTACCTTCCGTCCTGTCACCGCCGACAGCATCGCCGTTGCCATCGTGATTCCGGCCGACGGACCATCCTTCGGCACCGCGCCCTCCGGGATATGCAGGTGAATATCGTGTTTCTCGAAATAGTTCTCCTTCACGCCGTAATCAGATGCAACCGAACGCACATAGGTCAGTGCAATCTGCGCCGACTCCTTCATGACATCGCCCATCTGACCCGTCATCTGCAGCACGCCTTTGCCCGGCATGACATTGACCTCGATCTGCAGTGTATCGCCGCCGACGCTCGTCCACGCCAGACCGCGCACGATACCGACCTGTGCCTCATTTCCGGCTGCATCGAAGAAGACTTTCTCGCGTCCCAGATAATGATCCAGATTCCGCTCTGTCACGCGGATCGACGGTTTCTTCTTCTCCAGCACCTCTCTGGCTGCCTTTCGGCAGATATCGCCAACCCGGCGCTCCAGATTCCTGACTCCAGCTTCCCTGGTGTAGCTGTGAATCATTTTCTCCAGCGCCGAACCCGTGATATTTAACTGTTCCTTCGAAAGGCCATTCTTCTCCAGCTGTTTCGGAATCAGATAGTCTTTTGCAATGTGATATTTTTCATTTTCCGTGTAACTATTGACTTCAATCAGCTCCATACGGTCCAGCAGCGGTCCAGGGATCGTCTGCGTTGTATTCGCCGTCGCGATAAATAATACCTCCGACAGGTCAATCGGGATCTCCACATAATGGTCGCGGAATTTCACATTCTGCTCGCTGTCCAGCACCTCTAAGAGCGCCGAGGATGTATCTCCCTTATAATCGCTGCTGACTTTGTCGATCTCATCCAGCAGCATCAGCGGATTGGCAACCCCTGCCTGCTTGAGCCCTTCCACGATGCGTCCCGGCATCGCGCCGACGTAGGTCTTTCTGTGACCGCGGATCTCCGCCTCGTCGCGCACGCCGCCCAGGCTGATGCGGACATATTTGCGTCCCATCGCCTTCGCAATCGAGCGGGCGATCGAAGTTTTACCGGTTCCAGGCGGTCCCACCAGGCAAAGGATCGGGCTGGTGCCCTTCTTCGTCAGGATGCGGACTGCCAGGTATTCCAGCACGCGCTCTTTGACCTTTTCCAGACCATAATGGTCGGCTTCCAGAATCTCTTCCGCATGCTTCAGGCTCGCGTTATCCTTCGTCATTTTGTTCCACGGCAGTTCCAGCACCGTTTCCAGATATGTCCGGATCACATTCGCATCCTGGCTGCCAGCCGGCATATTCTGGAAACGGTTGATCTCCTTGCGGATCCGCTCCTTTACTTCCACGCTGGCTTTGATCTTCTTCAACTGTTCCTTCATCTCATCCGCATCAGAAACCGGATTTTCCTCTCCCAGCTCCTCCCGGATCACACGCAGCTGCTCCCGCAGAATATAATCACGCTGATTTTTATCCAGCGCCGCCTTTACCTTCGTCTGAAACTCGCGTTTCACGCGGTAAACCTCTAATTCCGTCAGCAGAAGCTGCAGCTCTGTCTCATACATCTCCGTCAGCGTCCGGCATTCCAGTACCGACTGGCGCGCTTCATAGTTCCACGGGAACTGGGCTGATATCTGGTTCATTAATTCGGTCAGATCTGGCTGTGCGATCAACGGACTTAATACTTCACGTCCCGCTGCCACATTTAATTTTCCGTATTCTTCCAGCTTTTCTTTCAGAATCCGGAGCATCGCCTCTTTCTGAATCGTGTCCAGATCGTCCTCGACCGGATCCAGAATCTCCACGATCGCAGTGCAGCATGCCTCGCCCTTCTCCATCTCCAGAAGCTCGGCTCTCTCCTGCCCTTCCACCGTGACGCGCACCATGCCGCCCGGCATCTTGACAAGCTGTTTCACGTAGCCAATCGTTCCTACCTGAAAAATCCCGTCAATATCCGGGATCACCTCATCCGGCTGCTTCTGCGTCGCCAGAAATACTCGCTGATCGCCCACCATCGCCTGCTCCACCGCCGCGATGGATTTATCCCGGATGATATCGAAATTTACCGTCATCTGCGGCAGCACGGTCAGTCCGCGCAGCGCGATCATCGGCATTGTCAGTTTCTTATCTTCCATAACACCTTTATCTTTCTTAATCAAATGTATCGTTATTTCCTGTGAAAAGAAAAACAGGGGTCTGCCTATGGCAGTTCGCCATCTCACAGACCCCATTAACAGCCGCCATTCTCAAGCTGCTGCATTTATTTTCCTTTACATTTACGCAATCTCGCCGGTTCTGTCTTTCTTAGAACGTCCTGTAAAAGACTTGCGGGGCACCGTATTGTCGCGATATACCAGCTCCGGCGCACTCTTTCCCTCGACTACGTCTTTGGTAATCGTGCAGATGCCGATCGTGGAATCGGACGGAATCTCATACATGGTATCCATCATCAGGGACTCCATGATAGAACGAAGTCCTCTGGCTCCCGTCTTTCTCTCGACTGCCATGTGGGCGATCGCCATCAGCGCATCATCCGTGAACTCCAGCTTCACGCCGTCCAGATCGAGAAGCGCCTGATACTGCTTGATCAGGGCATTCTTCGGCTCTCTTAAAATGCGGACCAGCGCCTCCTCATTGAGCGTCTGGAGCGATACCGTGATTGGCACACGACCGATAAACTCCGGAATCAGACCAAACTTCGTCAGATCCTGCGGCATTACCTGTTTCAGAAGCTCATCGATATCCTGATGCTTGCGATCCACAATATCGGAGTTAAATCCGATGGAACCGGCACCTAAACGGCTGTCGATGATCTTCTCCAGACCGTCAAATGCACCGCCGCAGATGAACAGGATGTTGGTCGTATCGATCTGAATCAGTTCCTGCTGCGGATGCTTTCTGCCGCCCTGCGGCGGAACACTGGCAATGGTTCCTTCCAGAATCTTTAAAAGCGCCTGCTGTACACCCTCGCCCGATACATCGCGGGTGATAGATACATTTTCAGACTTCTTCGTAATTTTATCAATCTCATCAATATAAATGATGCCGTACTCTGCCTTGCTGACGTCGTAATCAGCCGCCTGGATGATCTTCAAGAGAATGTTCTCTACATCCTCGCCGACATATCCAGCCTCGGTCAGAGTGGTCGCATCCGCGATGGCAAACGGTACATTTAAGATCTTCGCCAGCGTCTGCGCCAGGTATGTCTTACCGGAACCGGTCGGTCCGAGCATCAGGATGTTGCTCTTCTGAAGCTCTACATCCTGCGTGGACTTGGACATAACTCTCTTGTAATGGTTATAAACCGCTACGGAGAGCACCTTCTTGGCGTCGTCCTGTCCGATGACATACTCATCGAGAAATTCTTTGATTTCCTTCGGCTTCAGCAGGTTGATTCCGCTGAAATCCGGTCCTTTTTCCTGATCGGCAAATTCCTCTTCCAGAATCTCCGAGCAGAGTTCGATACAGTCATCGCAGATATATACATTATCTGTGCCAGCGATCAGTTTTCTAACCTGATCCTGTGTCTTGCCGCAAAATGAGCAGCGTATTTTGTCGTCTGTTCTGCCTGGCATACTTCCACCTTGTTCCTTTCTATTATTCCATCCAGAAATCTAATTAGTGGTTGGTAATGACACAATCAATCAGACCATACTCTTTCGCCTGCTCTGCTGTCATGTAATTATCACGCTCTGTATCACGCACGATCACGTCATACGGCTGGCCTGTATTGGCTGCCAGAATCTCATTTAATTTCTTCTTGGTACGAAGAATATTCTCCGCTACAATCTGGATCTCGGTTGCCTGTCCTCTCGCGCCGCCGGATGGCTGGTGAATCATCACTTCTGCGTTCGGAAGTGCATATCTCTTTCCTTTGGTACCGCCGGAAAGCAGGAATGCGCCCATGCTGGCTGCCATACCCAGACAGATGGTAGATACATCACATTTGATATAATTCATCGTGTCATAGATCGCCATACCTGCGGTAACAGAACCGCCCGGGCTGTTGATATATAAGCTGATATCCTTATTCGGATCCTCTGCCTCCAGGAACAGAAGCTGTGCTACAACCAGGCTGGCTGTCACATCATTTACTTCCTCTCCCAGGAAAATGATACGATCTTTAAGCAAACGGGAGTAAATGTCATACGTCCGCTCGCCGCGGCTGGTGGATTCAAGGACATAAGGTACTAAACTCATGATTCTTCCTCCTATAATTGAGAATGAATGTTTATGGCAAAAATTGTTACAGTTCACACGCGTGCAAACTGTAACAGGATTTTGCTGATGCTTCGCATTACAAATCTGCAAAATCTGCTGCCACTATGTTATCGCACGGCACTTTCGGTTCCAAAAGTGCCTGCCTGTGAACAGTAATACAAAATTCTATGATGCCTTAGGACACCATAGAATTCTGCCGTATTTCAGTATTCGCTTTTATCGGTTTGATTAAGCAAGCTTTGCCTGCTCTACCAGTAAATCGATCGCTGCCTGAACTTTCAGGTCCTCACGGATCTGCTCTTTCTCGCGCTCACCCATCATTTCTTTCAGCTTAGCGCCTTCCAGTTTATAGGATGCTGCGATCTCGTTGATCTGCTCGTCAAGCTTCTCATCGGAAACTTCTACGTTCTCAACTTCAACTACTTTCTCAAGAACCAGTCTGGTCTTGATTCTCTTCTCTGCTTCCGGACGCATCTGCTCCATCAGCTTCTCCGGTGTCATGCCGGTATATTTCATGTAATCGTTGATGTTTAAGCCCTGGCTCTGCAGACGGCGAGCGTAGTTCTCTACCATCTCTCTTGCCTGAGTGTCAACCATCGGCTGCGGCAGTTCCATCTGAGCGTTCTCAACTACTTTTTCGATTACGTTGTTCTCGTTCTCTACTTTAGCGTCCTGCTCTTTCTTCTCCTGCAGTTTCTTGCGGATGTCTGCTTTGTACTCATCCAGAGTATCGAAATCAGATACTTCGCTTGCGAACTCATCGTTCAGCTCCGGAAGCTCGTTTCTCTTAACTTCTTTGATGGTTACAACGAACTTAGCCGGTTTGCCAGCCAGCTCATCTGCATGGTACTCAGCCGGGAAAATAACGTTTACGTCACAGGTCTCGCCTTTTTTCTTGCCGATTAACTGATCCTCAAAGCCCTCGATGAAGGAATGGGAACCGATTACCAGCGGATAATCTGTACCAGCGCCGCCGTCAAATGTCTTGTCATCAATGTAGCCGGTGAAGTCGATGATAGTGTTGTCGCCGTCCTCGATTGCGCCGTCTTCTACGTCGATCAGTCTGCCGTTTTTCTTACGTGCTGCAGTCAGCTCGTTCTCTACATCCTCGTCTGTCACAACAGCTTCTGCCTTCTTAACTTCTACGCCTTTGTACTCGCCCAGAGTTACTTCCGGTTTCAGAGCTACGGTTGCCTCGTAGATGAATGCCTTACCTTTTTCGATCTGAGTCACTTTGATCTCCGGAGTGGATACGATCTCTTCCTTGCTCTCCTCTGCTGCCTTCGGATAAGATGCGTCGATCACTTCGTTTGCTGCATCCTCATAGAAAATGCCAGCGCCATACATCTTCTCCAGCATAGCTAACGGTGCTTTACCTTTACGGAATCCCGGGATGCTGAATTTGTTTTTGTTCTTGTTGTACGCATTTTTGATTGCTGCATCAAACTCTTCAGCCGGAACTTCGATGGTCAGCTTTGCCATGTTCTTCTCTAATTTTTCTACCTGTAAACTCATTTTAAGGGGTCCTCCTTGCTTCTATATGTGAACCGCCATTCTACCGGGCGTTACACTTCAAGATAGCATTATAGCATATCTGCGTGCTAAATACTAGCGGAAAATATAATTTTGCGTTCACTTTTTGCGGGTTTATGAGTGGTTTTAGGTGGGTTTTATGCCATTTTTGATGCATTTTCTGTATGTTTCTAAGTTGAAACTACACCTGGTCATACTGAATTGAATCTTTGACCTGTAATGCTACCGGGCGATCGACTAAGAGCGATGCCAGCTCAATTCCCAGATCCAGCGCATATCCAAGTCCACGCGCCGTTGTGATATTGCCGTCCGTCACAACGCCCGCACCCGTCAGCTTCGCACCGGTCAGGGCATCCTCAAAGCCCGGATAGCAGGTTGCCTTCTTGTCCTTCAAAAGCCCCAGCTGCCCCAGAATGCTCGGAGCCGCACAGATCGCTGCCAGGCGCTTTCCAGCAGCATCTGCCTGCACCAGTGCATCGCAGAGCGGTCTGCACGCCATCAGATTTTTCGTTCCCGGCATACCGCCCGGAAGAAACAGAAGATCCGCTTTCATCGGATCAATCTCATGCAGCAGGGTGTCTGCATGAATGCCAAATCCATGTGCGCCCTTCACCTCTTTTTTACCCGTAATCGAAACCAGTTTTACCTTCACACCCGCGCGGATCAGCACGTCCGCCGTCGCCAGACATTCCACTTCTTCCAGTCCATCTGCTAAAAATGCGTATACTACAGCCATGATTATTTCCTCCTGTTCTTTGTTTTTATAACACTTTTTATATTAAATTATTTATTTGTTTTCCACAAAGCAATCATTTTTCCTTTTGAAAATGCCTTTACTAGTACCCACACATTCACCGCCTCGTCAAGAATCAGGCTCAAAATCCAGCCACAGAGCACATCGACCAGCGAATGCTGTTTGATGAACATGGTTGAAAGACAAATCAGAATCGTGACAATCCACGAAAGTGTACGGATCGGTTTCTTGTTCCGCACACTTGCCGCGTGGCAGATCGTCAGATGTACCGCCACAGTGCTCGATACATGGATCGACGGGCAGACATTGTTCGGCGGATCCACCCTCCGCAGAAACCGCACAATCTGCGCGCAGAAATTCTGTGATGTGATCTCCTGCCGCAGATTTAAACCGTTTGGTGCCAGCAGGTAGACAAATAAGCAAAAGGTTGCTCCTGCAAACATCACAAAGCAAAGCCGCAGATACGCCTCCCGGTCCCGAATCATAAAATAAAGCATAAACACCGGCACCCACGCGTACCACAGAAAATACGGCAGTACGAACCATTCATTAAACGGTATCAGGTCATCGACCGCACAGTGTATAATATGAACATCCGATGGTTCGTGCAGCTCCAGCAGAAAAAATCCTGACAGAAACACCAGCATATAGAGTCCTGCCAAACAGTAGCGGTGCGTTTTGATCCAATTCATTACTTGTTTTATCATTAATAATATACCTTTGTATTGTTCTTTCGTTTTTATTCTTTCGTTTTTAATACCAGGTTTTCCGCCAGCGCCAGACGGCTGTTCTGGTACTCGCCCGTAAACGTCACCTCGCGCCCGAACCATTCCGGCGGCACAAAGGCAAGTGCGGCTTCCTCACTTGGAAATTCAACCTCCGCCAGCTTCAATCCCTCATATTCGCCTGAAAAAATGTCCAGCTCAATCGTGTACTCCGTTCCTTCCATCGGAATCAGATAACGCTTTTTCGTCAGAATCCTGCCGTCAGCCTTCGAGCGGAGATGCTCATAGGATTCCTTCGTCAGCGGCAGATTGTATTCCTCCCGCGCCATCAGTCCTTTGGATTTGTAGGTCAGATAATAGGTGTCATCCTCCTGACGGACACGCACAACCGGGGCAGTGCTTAGATATGCCTGCTCGATCTGGTGGAAGGGGTATCCGGCTATATCAAATGGAATGTGACTAATTAAATATTTGCGTTCGATTTCCATAAAATTAGTTGTCCTTTTTATATTTCTTAAAAAGTCTTAACAAAAGTACCGTATTTCTCCAAAATGAGAAAGCCATTTTTCTATAATTTCTTCACTGTTGGCCTCTATCACCCGAATCATACTGTTCAAAATTTGGGCTGATATTTTGGAAGAATTGTGGCTGAGCAATGCCTTGCCCGTACTGGTTATCCACACTTTTGTCGCATTTGAAGTTGCTCTTCCCTCTGCAATATGGACATGCACCGGTTCCAGCGGCTCATTTTCATTCGACCAAAAATATACAATATATGGTCCAATCCTAAAAATTTGCGGCACTCAGAATTCCTCCCTCTTGTGAAAACTCCATAATCAAGTGTGCATTTTCCCGAATCAGTTTCTTGAAATAACTCATTTCCATATCTGAATAACCATTTATATTCTCCCACTTGTAATCTGGCAAATAGCATATCGCATTGTGAAATCCATCTTTTTCATCGGGTGTTTCTATATAAACTTTAACCCTGCCATCTGCCCGCATTTCAGAATGGGTAATTTCCGTATCATCATTTAAGGTCATAAATGGGTACATCATCTTTCTTCCTCCTCTCATTTATCCTCAAAACAGTTTTAACCACGGCTGCTTTCTACTTATTCAGCATCCCCATCACCACAACCACCACAAACAGTACCACCATCACGCCGATAAAAATATCCATCGTCCGCACAGAGACATGCACATGGTCATAGATGCGCTCTTTGATGGTCTTTTCTTTCATGAGTTCCAGCTCCCGGCGGAGCTTTTCATTTTCCGCTTCCAGTTCCTCCAGAGTTTTATCTGCCGTCTCCTCTGCCGCTTCTTTCGCCGTCTCCAGTTTTTCGCTCACTGTTTCTTTTATCGTCTCATTCTTTTCCAGCATTTCGTTTTCGCTCATCCTTGTTCCTTTCAGAATATGGCTTGTTTTCTCTGCTGCTCACTCTGAAACAGCCTCTTCTCTTATTATATCCATAAAAATAAGTTCAGGCAATCCAAAAATATTTTTCCGTCACTGTCAAAGCAAGAGCTGGCACGCCATCTCATCCACCATCCCCTGCCGATTACAACTTTTCAGATTTATACAAGAAAAATCCTGCCCGGCAGTTTATATAATAGAAGATTCCAACGGATTATCCTATTATAAAAAACTCCCCCGCCATGCATCCATGGAGAGGGAGTTTCTGATTTCTTTTCGAACTTATATTTATGTACGGTTTCAGACGACTTTTCATATGGTACATACATTCTCGTCAGAACACAGTTAATCTTATTACTTCTTCGCAATATACTTACGGATATCCAGCGCAATCGCAACAACGATAACGATACCCTGTGCAATATACTGATAGTTCGGGTCGATGCCGAGGAACTGTAAGCAGGTCTTTAAGAACTCGAATACAAGTACACCGATGATAACACCGGAGATACGTCCGATACCACCGTTTACAGATACACCACCGATGGTACAAGCTGCAATAGCCTCCAGCTCGTAACCGTTACCGGTATTTACACCGGCACCACCAGATTTAGCTCCCAGAAGGAAACCTGCGATAGCATACAGTGCAGTAGCTGTTACATAGATGATGATCTTGGTTTTCTTAACATTTACACCAGCAACCTCTGCTGCTGCCTCGTTGCCGCCGATTGCATACATATATTTACCATGGCGGGTGTAGTTAAATACGAACCACATGATCGCGCCGATGACAAATGCAATGATGAACAGGTACGGAATACCGAAGAAGTTACCATTTGCAATGATGGTATACTCCTGACGATAACCGCCTAACGGAACGGATTTTGTGTAAACCAGGTTGATACCGTATACGATCATCTGCATACCCAGGGTACCGATGAAAGCCGGTACATTCAGGTAAGCAACTACGATACCATTGATAAGACCAAATACACAGCAGATAGCGATACAGATAAGGAGAATCAGCCATACGTTCTGCTCGCCAAATCCTTTGGTAAGTTCAAAATGTCCGCTGTAATCACTCTTCTGGAGCAGAGTACCTGCCAGGCAGGCAGAAAGTCCAACCAGACGGCCTGCAGAAAGGTCGGTACCTTTCGTAATCAGACAGCCGGATACGCCGACTGCGATGATGAAACGGCATGCTACGTTGATGGAAATGTTGCTAAAGTTGCTGCTGCTGAAGAAGTTCTGTTTTGTTACACCAACAAAGAGAACCATCAACAGGATCAGAATAACGATACCGTTATTGATCAATATATCTTTTACATTCAGTTGTTTCTTATCCATTCTCTCTTCCTCCTTTAGAACTTAGTCGCGTAGCTCATGATACGCTCCTGAGTTGCTTCCTCACCCTGTACCTCACCGGTAATGTGACCATTACACATGACAAGGATACGGTTCGACATACCAATCAGCTCCGGCATCTCAGATGAAATCATGATGATACCTTTGCCCTGCTTTGCCAGGTCAATCATGATCTGGTAGATCTCGTACTTGGCACCAACGTCGATACCACGGGTCGGCTCATCCATGATGAGGATATCCGGGTTGTTGGCCAGCCAGCGGGAAATCAGAACCTTCTGTTGGTTACCGCCTGAAAGTGACTGAATCAGTGTCTTACTGCTCGGTGTCTTGATTGAAAGCTTTGCCACGTTATCCTTGACAAGCTGCTCAATCTTCTTCTTATTCAGTTTGATACCATAGTGTAAATACTGATCCAGGGAGGAAATTGATACATTATCTGCAATGGACAGACATCCCAGAATACCAGTTCCGCGTCGGTCCTCGGTAATCATACCGATACCGCCCCGGATTGCATCCTGCGGACGCTTAATGTTCATTTTCTTACCCTTAATATAAACTTCTCCGGATTTAATATGACGCATACCGAAGATACCTTCCATCAGTTCCGTTCTCTGAGCACCTACCAGGCCGCCGAATCCAAGAATCTCGCCTCTTCTAAGGGTGAAGGAGCAATCCTGGAAGGAACGATCATGGATACTGGAATATCCTCTGACATCCAGCAGTACCTCTCCGGCTTTTGTATCATTCTTCGGAGGATAGATATTGGTCAGCTCACGACCAACCATCTGTTTGACGATCTCATCATCCGAAATCTCGTCCATATGCCAGGAACCAACATAGGTGCCGTCTCGCATGATGGTAATATCATCACAAATCTCACGAATCTCCGCCATCTTATGGGAAATATAGATGAGGGATACGCCTCGTGATTTCAGGTCACGGACAATGCGGAAAAGCGCCTCTACCTCATTATCCGTCAAGGAGGAAGTCGGCTCGTCCAGAATTACAACTCTGGCATTTAAGGATACAGCCTTGGCAATCTCGACAGACTGCATCTGGGCGATGGACATGGTTCCCAGTTTTGCCTTCGGGTTATACGGCATCTTAACATCGTCCAGCCATTTTGCTGTCTCTTCAAACATCTTTTTATGGTCGATGACCTGAATCGGACCAAATTTCTTGGTTGGATAACGACCGGTGTACATATTCTCTGCTACCGTTCTCTCAGGTATCGGCTGCAGCTCCTGATGTACCATGGCCAGTCCTCTGTGAAGGGCTTCATCCGGATTGTGGATCTCCACTTTTTCTCCATCCAGATATACCTCACCTTCATCCATATGATAAATACCAAAGAGACATTTCATCAAGGTGGATTTACCAGCGCCGTTTTCTCCCATCAGTGCATGGACGGTGCCGGGACGTACTTTGAGGTTTATCTTGTCCAGAGCTTTTACGCCAGGGAAGCTTTTCGATACCCCGCGCATCTCCAATCTGTACTCTGCCATCCCATTCTCTCCTTTCATAAAATCGGGTGTGCCATCTGCACACCCGACACTTTATTCACTCCCCTGCAGGGGAGTGATATGTTCATAACCGTCCTTCTCTGAACAGCTACAATTATTTAATCATTTCCAGAATATCGCCAGCGTTCTCAGTTGTAACCTTTACATAGTCTACCATGTATACGTTGTCAACATCTTTGCCGTTTACGAAATCAAGAGCTTTGTCAGCTGCTGTATGAGCCTGTCCGAAGTAATCGTTGAATACGGTACCGGTCATCTTGTCGTTCATAACGTTCTCAACAACCTCAACCAGAGCATCAACACCTACCAGGTAGATATCTTTGTTTACAGTTCTTCCAGCTGCCTCGATAGCCTGCAGAGCACCAAGAGCCATAGCATCGTTGTTGCAGAATACAACATCGATCTTGTCGCCGTACTGGGACAGAGCGTTAGCAGTGATCTCCTGACCCTTTGTCTGATCCCAATCACCACGCTGCTTGGTCAGCTCTTCAACCTCTACGCCAGCTGCCTTTAAAGCCTCAACGGATTTCTCAGTTCTGTACTGAGCATCTACGTTCTCCGGATCACCCTGAACCATGATGTAACGAACAACGCCGTCGCCGTCTGCATCACCCTTGTTCTCAAGCTCAGCGATCTCTTCACCCTGATATGTACCGGACTGTCTAGCATCAGCACCTACATAAGTAGCTTTGATGCCGTCGTCAACCCAAGCCTGCTCTCTCTCAGCATCCGGCTCACGGTTGATGTAAACAACCGGGATACCTGCTTCGTTGCAGATGTTGGTTACATCCGGCTCAGAAGAAGCCTGAACCAGGTTGATGATCATAACATCAAATCCCTGAGTAACGAAGTTACGGATCTGGTTCATCTGCTCGGACTGGTCATTCTTACCATCCATGATGGAGATGTTCTCTGCCTTTAAGCCAAGCTCATCTACTAAATATTTCTGAAGTTCGTTTCTATACAGTGTCATGAAGTTATCAGCGAACTGGTAAATAGAAATACCAACTTTAACTTCTGCCGGATCTTTTCCTTCGATTGCTTCTTTAACAGTCTCTGCTGCGTCAGCTGCTGCTGTTGTCTCTTCTGCCGCTGCAGTTGTCTCTGCCGGTTTGCTGGAGCAAGCAGTTACGGAAAATGCCATTGCAGTTGCCAAACCAAGTGCTGCTACTTTTTTCAGTTTCATAATGTTTGTCCTCCCTTAAACTTGCGTATCCGTTTGCGCTGTCCGGATCCACCAAACAGTTAAATTTTCCGCATACACACATTATACAGTTTCGCCGATTCGTCATTTTTTCTTATCGACACCTTTATTATACGGATCGTTTGTACACTTTTCCATATAATTTTCTTGGTTCTTATATAAAATTTTTTTAGATCCTTTGTGATTTTATTCACATATTCTTGTTTTTCCGGTGTGAAACTGTGGGATTTTATGGTAAATCAGCAACAGTCAACGCTTTCTGACTGCATTGATAATAGGTTCCTTCCTCTAATTCGACCTTTTCCTGTACATTTTGACCAAGTGCCTCAGCGGCAGCTATCTCAAAAATCACTTCTGCATACTCGTCGCTGTCACACTGGACTGTTCCATACAGTTTTCCGCTCTTAAGCCCCTCGATTCCCTGCGGGGTTCCGTCGATGCCGACCACCTTGACGCCCCTTGTGTCACCGGCGCGTTCAAGCGCCTCGGCAGCTCCAAGCGCCATCTCATCGTTGTTGCCGATCACCACCTCGATCGCATCCCCGAACTGGCGGATCCACTGTTCCATCAGCGCCGCCGCCTGGCTCCGATCCCAGTTTGCCGAACCACCGGTCAGTTTTTCCAGCGGAATATCTCCGTCGCGCATCGTCTGCACCGACCACTCTGTCCGGATCAGCGAATCCTGATGGCTGCGCTCGCCCTCCAACATCACATATCCCACGGTTCCATCCCCATTTAAATCAAGACTGCCCGGATTTTCCTGATACGCATCCACCAGAAGCTCTCCCTGCAGAACCGCCGATTCCCGCGCGTCCTCCCCTACATAATAGAGGTGCTCCCACCGTTTCATGTCCTCCTCGACCGGTTCGCGGTTGAAAAATACGACCGGCGTCCCGGCATCCATCGCCTTGTTGATGACATACGATGCTGCTGAGCGATCCACCATATTGACGCAGATCGCATCGTATTCCAGGGAAAGGAAACGATCTACCTGGCTGTTCTGCGTATTTTGGTTTCCCTTCGGATCCATGATTTCCAGATTGACCTTAATGCCCGTCTGCTGCTCATATTCCTTCGCCTTTTCCTCCAGGCTGGAACGGATATTGTTGATAAAGGCATCCTCGCCCCGGTACAGCGTTACACCGATACGGATGCTCTTTTTTTCTGCCGGTTTTGCCGCGCTGCATCCATTTAAAAGAAGTGTGCCCACTGCCAGAAGTGCCAGCGCCATCTGAATGCTTTTTCCGTTTTTTTTCATCTTTCTATTACTCCCTCCCGGATTTTTAATCAATCGGGTACAGCATCTTCTCATATTTCTTCGAGCGCAGCTCATCCTTCTCTATATAGTAGGATTCCAGTGAAAGCTGGCTTCTCTCCTGCTCTTTTTCAATCGCATGCACTGCTTTTTTGACCGCAAAATAGCCCGCGTCAAACTGGTTTGTCACCACCAGCCCCCGGATTGTCCCCTTGTCAAGCTGATCCAGCAGGGACGGCATCATCCCGACGCCGTACAGCCCGGAAATGTATTTTCCGTACACGCTGCTTCCGCCGACAATCTCCGCCGCCTCCGCTGTGCTGGCGAAATCCAGTGCCGCCACCACCGCCGTGCCGCTGCCCGGATAAACTGTTTTTTCAATGACGGAACGGTAAGTATCATCGGTGCCGCGCGGCACAATGGTATAGGAAAAGCCCTGTTTTTCCAGCACCTCCGTCAGCCCCTGCTTCATCTCCCCCGCCTTGCCGATATATGGGTTATCTGCAAAGATCCAGACAGGAAGATCGGGGCTCTGTTCCGCCGTAATCGCCTCGCCCAGCTTTCTCCCGGCTGCCGTCCAGTCCATATGAACCGCCCCCTTGACCTCCTCATCCGGTGATAATTCACCCAGCAGGATAATCGGCGTTCCATATGTATTTTCTTCCAGATATTGGCGGCATTCCAGCTCATCAACCGGCTCCAGTATCACTGCCCCGGCACCGTCTGCCGCTTCCCGGCGCACCAGCTCCATCTGCTGTGCCAGATTATCCTTTTCATACAGGGTAATAAAGCTGACATCTACATTATACTCAACCGCCGCCTGATCCACGCCCTTGCGGAAGTTGACGTAATCATCATCCGAAGTATCGCTGATAATCAGGGACACCGGGTAGACCTCCACCTCTTTTTCCTTGATGATCCAATCCGTGGAGGAAAGGAGATACAGCAAAATAAGTCCCACACACAGGATTCCCCAGAGCACCAGCTCCTTTTTTTTTCTCACTCCATATCTCATTGATCTGTCGCCCCCACTTTTACACTTTCTTCTCTTCCAGCACTTTCTCGTAAGGCACTGCCGGAAGATGAATCTTCACCGCGGTTCCCTCATCCGGCTCCGACTCGATCGAAAGACCATATTCCGCGCCGAAATACAGCTTGATCCGCTCGTTGACATTGCGTACCCCGATGCCGGATCCGCGCTTGGATGCCACGTGCGCCGTATCGGTAAAGAGGCTCTCGACCTGTTCCTCCGTCATGCCAAGCCCATTGTCCCGCACCTCCAAATACAGCTCTTTTTCCTCCTGCCAGGCGCGCACGAAGATCTCGCCGTCGCCGTCCATATATTCCATGCCATGGTAGATCGCATTCTCCACCAGCGGCTGCAGCATCAGTTTTAAACTTGCAAGTTCCAAAACCTCCTCATCTGACTCGATCGTGTAGGTAAACTTATTTTTAAACCGCATTTGCTGGATCATCAGGTAGTTCCGGACGTGTTCCAGCTCATCCTTCACAGTAATTAAGCTCTTGCCGCGGCTTAAACTGATACGGAAGAACCGCGCCAGCGCCGTCACCACCTTGACCGCCTCCGTTTTCTGCTCATTTTCAATCATCCAGACAATGATATCGAGCGTATTATAGAGAAAATGCGGATTAATCTGCGACTGCAGCGTGTCAAACTCCTGCTTTCGTTTTGCCTCATGCTCACGCACAATATCCTGCATCAGGAGGCGGATCTGTCCCGCCATATCACTGATCGATTTTCCCAGATGGCGGATCTCATACGAACCGCCGATGTACACAGGTGCGCTTAAATTGCCCGCCTCCAGGACGCCGACCGATTTTTCCAGCTCGCGAATCGGATTCGTGATCCTCGATGAAATATAAGAGTTAATCAGAGCCAGAATGCACAAAATGAGGGCAATGACAAATACGATAAAAAGCCGGGTTTTGATCGTGTTGAGCGACACGGCATTTTCCGGCGTCACCCCGACCACCTTCCAGCCTGTGTAGCCGATCGTCTTAACCGTCGCCATCCGCTTTTTTCCGGCAAATATCTCCTCATGATTTCCGTCCGAATAGCCGGCTGCCTGTCCATTGTTCTCCTGCACCCAGCCGGAATCCAGAAGCTGCATCTGCGGGTGGTAAAGAATCTCGCCATTTCCGCTGATCATATAGAAATAACCGCCGCGCCCCGTCGTGATGCCGCCAAAGAGCTGTTCCAGGCTCGAATAGCGGATATCGACCAGAAGGACGCCCTGCGAGGTCGAGGTTCCGTGTGTCAGTTCGACCGCCCGGGACAGCGAAATGACCCATCGGTATTGATTTTCCGCATTGTCAAACACATACTGTACGTGCGGCAGGGAAAAATGCTGGTTTTCCGTCCGGTTTAAGGCGCTCCGGAACCATTCTTCCTGCGTCACATCCACCTCATTTTTCAGACGCACCGCCGGGACTGCCTCCAGAAGCGCCCCATCCTCCGAAAACAGGGCAATATTCTCCACATTATCCTTATTATTATCGTAGAGAAGCGTAAATTCACTTCCAAGCGACTGGCTCGACAGATCGGCATTCTTGATCGTGCCATAATAAAGCGAGTCGGACAGCTTCATGATCGTGCGGAGGTACGACTCCACAGAGCGCCCCACCTGCGCGATCAGGTTCTGGCTCTCCTCCTGTACTACTTCCGTGACCTGCCGTGACATTCTCTGGTACAGCGACAGGGAGATCAGCACGCTCGCCGCCAGCGCCGTGATCGTAAAATAGATAAAGATCATAGACCGGATGCTGGCGTCGTCAAAAAGCTTTTTCTTCCAGATCGTCCTTTTTTTACCCATTATGCCTCCCCGCTCCGGTGTGCCGTGCGGTACCGCGTCGGGGAAACACCGAATTTTTTCTTAAATACGTAACTGAAATAGTTCTGCTCCGGGTAGCCGACCTTTTCCGCGATGATATACGTCTTGTCGTCAGTTGCCATCAGAAGCTCGACCGCGCGCCCCAGCCGGACATCGGTCAGATAGGCGATGTACGCCTGTCCCGTCTCCTTCTTAAACATCGTTGAAAAATACGCCGGGCTCATATGCAGATGGCGACAGATCTTCTCCACCGACAGATCCGGATCTTGAAAATTGTCCTGAATGTACTGCTTCGCCTCGCGGATCACGTTTTTTGTCGTATTGCTCCGCTCTTCTTCCATTCCGGCATTCATCTTGAGCGCCACCTCGGTCAGGTACGGGCGGACATTCTCCATCTTCTGGACGCGCCCCAGAATCTCGAAATAATCATTTTCCACGCCAAACATCTCGCTGATCCGCAGATCATACTGCTGGGAGAGCTGTGTCAGCACATTGATGATCGCAAGCACATACGCCTGATACTGGCGGTAATGCACCCGCGCATCCTCCATCCGGCTCACAATCCCGTCTATCACGGAACGGATCTTTTCCTTCGGTCCAAACTTGACTGCCGCTATAAGCTCCGACTCCATCCGGCTGTCGAACCGGAGTTTTTCATGCCCGGACGGCTCCATATCGCCGATGCAGATCACGCCGCCGGAACCCGTGATCGCACGGTAACCGAGCGCATTGAGTGCAGTGTGGCACGGGCGGCTTAAATCCGTCAGCGAACTGCAGCTCTCGCCCACGCCGATCGTAACCGATACCTCCAGAATTTTCTTCGTCTCCTTGCAGATATCGCCCAGCAGGGCAATCAGTCCGGTCTGCGTATTGTCTTTGTCGATCGCCACCAGAAGGATCGTCTCAAAGGAAGAGTGGAACACAATAAAACGGTACTGCCCTTCCAGTTTTTCCTCAATCAGATTGCGGACGGAAATCGGAATCAGCTCCCGCTGCTGATGCAGCGAAACTGCCTTGTCCACCTTCTCATCCGGTTCCAGATGGATCGCCGCAATCACCCATTTGACCGCACCCGCAACGTCGATCGCATATTCGTTCAGTTTTTCCTCAATCTGCGCTTCCTCCATGCCGCCGTGAATCAGGTCATTCAAAAAATGTTCCCGGATCGCCGGAAGGCTCTTGATATAACTCTCCCGAAGCAGGGTAACATTCCGCTTCTGCTCGATCTCCTCATCGAGATTTTTCTTGATTTTCTTTAAAATCGCCGTCAGCTCTTCGACATTGACCGGCTTTAAAATATATTCGATCACATTGAGCTTGATCGCCTTTTTGGCGTACTCAAATTCATCAAAACCAGAAAAAATCACGATCTTGATGGACGGATATCTCTGCCGTATATTCTCCGCCATCTCCAGCCCGTCCATATATGGCATCCGGATGTCTGTCAGCACAACATCCGGCTCATTCTGCTCGATCTTTTCCAGCGCTTCCTTCCCGTTCTCCGCATCCCCGATCACCTCGAATCCGGCATCCTGCCAGTCGATTTTGCGTATGATGCTTGTCCGTACTTCCTCCTCGTCATCTACCAGCATGATTTTATATGGGTTCATATGGATTCGTCCTTTCAGTTCCTGATGCAATGTTGTTGTGAGCCAGTTTGTCTTAGGACTCTGGAGCTCTGCTACGGTATCCCCATTCCAGCTTTCCCTGACACCTCATGAGGAAGTGGCTGGGCAGGCTGGAATGAGGGGAATTTCTTTCTTTACATTATACCACATCTTTCTTTATTTGTGAGTTTGTGATTTTTCACTGGCAGGTTCCAATTTCTGTAAAGGCGTGCTTCGTCCCCGGGTGCGGGAACCCGGTTCCACACAGCGTCTGCATCCAGTCCGCCGTCCGCGGCAGGCGAGACAGTCTTCATCTATTTCATAAACGGCATTTCCATCAATGATCAGCCGGGTATTCATAGCTCTGAATCCTTTTCTTTCTTATTTTTTATAATATACTATATGTGGTTTTTCCTGTCCCGGAGCTTTTTTTCTTTAAACATTCCCGTTCTTTTTCGGTTCCAAAAGTGCCTACCCGTGAACCAAAACGTCTTTTTTTCCTCTCATCTGCATATATTGAGACAAAGATTTGGGAGGTTTTTTTCGTGAACCAAGATGTTTCTCTCAAAATGACCGAGTTAGACCGCTTGACCTCACTCCCACATATGCAGCTTGTCAAGGCGGCGCTTCCCTATATTCACATCCCGGAACAGCGTTTTTTCTCCCTGTTTGTGAAATTCCGCGAACTAGAAAAGACGATGCAGCTATTTGCTGATCCGGCCGACGGTGAGATCGGAATCTGCTCGGTGGGCGAACGCGACAAGGATTCGCCGGTTGATATGCTGAAAGCGATCAAGCCGTATGGCACAGAGGAAGAGCAAAGTTCGATCGATCTGGTCTTAAATTTTATCGAAGGTTCCCGCCTCTATGAATCCTACTGGCAAAATATGCCGCAGACAGCATCCTTTCCGACTTCGCAAGATATCCAGAATGATTCACCCAATTCTGATGCAGTTCCGGCATCTGTCCTTTACCCGCAAGCCGAATATTCCCGCAGACAGAAAAAACCCACAGACCGTGCATCTGACACATCCACTTCAAACAGACAGGAGGCACACACTATGGAATTTCAAAACTGGAAACAGGATCCGAGACTCCGCTCCATGGATCCAGACAAAATAAAACAGATGGAACAGTTAGCCGATCAGGCAAGAAACACGCCGCAAGACAAGCTTCTGCCGCTTCTCATGAGTCTCCGGGGCAGCAACGGTTCCCCGCAATTCTCAACCTCAGAAATGGACACTCTTTTTTCGATCCTGACAGACCAAATGCCCCCAGCGCAGAAACGGCAGGCGGAAATGCTGCGGATGCTGAGCCGGCAGATGGGCGGGGCAAATAAATCATAAAACCAGAGTTGCCACTGCTATTTTTCCAAATCATGCTACAATTCATTTCGATAATGGGAAGCTTGTGATGCAGGCTGAGAGGAAACCAAAAGTTCCGACCCAAAACCTGATTTGGATAATGCCAACGTAGGGACAGATATTTTGAGACACCTGAGCGCCGGATATTGTCCGGCGTTTTTGGGTTTCATTAGGAAATTATGTCCTATGAAACAAAAAAACTCATCTGGGGGTTCCTATCTGCTTCCAGATAAAAATCCCCAAATGAGATCTGACTCTCACAGCCTATCTAATTAGTAATTTGCTAAATCGCTCTCATCCTGCACCACCACAATCTTCGTCCCGGTATCCACCTGGCACACAACCTTTTTCATATCTTCCTCCGGAATACTGATGCACCCGGAAGTTCCCGTATTATTCCAGCTCTTCGGGCAATGCAGGAAGATCGCCGATCCCTTTCCCGGTGTGCACTCCGAATTATAATCCAGCACCAGACCGTAATTATACTGCGGTGCCTGCGCCATCAGATCCTCCGCCGAATTCCAGTCCTTCTGCACCTGTTTCGTATTTGCCAACTGGTTATAATACCGGCTGTTTCCATCATCCACATAATAATCGCCGTCCACAATCTGGTGATACGGCAGAATCGTTCCCGGATTTGCCTTCAGGCCAAATGCCATCGTAAAGCGGTACACACCCGCCGGAGTTTTTTTATCGCCCTCCTGCTTCTGCGTTGTAATGCCGTTCATGCCGCTGACCGCCTCTTTTGACATTACCTGCACCAGTTTTCCATCTGTATCGCGTTTATACCAGTCCAGACGGCTCTTTGCCGGATCCTGGCGGTTGCCAATCACCACTATCAGCTGCGTTGCATCCTTCGCTGCCTCCAGTGTATTTACATCCCCGTTGTAGCGTGCCGTAAGCGCCGGTCCTGTCGCTTTCTCCGCCGCCATCGCAGCCGCCGGAGCTGCCGCACTCATCAACATGCCTGCTGCCAATACTACCATTGCTTTCCGCTTCATTCTCAATTTCATCTTATTTATCTCCTATTATTTTATGTATCTGAATTTCACTCAAAAATCGGCTGCTTTTATCTTTCGCACACCTTTTTCCACACACTCTGTCAGTTCCTGCCACTTTCCAGTCCAGCCGCCTGCAGCATCGTCTTTCCAAAAATATGATGAAACAGCGCAATCACGCGCCCCACCAGCATGACAGCACAGACCGTTCCAATGCCGATTCCCACCGGTTTTCCCGCAAACAAAAGTCCCATAATCAGTGACAGAACAATGCAAAACGCATCCACACAGTTCTTCATCAGACCCGTGCCGATTCCAAAGGTGTCTGCAAGCACCTGCACCAGACCATCGCCCGGATTTGGCACCAGCCGCATTGACAGGGACATCGCCGCGCCGATGCCTGTAAAAATCAGAGCAAGCATCAGCACTCCCAGGCGTCCTAAAAGTCCAGACGCCTCCGATCCGCATTCTTCTAACGACGGTATGCACACTGAAAATACATTCAGAAATCTTGTAAATACAATACTCAATGGAAACTGCAGCGCATCTTTCATAAGCAGGCTGCGTCCGGCTTTTCCTTTCTCCCGCAGATGAATCGCCGCCTGAATCAAGACAAAGATACCATACAGGACAAAGGTCATATCACCAAAATTCCGGTTCCAGATCACGGATGCCGCATACGAAAGTGAAATAATCGGCGACACTCCGAGTCCAGCTTTCGTATTGAGCGTAAGCCCCATCGCCAGAATCAGAAGCCCCATCAGATAAAAGCCCCACCGTGCTGCCCCGCTTCCCGTCGTTTTCTCCGTCATTTCCATGTTGTGATTCAAGATTTCCTCATCTCTTTTTCTTAATATTTGTTAAACCTATTCTATTATAGATCCTCCTCTTTCCACTTGACAAGCGCTTCCTGTATTCTAAATCTTCCAATTTTCTTACGAAATAAATATTCCAGCCTGCCTACATTCTACAATCACAGCCTACATCTTACCATTGCGCCCCATTGAACCCACGACAAATTTCTGCTGCCATCAGATTATCTTACAGCACTTTCAGTCCAAAAAGTGTCTTGCATGATGGTCATATCCTACTTTCCGTTCTCTTTACTTTTTCCATTCCCTATGCTACACTAAACTCATGATTTTAGCTGTATCAAAGGAGTTTTATACATATGAAAAAAGATATGACCGAAGGGCGGGAATGGTCCTCCATCCTGCTCTTTTCCCTGCCCATCATGGGGGCAAACCTGCTGCAGGTTTTGTACAACCTCGCTGACAGCGTGATCGTCGGAAACCTCATCAGCGCGACCGCCCTTGGAGCCGTCGGACTGACCAGCTCCATGACCTGGCTTCTGACCGCCATCTGCACCTCCATCGGTGCCGGCGTCAACATCGCAGTCGCCCAGTATTTCGGTGCCAAAAAAGAGACGAATATACAGGAATCCATCTCCGTCTCCTATCTGATCGCCGTGATCGCAAGTATATTTTTAACCGCCGCCTGCTTTCTGGCAGCCCGTCCAGTTATTTTCGGCTTTTTACAGGCACCGGAAGAAATGCGTTTCGACAGTATGGCCTACTTTCTGATCTACAGCGGCGGAATTATTTTCCAGCTGCTCTACAATGTCACCTACGGCATCCTGCGGGCACACGGGGATTCGCGCGGCGCGCTCATTTTCCTGATGATCTCCGCCGCCCTGAACATCGTGCTGGACTGTGTGTTTATCTCCGTCTTTCATATGGGTGTCTCCGGCGCGGCTGCCGCGACCGTGATCGCACAGGCAGGTTCCGCCATCGCCAGTTTCCTGTATCTGCGGCACATTTTCCCGGATCTGCTGCCGAAACGGCGTTATCTCTACGCCTGGAAGGGACAGGGGGCGCTGCTGATGCGCCTGAGTATTCCGATCATGCTGCAGACAGGCGTCAATTCGATCGGTTTCCTCATCCTGCAGCGTCTCATCAACTCCTTCGGCGCTCCCAGCATCGAGGGCTACGCTGCCATGCTGAAGGTCGAACAGCTCGCGCACATCCCGTCCCAGAGCTTTAACGTCGCCATTTCCAGCTTCGCCGGACAGAATATCGGCGCTGAAAAACTGGACCGTGCCCGCCGCGGCTACCGCACCACCATCCTGATGGGCGTCCTGATCAGTATCTCCATCAGTATCGTAGTTCTGCTTTTTGACCGGCCGCTTCTCCAGATCTTCAACATCACCGGAGAGTCCCTGCGGCGCGCAAAGGAACATCTCGACATTCTGATGTTCTTCATCTGGACCAGCACGATCACCAACATCACCTGCGGTTTTCTGCAGGGTGCAGGCGATGTCAAGATCCCGGCAGCTTCCGGCTTCATCAACCTGGGCATCCGCCTCGCGCTCTCCTTCCTGCTGGCGCTCACCCCGGTTGGCTTCCGCTGCTACTATGTGAGCATGCCGCCCGCATGGCTGATCGCCTGCTTCGTAGTTGTGATGCGCTACCGGAGCGGAAAATGGAGGGAGTTTCGAATTGTAAAAGAGTAAGAAAAAGGATGGAAGAATTTACTTTGGGGGTGATTTCTTCCATCCTTATTTCGTTTAAAGCTCTTTTTCGCATTCTACCTGCTCCTAAAATTTTAGCACACTACTATCTATAAAACACAAACTCCATTTTTACCATGCACATTCCACTCCACGCGCACACCGCTGCTGCCAGTGCCCGGTATGTAAACACGATATGGATATAAGAATGATTCACAAACACACTATACCAGGCAAACGGAATCAGGCAAATCATAAGATATGGCAACATACATAGGAAGAGCTCCCGCCAGCCACTCCGAACATGCAGGCTTTGTCTATTTCTCCACAGCATAAAAATCGTCAACAGAAGAAAGACAACCGCCGCTAATACCAGAACACCTATAAATCCGGCACCTATATTCCGCATAAATACCATCACTCTGGAAAAATGATTTTCTCCATAGCTGCTGGAAACGCGGACCTGTGCCTGCGAAACGGCATCTGCCAAAACATTCTGACGTAAAATAATCGAAGAAATCAGCCATTTTCCTGCCCACATGCCAAAATAGCCAAATCCCCAAACGACTGAACCAGCCACAATCTGCCGAATCTTCTCTGCAGGCGCCGTTTTTTCCTGAATCATCATAAAAACAGTCAGTAATACCCCTAATGAAGCGACCGGATATGTAAGCAAATCCGCGTATGCAATCACAATCCCATTCATCAAAAACAGATAAAGAAAATGTCCCTCCCTGCACATCCATTTCTGAAAATAAATACACACAATAACCGACAGCATCGTCGGGTAAAATACCGTCGAAAGCTGCAGCGAATGAATAATCGCTAATGGACGCAAAAATAAAATCGTAATCCCCAACGGCAGGAACAACTGATATTGTTTTCTTTTTATTATAACCAACACCAGTAATAATATTGTAACCGCAAAAAAGACTGTATTAATTGACCGTATACCCAAATAATCGGTTACCATCAAAAGCGGCCTAAGCGCCACCAGATAGCCATGCCAATAACGCGGGTACGCAATACTGCCAACGTCCTCCTCCGCCTTCACGTATGCATCTAACGAAGTAATCGGATCTCCATTCTGATAATCTGGTCGGTAGGCTGCAGCCGCGCGGTTCAGCGCACTGGCATCTTCTTTCTGATAACAGGCATTTCCAATCATAAGCGCATCCGTCCAGTTATCCAGCTGATCCGCATATGTATAACCAACCGCCGCACCTATCCCTTCATAAGAAAATGTTTCCGCCGATCGGGCTGCATGCGTCTGGGTCAAACGATCCGGCAGCAAAAATACGCACCATAGTAAAAATATGCCTGCAAACAGACTTGCAAGCAGCATCAAACATAATTTTGCACTTATCTTTAGAAATTTCATACTCTCTCCCAACTATTGACATAGCATCAAAAAAGAAGCCCACCTACAAATCGTATACGATTATAGTAAGCGGGCTGATCAACATTATGCTTCTTTCAGTTTCTCAACCACTACTTTACATCTCTTTTTGTAAAAAGCGATGCCATAAAGCATTATATTATGGCGACCATCATTTTTCAGATACTCAGAATACCTTCGATCTCTGATTTGCTTGAGCGCTCTTTCACAGGTCTTATCTAATCCTGACACTTCCTTGGAATGCTTAAATTCAAAGATAATGCCATTATCCGGATTTTGCGGTTCAATGATAATATCAGCATATGTATAACCAACCGCCGCACCTATTCCTTAAACTTTTCCAAAATATTCCTAACTTCATCCACATCTATTTTCATCTGTTCTGCAATCTGGTTTTCTGTATATTTATCTCGATATAATCTATAAATTCCAAACACTCGTTCTTCACCCTGCTTCTGACCTTCCTTTAATCCTTCCTTCTTACCTTCCGCATACTCTGCCTTCCGAATCAATTCCTTTTCCCGTTTCTCATCATATTCGAAAATACACACCTCTATCGCCTCCGTTCGATTCTTTCTCAGGAAATCAGCCAGTATATTTTCCTCAATACATTCCGTCACAGCCTGCTCTGCCGCCCGGTTTATGTCCTTATACTCTGCCGCATATTTACGAATCTTGTCAACCAGAAGCATATACTCTTTCAACAGGCAGCAAGTTTCCAAAATCCTCTGTTTTTTATCCAGATTAATATTCAATACCTTCACTATCAATTCCAGCTCTGGTTCATCCGCCTTCTGGCAGAATGAATGTGACAGTTTCAGAACACTTTCCGCTTCCCGCTCCTCTTCTCCATTGTAAAATACAACAAAGTGTGGGGTCGGCAATTCTACCAGCGTTGACGCATACAGCGTTTGATTCCGAATGAGCATCTGGTATTCTTTCGTCACATAAATCAGAAAACGCAGCGGCATATTCGGATTCCAGGTTGACTGATGTTCATACAAATTCAACTGCATATCCAGCAAAAATGCCTGGTCATTTTTCATATTCATATAAACTGCATTTTCCAGCGTCACGATCTCCAACTCTTTTGCATCCGTATAATGTGAATGATTTACCGCATTATACAGACTCAACAGGTTCTCCCTTGTACTGAAAATCATCCGAAACAACGTATCCTTGTGATCCCGCCTTACTTTTACAGAATTCATATTTCTCATTCATTCTCCCTTCTGGCAGGAGAATTTCCACTTTTCTTTTAACCCTTTGAAAATCTCCTGCTCTTCAATTGTTGTTGACTTGGATAAGCATAAGATTTTCTTAGATTATTTTTAGAATATAGATAAATATATGAAATGTGGTAAAGAAAAATATATGCTTGTTATGTTAAATGTAGCATATCCTTACAGGAGATGCAAGCAGAATAACATCCTTTTTTAACAAACTTTTGATGTTTCAAATTCATGTCCTTCTTCCCTTCTTCCCAGACATCCCCGCCATCACAATAACAAACCAGAAAAACGGCTGCCTGCAGTTCATCAGCGTAAAACTCTCTGCCAGAAGTGCCAGCACCGCCGCCCTCTGCGCTTTCTCACATCGAATCACATTTTTCACAATCCAATACACCAGAAATGTGGTAGGAATCAGTCCATACGAAAACCAGACATCAAAAAAGCTGGAATGAATCTCATTAACATGAAAAACATCAAACACGCCCGGACTCAGAAGCTTCTCAAATCCATCATACGGAATAAAACGTTCAAAAAAACCCTCTCCCGCTCCATAAAACAGATACTGAGGCGTCAATACTAGCCGCTCCGCACTTCTGTCATACAGCAGATCATAGAGATTTCCATTTGCCAGCTTCCATATTTTCTGCTGGATTCTGGAAAGAAGCGTATAATCCGTCTGCGAAACATCAAAATTTACCCCTGGCCAGATCAGATAGACGCCCAGCGCCAGCATCACTACAACAGCTGCCCCGCCGAACCACCAGAGTTTTTTATACTTTGAGTGCGTGCATCTTTCCCAGAAAAACTGCCATGTCAATATTACAAAAAAGGCAAGCAGTCCCACAAACATACCGGTTGATTTTGCTTTTCCAATCAGAAAAACCCCCAGAAAAAATATTCCCCAGCACGCAATCCATGTCTTGACTGTATACTCTGCCTTCCGCCGGTATTCCATAAAAAGCACCAGAATCATCGTAAAAATGAAAAATGCAAACTGGTTCGGATCATTAAACGTTCCCATAAACCGGGAACCGCCCCAGCTCTCATGAAAATAGCGTCCGCGTCCGGAAATCAAAACAATTGTCTGAAACACCAGGTTGATCCGGCACATCCAGCAAAGTCCCCGCATAAACGAATCCGAATAAAGTGTCCGGAACGTCCAGATCAGGAATGCAGAATAAATCCAATAAAGCGTATGTAACGGAAAACTTCCTTTTCCTGTCCGAACAAAATAAATGCCATTAATGACAGCTGCAAATATCAGGAAGACCACCCAGGGAAAATCTTCCTGATACCAGATTTTCTTACCACTTCTCCACGCCATGATAAGCGCAAGGGCACCGGACAAGGCGAAAAACAGATCCGCGATGCCGATGCTGCCGCTGGGGAGAAGGTAGAATTGTTTGGTGAGGACGGCTGTGTAAAATAAAACTTCAACCATCCTGTTTCTCTCTAATTTCATTTGTTCTTACTTTATCCTAATCCCACAAATTTTCCGGATATAATCCACTCTCTATCATCTGTCGGAATCCCTCCTGCGCCGGTTCTATATCTTCTTTATAAGTAATTCCAATCCATCTGTCCGGCGTATTCAAAACTTTTACGGAAGCTAACTTCTTTTCAAGCAATTCCGCCACAATATTTGGGAGAAGATACTCCTTCTTCTCCGGATTTTCCCCTAATGCATCAAGGAATCTGGCAAATCCTTCATCTATGTACCGCAAAAAATCCGGATATCCGGCCCACATATTCATGGATACCATCGTATCCGGTGTGATCCATTTGCTTACCTTCGCATTATCACACTGGATTTTTCCATCTACACACTGAATTCCCGTCGTTTCAACGACCTCTTTCAAGAATCCCGCCTCATCTGCCACGCAGACACCTCTGGTAACCGCTCCGTTTTCACTCAGCGTATTCTTTAAAGAAAAGCCTGCCATTGCCAGATTTATCTTATCCGCATCTGTATTTCCAGAAAGCAGGAACTCATGAAGCTTCGAAAAAGCTTCTTTCCCATAATAATCATCTGCATTGATGATCACAAATGGTTCTTTCACAACATCTTTACAAGCCAGAATTGCCTGCCCGGTTCCCCATGGTTTTACTCGTCCTTCTGGAACATGATAGCCTTCAGTCAAGTCTTCTAACTCTTGATAGACATATTCCACAGGCATAACCTTAGATAAGCGATTTCCAATCACTTCTTTAAATTCTTTCTCAATGGCTTTCCGAATTACAAATACAACTTTTGTAAAACCAGCTTCCTTCGCATCGTAAATCGAAAAATCCATAATAATCTCTCCATTCGGAGCCATCTTAGCCAGCTGTTTGATACCGGTTCCAAAACGAGAACCGATACCGGCAGCCATGATGATGAGGGTTGTGTTCATGTTTTTTCCTCCGTAAACTATTTAACTTTTATTTACTCCTGGTCTCTTCTTTCAAAAGGAACATTGACGAAATATATAGTGGAGCTGTAAATATAAACGGTGCACAGTAACGATACATAATTACTGGACTTAAAAGTACAGTAAGCCATATACCAAATATCATACTCAAAAGCAAAATTATTTTCTTATTTCTATTAATCAAAAGAGTATACACACCGAGAAAAAGCAAAAGGCAACTATAAAATCCTGCCTGACATAATATCGAAAAAATCGGTATTTTAGAAAAAATCATTTTCAAACTTCCACCATAACCATTACCTGGAATTCCCTTTCCATACAAATTCTCTAACAATAATTGATAACTCGGAAACAAACTTTCTCTATTAATCTCAAATCCAGGATCATATGCCACCGACTTATCATAACACAGGATATCTATATATGGATGCCATGGTCTGGCATCCGGCCAGTTTTTGTCTGGATACCATAAAGTCAGAGTCTGTAATCCAAATGCCTGTACATATCCTATTGAATCAAAAGCAGCAAATTTTATATATGATTTCAAAAAAGAAATCTTATCCCTCTGTACCTCTTCTACTTTTAAATTTGATTTTACCGGATCCGAAATAAAGGGCGTATAATTTTTCCATCCCTCATCAGGGACAAAGCTTTGCATCTCTTTGCGTTGCTTTTCCGTCAAATCATCATTATTATATACCCACGCCATTTGTTGCAAGGGTAAGCTCAGCATCTCTCTCAGTGCCGTTCCCTTCTGTACTCCACACAAAGCATATACCGGTCCTTGATACACAGCTACCAATATTATAACGCTTGTCAATAACATCAACAATTTTCTTCTGGCTTTCAACAATAAAGCAGTCAGAAGCACAAAAGCAAGAACATATACTCCATTATTTCTAATGACACACATTAAAAACATCCATAAAAACAATTTTATAGTATTTTTCTTGTCCAAAAATTGCTCATCCAGCAAATATTCAATTAGCAATAAGACCACCATGGCAAAAGACGCTGTAAAAATTGAATCTTGCGCTGATGTTAAGGAAAGAATTACATGCATAGGCAACAGAAAAAAAAGTGTAGATAGAATCACCAACGTTTTGTTTGTCTTATCATTTATAAATGATAAGATATTCCAGATAACATAAAGTGAAATACTCATTTGCAGTAAAGTAAACACTGCAAATCCTATGGAATAATTATCAAAAAAAAGCTTTCCACTATTAACAAACAAATAAAATATTCCACAATATACTGGAGACCATTGAGATGATATAGGAATATCTTTTCTCAAAAACTCATGATACCAATATGGTGCATCTGTTGCATAAACCCCTGGAAACAGTGCCAAATATGCCATTATCCAAGCAAAAAGAATTATAACAAAACAATTTCTTAAACTTTTTTTATCTTCTTTACCAACAATCTTTTTTTTATCAAAATACTCCATCATGCAAACGATAAATGGAAATATTTCAATCATTAAAAAAAGTAGACTTAAAAGTGTGATTCCATTCAATTGGATTGTGGATAACAAATCCAATTGAATTCCAAAATTCAAAATCACTGCATAAAAAGCAGATAAAGCAACTTGGATATAAAATCTAATACCTCTCTTTATCGAAATTTGATAATACAACTTGGAGGTGACGAAAAATACAATCGCCAGAATACCCCCCCCGGAACATTTTGAGCATAATTCAAATATTGCATCTGTATTCCGGTTATACCTATAAATCCCATTACTATCGAAAATATAATTTTTACTTCATTATATTTTTCTTTTAATACATTCATTTAACAATCCTCTCCTTGCTCATTTCAATCGTTTGTAATCTAAATTCATATTCTCTACGTTCTTTCTCCACAATTTCCGATAAAATGAGTCCTGAAAAGAATGAAATCAACGCGGATAATGCAATAAAGCCTGATACAATTAGCGTTGGAAAATTAGGAACTAATCCTGTCTGTAAATATTTAAAAAACACCGGCACAAACAATATCAGAGACAAAACAAATAGTAAAACTGACATTATTCCAAAGAAGTTCATCGGTCTATAATTTTTATACAATCTTCCAATAGTCTTTAAAACTTTTACGCCATCAGAATATGTATTTAACTTTGACTCACTTCCTTCCGGGCGATCTCTATATTCAATTATCATATTTTCAACACTCATATTTTTCTCAACTGCGTGGATCGTCATTTCTGTTTCAATTTCGAATCCTTTGGAAAGAACCGGAAAACTTTTCACAAAAAGATAACTAAATGCACGATATCCTGTCATAATATCTCGAATGTTGGTATGGAACAATCGATTAATACTCCCTCTTACTAAACTATTTCCAAAATTATGAAATGGTCTTTTATTTTCTTCAAAATATGTAGATGAAAGCCTGTCCCCTATAACCATATCTACATTTTTATGGAGTACTAGCTCCACCATATTTTTTCCATATTCCGCTGGATAGGTATCATCTCCATCTATCATGATATAACACTCAGCATTAATTTCTCTGAACATTCTTCGAATAACATTACCTTTACCTTGACTATGCTCATACCGCACAATTGCCCCAGCTTTTTTTGCCAGTTCTACCGTATTATCGGTTGAATTATTATCATATACATAAACCATTGCATCTGGTAATTCTTTTTTCCAATCTTTCACAACTTTTCCAATTGTTTTTTCTTCGTTATAGCACGGAATTAAAACTGCTACTTTATCCATTATTATATCTCCTCCTCATATAATCAAGTGTTTTTTATTGAAAATTCAAGGTTTTTCAACC
>ERZ838827.795-NODE-795-length-31905-cov-7.650644_pt1 | contig 31905 bp, 23 predicted proteins | sample MGYA00519881_ERZ838827 | MGnify/ENA primary metagenome ERZ838827 (study PRJEB31850, sample SAMEA3708842) | human gut metagenome | biome: human gut; feature: human-associated habitat; material: faeces | place: China | collected 2014 ...
TGAAATCAAAACCGCATGGTCAAAGTACTCCTACCGTATATTTGTCGCTAACGATATTGTATGGTGTGAATATAACGGGGCTTATCGTGGCCTACTGGAACAAGTACTCTTACCAACCATTACCCCTAAGGAAAGCTTGCTTGATTCTGACGTAACCGAAAGTTCACTCTATGGACGTGAACATAAAAAATTAAGAGAATATGCTGAAGACAATCTGAAACTGAAACAATTCCGACGGGAAAACTTCAATGAACAGAGAAACGGAACAGCAGCATTTGATCATCCGAAGCGTGTATACGACGAATTTATTAAAGAAGATTACGTAGTAACACCTAAAGACAATAAATAATGAAGAAGAGGGTATCCCCAAAGGATACCCTTATACTATTATCTATTTTATTTTAATTTAGCTCTGTAAGTCTTTTCCGAGAAAGTGATATTCAGGAAGAAAGCCAGTTTCTGTCCTTGAAACCTCCCTGAACTTACCTTAAATTGATCTGTATATTTTACCCCTAACGAAAGCGTACTGCGGCTACGGTATTCAAAATTAATTCCGGTACTGAGATAATAATTAGTTGTCGTCTTATTCTGAATAGAAAGATACGAATTCCCTATTCCGGCCCCGAGTAACAGACGTACAGGTTTCCGATAGGGATTCCCTAATGTATAACTCCCTCCCAACATTAAACGGTGCTGGTTATGAAAACTAACACTAGAACGAGAAGACTCCAACCGACTCCAGTCAACAAACTTATAATCGGCGGAAGCCATCCAACGCAACGTATTATAAGATACCCCTACTCCGAAAAACTGCGGTAAGCAGGTACGATACTTCTTACCTTTTTCTGTAATACTCCCACTACTACTGCTACTACTTACCGAATGATCGTTGTCTTGAAGCAAATCCTGGGAATATCCATATACAGCACCCGCTACCAACGAACGGTCACGCTCTATCTCATAAGTATACTGTAATCCAAAATCAACATACACTGTATGTTTATACGAACTGTTTGTTTCCGTAGCACTTCCCTGACTCTCCGATTGCGTAATAGTACCACCCACATAAGAACAGTTAGCTCCCAGCGAAAGCCCTTTCCACAACTGATGAGCAACGCTGATTCCAACTTTGGATAATCCGCCTTCCCCTTGAAAAAGTGAAGTCACAGTCTCGCCATTTGTACCCGCTACATCCTGCTCGAGCGATATGGCATACCCCACACTACTGACAGGAGCCATAAAAATAGCCCCATACCACCGGGGAGCAATACGAAACCCGGCACCCAAATTATTAAGATTACCATTAAAAGAATGATTGTTTGCACCGGACTGTGAATACTTTTCATACGCTCCGCTAACTCCCAAATCGAAGAAAAAATACTGCGGCATCAATCCCGTCAAAGAAGCCGGGTTCGCACTATTATAAGCATTTTCTCCCCGCAATGCGATACCAACTCCCCCCATACCGGAATAGATTCCTCCTTCTCCGGTAGACAATTCACCCAGTCCGAACATAGAAGCCGGAGAGTTCGTCATGTTTTGAGCAGTAAGATTCAATAAGTTTGCACTTAATATGAAAATAGATAAAACTTTTCTTTTCATTTCGTATATGTCTTGTAATAAATAGTGAGAGATACATTATTATTATGGTCATTCACGGGATGTTTACTATCTCCGAAAATGACTCCCTGAACTGTGTTATAAAAATCATTGTCGGAGAGAAACAACTGTAATTTTTCGCGGCTCTGTCCTGCCGTCCCCAGATTATTCTGAATGAACGAGGTAATATCAAATGAATAATGAGTATCCTCATAATAGACATTGTCTTCTACCAGATTTCCTGTTTGTACGGAATTTCCGGAAAGGTCCGTTATGACACTTTGAGTTGAATTGTTCTGGTCTGCCGTATAGAGAGTCAATGATTTCGGCAACGGATATTTTCCGTTATAAGTACCTTTTATAGGATAGAGTTTAAGTACCGCACTTTCAATGGAGACAAGTCTCCCTTTCTGGTTCAGATTATTCAGATGCGGAAATTCGAGATTGATATACATACCGGTCAATCCTTGCAGATACACCTGATGATCACTTTCAGAAGAAAAAAGATTATAATCAGTACCGGCTCTGAGAGATTCTATGGGGGTACGGTCGTGTTCCACCTTTGTATAATTCAATGAACTGCTGGCCTTAAACACTAAAGTCTGTTCCGTAGGCTTTTCTTTGAGTTCATGATAATAAAGAGTCAGACAAAAACTGGAATCATTCACCTGAAAGCCGTTAATGCACGTCCCATTTTCATCGGGTATAAAAGCTATTCCTTTAAAAAAAGCGCGGAAACGCTCCTGCGATTCCATACATTCTTCATCTTCCAACATCAGATTAAACCATTTTTTTCCCCATTCGTCAGGCAGACGTAATTCATGCATCTCGTTACGGTGTCCGGGAGTAGGACGTATAGAAAGAGTAGCAAGAAGATTATTCCGGTTATAATTAACATTGGTCTTATTAAAAAGGTAACCATTATCTTCCAATGAGATTCCTTGTGACAGACTAAATAACTCAATACGATGATAAACCAGTGTATCGCCCAGATAATTCCCTGAAGAATACCATTTGAAGGTAATAGAGTCAAACTGATATTCAGTTGTTTCATTAAGAGAATGAGAAGGTACTTCATATTCCGCATAAAACGAAGTCTTAATCTCTCCATATAGATTGTCTTTATATCGCCCGATCTGGCAAACCGTATCTCCCGAAGTTGCCAAAGAGTCACTTAGCAAAGTACTTAACGTTACTGTACACGTATCTGTTACAGCATTCATAAAAGAACTATCCACCCATTTAGCCCCAATGGAAGAGGATTCATCCCTGCAAGAGAATAGGATACAAAACAACAGTAAAGAATAAAAAAGTGTAATAAATAGTCTCATAACGAATCTTATTTTTGAGTTGCAAAGGAACCCCTTTAGGAAAATATCCCCAAAATTTATCGACTATTACCCGCTATTTATAGACTCGCATTTTTTAGATAGAGGAAATAAAGCTGTTTGTCGATAACTTTTTTCTCAAAACACATTGATAGCTACATTTGCGCCAAGTTTAAAATGTAATAAAACGAATGGAAATAATGAAAAAACTACAACTATTATTAGTGTCGGTAGCTATGCTATCAATTTTCTCATGTTCGGATGATGATGATGACACATTAGGAGTGTGGTATCGCCGTTCCGACTTCGATGGAAGGGCAAGAGAGGATGCAGCCGGATTTGTGATAGGTAACCGGGGGTACTTATGCGGAGGATATCGGGGAAAAGACCAACGGGAAAAAGACTGTTGGGAATACAATATTGATAATGACTGGTGGACACAATGCAAAGATATGCCCGACGATGCAACAGCCCGGAATGGCGCTGCCGGATTCGCAGTAGGCTCGAAAGGATATGTGACCACCGGATACACCGTATATAAAGATGATGATCCGATGCATACCGGAGGATACGCATATCTAAAAGACACATGGGAATATGACCCGGCAACAAATGAATGGAGACAAATGGATGATTATCCCGGAGATGCGCGAATCAATGCAATAGCCTTCACTATCGGTAACTACGGTTATGTGGGAACCGGACAATCCAAAGACGATAAACAGACAAAGGATTTTTATCGTTTCGACCCGACAGCCCCTTCAGGTAGCCAGTGGAGCATTGTAAACGGATTCGGCGGTCAGAAAAGAACCGGCGGCTTATCCTTTATCATCGACAATGTAGCTTACATCGTAGGAGGAACCAACAACGGTCAGGATGTTACCGACTTCTGGAAATTCGATCCCAGCAAGAGTGAAGAAAATAAATGGACCCGTCTCCGCGAAATCAAGGATGACAGCAGTGATGATTATGATGATGATTATAATTCAATCACCCGGACATACGGCTGCGCTTTTGTTATAGACGGCCAGGCTTATATCACTTTAGGGCAGACATCCGGTTCAAGCCTACGAAATAACTACTGGATATATGACCCCAACACAGATTTATGGCGTAGTAGTGACACGGAAGATGATTTTGACTATACCCCTTTCGAAGGAAGTGCACGCACAAAAGCGATTTGTTTCTCTACCGGCAAACGGGGTATTATAACTACCGGAGGAAGCAGTGGATACTATTATGACGATACTTGGGAATTACATCCGTATGAATGGGAAGAAGATGACTAAGAAAAACAGCAGCCGGCTCTTTGTTGCAGGAATATTAACAGCTGCCATTTGCCTGGCGTTTTCCGTAGCAGCCACCTCCGACACGCATTATTCGATCGAAATAATCGAAGTAAACGGAGGATACGGTTATCAAATATCCTACAACAACCATATAACCATATTCCAGCCTTTTATTCCCGCCATTTCGGGGAAAAAGCCTTTCATGGAAAAAGAGGATGCCAAAAAGGTAGGGAAATTAGTCATGAGACGCATGAAAACCGGAGAAAACTATACTGTTACCCGTCATGATTTAGAGAATCTCGGAATTAAAATAAAATAAATAAAAAGCGGAAAGTGAATTGAAAATAATTCTCTTTCCGCTTTTTGTTCATGAAAAAATAGAATATACACTATTTTTTATTCTTTTTTTATGCAAATTGTATACAGGAATATGGAATTACCCCAAGGATTCTCTATCTTTGTAACCAAAACAAATTTAATATTAATGTCATAAGAATGAAAAAGAGTATCCTTATCGCTGCTTTGGGCTTATTCAGCCTAAACATGACGGCACAAGACACAAAACCCGAAGAGGGCTTCGTTTTCACGACAGTGAAAGAAAATCCGATTACTTCAATCAAGAACCAAAACCGTTCGAGCACTTGCTGGAGTTTCTCAACTCTCGGATTCGTTGAATCAGAATTGCTACGTTTAGGCAAAGGCGAATATGATCTGGCTGAAATGTTTGTGGTACACAAAACGATGCAAGACCGTGGAGCCAATTATGTACGTTATCACGGTGACAGTTCTTTCTCGCCGGGAGGAAGTTTCTATGATGTGATGTACTGCATCAAAAATTACGGTATCGTTCCACAGGAAGTAATGCCGGGAATCATGTACGGTGATACTCTGCCGGTACACAACGAATTGGACGCTGTTGCTTCCGGCTACATTAATGCTATCGCTAAAGGTAAACTAAGTAAACTGACTCCGGTATGGAAGAACGGTCTGGCAGCCATTTATGACACATACTTAGGAAAATGTCCCGAAAACTTCACTTATAAAGGAAAGGAATATACACCGAAAACTTTTGCCGAATCACTGGGACTGAATCCGGACGACTATGTTTCATTGACTTCCTATACACATCACCCGTTCTATTCTCAATTTGCTATCGAGATTCAAGACAACTGGCGCAATGGCCTCTCCTACAACTTGCCTATCGACGAGTTTATGGCTGTAATGGATAATGCAGTGAAGAAGGGATATACTTTTGCATGGGGTAGTGACGTCAGTGAACAAGGGTTCACACGTGATGGTATTGCCGTAATGCCGGATATAAACAAAGAATCTGAACTTTCCGGTTCGGATATGGCCCGTTGGACTGGCCTGACCACTGCCAACAAACGTCAAATAATGACAACCAAACCACATCCGGAAATTGACGTCACTCAGGAAATGCGCCAGGTGGCATTCGACAACTGGGAAACTACCGACGACCACGGAATGGTGATTTACGGTATCGCTAAAGACCAGAACGGAAAAGAATATTTCATGGTAAAAAATTCTTGGGGTAAATCAGGTAAATACAACGGTATATGGTATGCTTCCAAAGCATTCGTCGCTTACAAAACGATGAATATCCTTGTACACAAAGACGCACTGCCTAAAGAAATTGCTAAAAAACTGGGAATCAAATAAAAGGAGTATCTCCACTTCTTAAAATAAAAGTCTCATTAGCTATGAATAGCTTCTGAGGCTTTTATTTTTAAGTAGTTATTTTCCGGACAACATACCGCATCGGATAAAGCATGACCAATGTTTAAGAGAAGCTTAGCTTACTGATAAATTCCGTAAACCGTTCTTTGTAATTATCACCCACAGGGATGTACGTATTCTTATCGAAGATAATACGGAGACGGGAGATTTCGGTAATCTTACGCAAGTTGACAATATAAGAACGATGCACACGCATGAAATGTGCGGGAAGCCGTTCTTCCATTTTCTGAAGACTGGCAAGTGTGATGACAGGCTTGTTCTCCCCCTCCACAAAAATACGGACGTATTCGCTCATACCTTCTATATAGCGGATATTATTAATATCGATGCGGACTACCCTGCAATCGCTTTTCACAAACAACGAATCGCCTTTTACCTGCGAAGCATTTCCCAGTTCACTCTGTTGCTCCAACAATTTATATTCAAACTGTTTGCGGGCCTTATCCGCCGCCTTCAGCAAGTCCTGAAACTCAAATGGTTTCAACAGATAATCCACCGCATCCAACTTGAAGCCGTCCACCGCATATTCGGAATAAGCGGTAGTGAAAATCACCAGCGGAGGACTTATCAAAGAACGGATAAAATCCAGCCCGTTCAAATCGGGCATATTGATATCTACAAATATCAGGTCGACATCTTCGTCGGACAATACCTTCATTGCCTCAAACGCATCCTGACAAGGTTTCACTAACGACAGGAAAGGGACGCGGGATATATAATCCGATAACTGTGCCAATGCCAACGGTTCGTCGTCAATTGCTAAACATTTCATTATAATAAAGGTATAATAAGTAATACATCAAATTTATTCTTATCCTGTGTGATAGAAAGCGTATAATCATTACCGAACAGAAGTCTTAGCCGCTTACGGATATTATCCAGCCCGATGCCGTGGTGTTGTTCGTCAGCCCTTCCGTTATTGCTATTCGTACAGCGGAAAGTCAATCGGTTTCCCTCCTCTTGCTGCACAATGACACGGACGAAAGAATCATTCCGGTAACTGACTCCATGCTTGAAAGCGTTCTCCACAAAAGAAATAAAAAGCAAAGGAGGTATCTGTACTTCAGGAACTTCGATGGGAAACTTCATTTCAATGGAGACTTTATCAGTATAGCGCAATCCCATTATGGCAATATAATTCTCCAGAAACTGAACCTCCCGTTTAAGAAGAATTGTTTTGTTACTAGCCTCATACAGCACATAACGCATCAGTTTGGAAAGCTCTACAATCGTACTTTTCGCCTTCCCCGTATCAATATCTACCAATGCGTGGATATTATTCAGCGTATTCATAAAAAAATGCGGGTTTATCTGATACTTCAGATATTGCAATTCGGACTGCAAGCGCTGGTGTTCCAGTTCCTTCAACATTTCTTCATCGCGAAAAGACTTGAAGAAAAGTTTAATGGCTATATTAAATCCTACCATAAGAAAGGCAATCATAAAATGAATAAGATAGCGAACTGTGATAGGAGGATAAGGAAACGGAACAGGTTTAAGGAGAGCCTCCGGACGTTGAAACTTTTCCACGGGATATTTCACCTGGTCCGGTAGTTCCCAATTAGCCGTCTCTTTCTTCCGCGCCTTTTCTCTCATTTCAATAATCTGATTCCGTCGGCTTTCCTTTGCTGAATGATACACAGGCTCCTGTCTGAATTCTTTCGGGAAACGCCCTTTCATCGGAAACGGAACAATCAAAAAAATAACACCTATTGCAAAAACTAAAGAAAGTGTATATTGCCAATATTTTTTTTTAAAAAGGAAATAAGGAACCAGCACATAGTTATTCAACAGAAAAAGCATAAAAAAAGGAAGAATTCCCAACCAGGAGTCACGTACAAGCGTGCGAACTTCTTCTTTCTCAAGTCCACCACTTACGGCAAAATATTCTCCGATCAACGGAAGAAAGAAAATAACACTCCAGATTACTCCGTAAATGCTTTGTTCCAATAATTGTTGCTTGCGCACTCTTTCCATGCCTCATTGTTCCATGTTAGCAGAAACAAAGATAAAACCGACACTCCTTTCATACAAAAACAATCGACCAAAGGACATATTTCAACGACAGTACATCAATCAGTGACGAATTTCACAACTTACAAAGTTGCCTGTAAATACATGTAGAGAATCTAAATAAACCTTAAAATGGATGTGATATTCTAAAACGGCTCTTTTCTTAGTTAGAAGTAGGAAAAAATAAGAACGGTTTCTTACACGCGAAATGTGTGGGACGCCGTTCTTTTATATACATATACCTTGTCTTGTTCTATCTATTCCATTCTTCGCTATGCTTCTTAAAAGAAGAACATATTACATTAAAAATAGAACATTAATTCAAATGCTTTTATATCATTTTTCTCCGTATAATTAAAAATAGAACATTAATTCATAAAAACAGACCTTGTAAATAAATAGATGTTAGCCGAACTTTGCAAAGTTTTATTAATTACGCAATAAAAACAAAAAAGAATGAAAAACTTACGAAAACTATTTTGTGTAGCTTGCGCAGTACTTTTCTTTACATCATGTGAAGAAACCTATAACGACAAGTTATTTTGGCCGGGAGAAATCAGCCAGGAATATGGCTCGTACATCAAGCCGTATACACTGGATTTAACTTACAACGGCGAGAAACTAATCGGAAAGACTGCCAGTTTCAAAACGGAAGATAGTGAAACGGGAACACTGACACTAAACGGAATTATCCCGGGAGAAGTTACTACTCCTATCAGTCGCATCAAACTTAATGAAAACGGAGAAAAAGATGCCTATACCTTTAGCGGAACGAATATCACGATGGGGGGAGTAACGGTGAAGTATAATGGAATCATTACTCCAAAAGCAATGAAACTCTCACTGGATGTCACAATGGCTCATGCCAATAATCTGGCTCATACTTATGCATTTCCTGCATATTCACATACTACAAATGAAGAAGCAACCATTCGTAATAGTGGAGCAAGCTATGTGAATATTACAACGAAAGAAGGAGCCGAATCCATTGCTCCTATCGTTTTGCAAATGCAGCAAATGGCAACTAATATATTAGATGTACTCTTTCCGTATGTACTAAAGAATATTACATTAGAAAAGGATGGTATTGTAACTGCCAACTACACCACAAGTCCCATAGACATGAAAGAAATCATGGAGGTGGCTAATGCAGGTAAGACGGATGCAGAATTCCGTGGATTAATCGGCCAACGTACTTATGTTTCTTCCCCGAAAGGTTTGGCCTACTGGAATCAGACGGGTGATAAGGCATTTGTAGTACAATTGAACATACCAGCCATTATTTCACTCATCGCCGAGAATAACGGTCAGCAAATTGATCCCCAACTTATTGCAGGTATCAGCGAAGCTCTTTTAAAATCGGACCCTGCCCGATTGAAGCTAGCATTAAGTACGCTCAACATGATTTTAAACAATGAGATAATCACCTATATTTTAAAAATGGATGATAACACTTTTGTAACTTTACTTTCATGGATGAGAAATGGTATTCCAATGGGTATTAGTCAGGCTACAAAAGATCATACTTATATCTATTTAAAAAAAGAGACACTAACTCCATTTATCAATATCATTGATATTTTATTAAAAACAAACTTAGATGAGGTTGTAGCATTATTCGACAAAATGGAAATCGGCGTAGACCTTACTATCCAAAAATAAATCATTTTAAAATAAAAAACGATGAAAAAATTATCTATCTTATTCATAAGCTTCCTTACCGTAATATCCGCATTCTTAACATCTTGTGACGAAGACCACTATGGACCGGCTCCAGTAGACGTGACAGCCAATTATTCAAACAAGATTTCGAATCCTAATCCCAATTTAGTTCTTACATACAACGGTGATGCAATGAACGGGAAATCTGTTGATTTCAGTACTGTTACAGGAGAAACTGCTATCATTACTCTCTACGATATTCTTCCGGGAGAAAAGGCAATAAAGATTACATCCATTCCCCTTTCCGGAGATACAGAAGGATACTCTTTTTCCGGTAATGGTATGGGAAATGAAACATTGACTACTTTTAGATACGAAGGACGTGTAACAAAAGGAAAACTCACCTTAAACATATCCAATATCCAAATGGGTAATGCCGATTTGTGGGCAAATACTTATAAGTTACCCGAAGTCGTTAACGGCGTAAAAAAAATATTAGTTGGTGACACTTGGGGAAATGAATATACATGGCAGGAGGTTGATGGCCAAGTATTAAATGCGTCATGCTATTTCCATGCAGATGTAGAAGCTACAGAAAGCGGAGCTACAACCCAAACATGGGGTAATGGAATCCAAAATATAGTAAGTTACATTTTGCCACAAGTTCTGCAAGACATCACTTTAGGAGCAGACGGAAATGTAACGGCTTCCTATTCAAATGATCCGTTGTCAGGAGTAGATATAGACGTTATTTTTGGATTTCTAGAAACTCCATTAACACAGGAGATGATTACTCCCAACATTGCTGACCGTAAGTATATCCCTTCTCCAAAAGGGTTTGCTACTTGGTTTCAAAAAGACGGTAAGTTAATATTAAAATTAAACTTAGCTAATATCATTTCCTCAATAGCCAGCAGCAGCGATACATATATGGATGTGAACATAATCAATGCTATCATTGATGCTGTATCTCAAATGGATGCCATGAAAGTGAAAGAATTGCTAACCACACTTAATCAAAGTTTAAACAATGAAACACTTGGATTCTTGGTCAATGTCAACGACACTTCCTTCAACGCTATTTTCAATTGGTTAACTACCGGAATCCCGATGCAGGTTACTTCAAAAGAAGGACATACTTATATTTACTTAGATAAAGAAGGATTTACTCCCATAGCTAAATTACTACCAGATCTTAGTCCGCTAATAGTTAGTATGCTTCCGGAGGATATGCAAGGGCTGGGATTTATAATTTCAGCATTCTTAAATGGTATTTCAGAAGCTTTTCTATCTCCTGAGAGAATAGAGTTTGGTTTAGAACTTGTTCCGAATAAATAAAACGTAAGAAACAATGAAGAAAATATATATACTAACTTTATTAATCTGCCTTACTTGTTTTGGGACAAGCTTTGCCCAAACACTGAAAGGACATATATACGACGCCAAGACCAACGAACCGTTGGTCGGAGCAGCTGTTACCTACAAGCTCCACGGCAATCAGGGAGTAGTATCCAATATTAACGGAGAATATGAAATCAAACTTCCCGAAGGTGGAGTCGACCTCGTATTCAGTTATGTAGGCTATGATGATGTACTGATGCCTATCGTTATCAATAAACGCGAAGTAGTCACCAAAGACGTCTATATGAAAGAGAGCACTAAACTGCTGGAAGAAGTGGTAGTGAGTGCTGGACGCTTCGAACAGAAGCTAAGTGATGTAACAGTTTCTATGGATGTGGTGAAATCCGGTGACATTGCCCGCCAGGCACCGACAGATATTTCATCTACCCTCCGTACCCTGCCGGGGGTTGACATTGTAGACAAGCAGCCTTCCATGCGTGGTGGCAGCGGGTGGACTTACGGTGTAGGTGCACGTAGCCAGATTCTGGTAGACGGAATGAGTACACTGAACCCGAAAACAGGAGAAATCAACTGGAACACCGTACCTTTGGAAAATGTAGAACAGGTGGAAGTTATCAAAGGAGCTTCTTCTGTGCTATACGGTTCCTCAGCATTGAATGGTATTATCAATATTCGTACCGCACGCCCGGGTTTAACGCCCAAGACACGGTTCAGCACATACGTAGGCATCTACGGTGATGCAGAGAATGATGAATACCAATGGAGCGATAAGAATTTCTGGAAAGATGATAAATATGCAGTAAAACCTATTCTGCGTGGCAGTCTCCTAAGTGGAGTACGGAATCCGATTTACGAAGGTTTCGACCTCTCCCACTCCCGTCGTATCGGTAATTTCGACATTAGTGGAGGGATCAATCTTTTCACCGATGAAGGATACCGTCAGCAAGGATATAACAAACGTTTCCGCATGGGTGGCAGTTTGACCTATCACCAACCGGATATGGGACTGAAAATTCTGAATTATGGTTTTAATGTAGACTTCCTTTCCAATCAATACGGGGACTTCTTTATCTGGCGTTCACCGACCGAAGTATACAAGCCTTCTCCTTTCACCAATATGGGACGCGAAGAAAACAACTTCCATATCGACCCGTTTATCAATTATGTAAACCCGGAAAACGGAACTTCACATAAAATCAAAGGACGTTTTTATTATAGCGCAGATAATATCGTCCGCCCAACCGAAGGTTCATCTATCACAGATATTCTGGGAAACATGGGAACCGATGCGAATACGATTAAAAATATCGTAAACGGCGATTACAGCTCACTATACCCCGCATTGGTCGGTATCGGTTCGGGAATTATCAACGGCAATCTGGATGATGCCATGAACGGTGCATTCACTTCACTGGGAAACATCTTTCCCAATGCAACAACTGCCGATTATTGCGACCTTATCTCATGGGTTATGGATAACGGGCTGCCTGATCTTAGCGGAATACAGAACGGACAATTGCCAAGCGATCTCGTACCGTGGCTGTCTAATGTTATCAATCCGTCTCGACTCAACCCGAAAACTCAAACAGACAAGAACTTTGACTATTATCTCGACTATCAGTTCAACAAGAAATGGAACGGTGGCGCACAGATCACTACGGGAATGACTTTCGAACACATCCGTTATGACTCTGCTGTAATGGATGAAGTGTACAAAAGTGATAATGCAGCCCTCTTCTTCCAATATGACCAACGTTTTTGGGATCGTTTGAGTGTATCCGCAGGCGTACGTGCCGAATACTACCGCGTAAACAACCACCGCCGCGAAGCAGAAACAAAGGTATTCGGAACAAAAATTCCGTTCCGCCCCGTTTTCCGTGCCGGATTGAATTATCAATTAGCCGATTACAGTTTTATCCGCGCCAGCTTCGGACAAGGTTACCGCAACCCGTCTATCAATGAGAAATATCTCCGTAAAGACATTGGCGGAGTCGGTGTTTATCCGAATCCGAACATTAAACCTGAGAAAGGATTTAATGCAGAATTAGGTTTCAAGCAAGGATACAAGATCGGTAACTTCCAGGGATTTGTCGATATTGCCGGATTCTATACTCAATATAAAGATATGGTAGAATTCCAGTTCGGCCTATTCAATAATGCAAACAATACGATGATAAATAGTATTGGCGATGTATTTCAGATGTTGACAGACGGCAAGGGCTTCGGTATCGGAGCACAATTCCATAATGTATCGAAAGCACAGATCTATGGAGTGGAGATTTCAACAAACGGTGTATATAACTTCAACAAGAACACAAAATTATTCTATAATCTGGGATATGTATATACCGAACCGCGTGACGCGGATTACCAGGAACGCAATGCTGTAGAAGGACTGTATACCGACCCGCTTCAGATGAAAGAGAAATCAAATACGGGTAAGTATCTGAAATATCGTCCGAAACATAGTTTCAAAACAACGGTAGACTTCCAGTGGAAACGCATCAATGTGGGTGCCAATGTGGCATGGAAAAGCAAAATCCTTGCAGTGGATTATCTGATGCTGGACGAGCGTTCTAAAACACAAAACGACTTAATGGATTATGTACGCGGTATCCTTTTCGGTTATTCAAAAGGAGAAACACTCGCTACCTACTGGAAGAAGCATAACACAGATTATGCAACCGTTGACTTCCGTTTCGGTGTAAAAGCAACGAAAGAAGTTGCTTTCCAGTTTATGGTAAACAACTTGTTTAATAAAGAATACAGTTACCGCCCAATGGCAGTAGCTGCTCCCCGTACTTTTGTGCTGAAAATGGACGTCACATTCTAAATAACTCTTATTATTTACACATTAATAAAGGAACGGCTGCTCAATGCAGCCGTTTTTTTGTTTCATTTGTTACTAATCAGCCATATATTCCGTATATTTGTCACCCGTAAATCAGGAAGAACAACTCGATAAAATGAAAAAGCAAATCGTACTTATTGCAATCTTATGTTGTACAGCCTTTGCACAAGCACAAGAAGTTTTTGTAAATGCCGATTTTGTCAGTAGTTACATTTGGCGGGGAATAGACTCGGGCAATGCCTGTATCCAGCCAACACTAGGTCTTAATTGGAAGGGACTGACAGTTTATGCCTGGGGTTCAACAGAGTTTCGCAACAAAAACAATGAGATTGACTTGTCGCTAGAATATGAATATAAGAATCTAACCCTTTATGCTAACAACTATTTTACCCAGACAGAAGAAGAACCTTTCAAATATTTCAATTACAGTTCACACTCCACCGGACATACTTTCGAAGTCGGAGCCGGATATATATTTAGTGAAAAGTTCCCGCTTTCCGTCAGCTGGTATACAACGTTTGCCGGCAATGATTACCGGGAAAACGATAAACGCGCCTGGTCCAGTTATTGCGAGCTAAGCTATCCCTTTAGTGTGAAAGATGTCGATATGAGTATTGAAGCCGGCTTCACACCGTGGGAAGGTTTCTACTCTAACAAGTTCAATGTTGTCAACATCGGATTATCCGCAACCAAAGAGTTAAAGATCACTTCCGGCTTCTCCCTTCCTATTTTCGGAAAACTGATAGCCAATCCCTACGAAGAACAAGTCTATTTCGTTTTCGGACTTAGTTTATAGCAAGACATATTTATTAATAAATCACTAATAATTACCCCCATGAAAAAACACCCCTTGATTCTTTGCGCAGGAATTACTTCTCTTTTATTGAGTGCCTGCAATCCGGTAAAAGCTCCGGAAGCAATCTTACCCGTTCCCGAAGCCAAACAAGTGGAATGGCAGAAAATGGAAACCTACGCTTTTGTACATTTCGGACTTAACACTTTTAACGACCGTGAATGGGGATATGGAGACTCCGATCCTAAAACATTCAACCCTGCGAAGCTCGACTGTGAGCAATGGGTAAAGACCTTTGTAGAATCGGGCATGAAAGGAGTAATCCTCACTGCCAAACATCACGACGGTTTCTGCCTGTGGCCTACCCAACTGACAGAGTATTGTATCCGCAACACTCCCTATAAGAATGGACAAGGAGACATTGTGCGCGAGTTATCGGACGCCTGCAAAAAATATGGTATCAAATTCGCCGTTTACCTATCCCCCTGGGACAGACACCAAGCTAATTACGGAACTCCCGAATATGTAGATTATTTCTATAAACAACTCCATGAACTACTGACCAACTACGGTGATGTCTTTGAAATCTGGTTCGACGGCGCCAACGGAGGCGATGGCTGGTATGGCGGAGCGAAAGATTCACGTACTATCGACCGCAAAACATATTACAACTATCCGCGAGCCTATAAAATGATTGACGAACTGCAACCGCAAGCAGTTATTTTCTCCGATGGGGGACCCGGTTGCCGTTGGGTCGGAAACGAGAAAGGATTTGCCGGAGCCACCAACTGGTCTTTCCTCCGTGCCGGAGAAGTTTATCCCGGTTATCCCAACTATCGCGAACTGCAATACGGCCATGCTGACGGTAATCAATGGGTGGCAGCCGAGTGTGACGTTTCTATCCGTCCGGGTTGGTTCTATCATCCGGAAGAAGACGGCCGTGTGAAAACAGTGGACGAACTGACCGACTTGTATTACCGTAGCGTAGGACATAACGCAACGTTATTGCTGAACTTCCCCGTAGACCGTGACGGACTCATTCATCCGACAGACTCCGCCAACGCCGTTAACTTCCATAAGAACATACAGAAACAATTAGAAAAGAATCTGCTGGCCGGCCTTTCCCCCAAAGCATCGGACGAACGGGGAAAAGCATTCTCCGCTAAAGTTGTCACAGACAACGACTATGATACTTATTGGGCTACCAACGATGATGTAACTTCCGCCACTATTGAATTTGACTTGCCTCAACCGGAGAAGATCAATAGAATGATGTTACAGGAATATATCCCTCTGGGACAACGTGTGAAATCATTCGTAGTAGAATATAACCAGGAAGGTGAATGGCTTCCCGTGAAGCTCAATGAAGAGACAACAACCGTTGGTTACAAACGTCTCCTCCGTTTCGAAACGATCACGACCGATAAGCTCCGTGTCCGTTTCACGGATTCACGTGCATGTCTCTGCATCAATAACATCGAAGCATTCTACGCAGGAGCAACTTCCGATACATACTCTACAAAAGCGGAAGAACTGAAGAGTTTCCCGTTCACTCTCAGCGGAGTAGACACAGAAGAAGCACAAAAATGCATGGACAAGAATGACCAAACGGCCTGTTTCGTCAATGGAAACACACTGTTAATCGACTTGGGAGAAGAACGTACGATTACTTCATTCCATTATCTTCCCGACCAAAGCGAATATAATAAAGGTGTAATCGCCGCATACGAAATATCTGTCGGTATGGATAGCAATGCTGTCAATCAAGTGGTAGCAAAAGACGAATTTTCTAATATAAAGAATAACCCGATCCTGCAATCTGTCTACTTCACCCCACTCAAAGCCCGCTATGTCCAGCTGAAAGCAACGAGGATGATACATGACGGAGAACCATTAGGATTGGCCGAGATCGGTATACAATAACATAAAAAAAGAATTTTATACTTACATACAAATTTAGCAGTTCTTATTGTCAGACCATCATTTCTATTCTTAGCATATTGATTTCCATTAGACACTGACGATAAGCCCTGACAATAGGCTGGCAATATTATCTTATACATTTTATTGTCAGCCTATGATTTTATTACTCCCTCATAGTTACTGTCCGTCCGGCTTTACTTACCTTCCGTGACAAGCCCCCTTTAAACATACGTTATACAACCGCTATACTTCTGTTAACCAATAAGTATTGTTCTGTCGGGATACCGATATAGTTACCTCGCCACGGCTGTGGAAAGAATTCGCCACAGTTGTGGTAACTTCTCGTCACGACCGTGAGGAGAAGTTACCACGGCCGTGACAAACTAAAGATGAAGGCACTCTAACAGTACTATACCGGCATTCCGACAGTACTATACCGGTTTCCTTTCCTATAAAGTCCTGCTTAACCACTCTGCAAATAAGCAACTTGCCAGAAAAGCAGTAGTAATATCGAGCAAGAACAAATTCAATAAATATACTTTCACCCCCCAACCAAATCTATAAAAATCCTTCTTCTTTTGCTCAAAATCCTTAAACCTGTGCATTTTTTACTCGGATTTCTTGTCAGAACCAAGTGTTTGCGTAAATTTGCACGCTGATAGTTAACCGGATAGTTTGAATAGCAAGAGATTACTACTTGACTACTGGCTACTACCTACTTGTAGAAATACTAATACTAAAATTAATAACATGAGTTTGAAAATTGTTGTATTGGCAAAACAAGTTCCCGACACACGTAATGTTGGGAAAGATGCCATGAAAGCCGACGGAACCATTAACCGTGCGGCACTCCCCGCTATCTTCAATCCCGAAGACTTGAATGCTCTCGAGCAAGCTCTTCGACTGAAAGATGCCCATCCAGGCTCTACCGTTACCATTCTGACAATGGGACCGGGTCGTGCTGCCGACATTATTCGTGAAGGACTTTTCCGTGGTGCAGATAACGGTTACTTGCTGACCGACCGTGCTTTCGCCGGTGCAGATACACTGGCTACTTCTTACGCGCTGGCTACTGCTATCCGCAAAATAGGTAACTGTGACATTATTATTGGTGGTCGTCAGGCTATCGACGGGGATACGGCGCAAGTAGGTCCGCAGGTAGCAGAAAAGTTGGGATTGACCCAAATCACATACGCAGAAGAAATTCTGGAAGTAGGTAAAGACAAGATTACAGTGAAACGCCACATCGACGGTGGTGTTGAAACCGTAGAGGGCCCGTTGCCTATCGTGATTACTGTCAACGGCTCGGCAGCTCCTTGCCGTCCGCGCAACGCGAAACTGGTGCAGAAGTACAAACATGCCAAAACTGTTACCGAAAAACAGCAAGGTAACCTTGATTATACTGACCTGTATGACAAACGCGACTACCTGAATCTGGTAGAATGGAGCGTAGCCGACGTAAACGGTGACCTCGCACAATGTGGTCTGTCCGGTTCGCCGACAAAAGTGAAAGCCATTCAGAACATCGTGTTCCAGGCTAAAGAGAGCAAAACCATTAGCGGCAGCGACCGTGACGTGGAAGACCTGATTGTTGAACTGTTAGCTAACCATACTATCGGATAATCATGAATAACTTATTTGTATATTGCGAAATAGAAGAAGGTAACGTTGCAGACGTTAGCCTCGAACTTCTGACCAAAGGTCGTTCGTTAGCCAACCAGTTGAACTGTCAGCTCGAAGCTGTGGTTGCCGGAACAGGCCTCAAAGATATTGAAAAACAAATCCTTCCTTACGGAGTAGACAAACTCCACGTTTTCGACGGAGAAGGACTTTATCCTTATACTTCACTCCCTCACACCGCTATCCTGGTGAACCTTTTCAAAGAAGAACAACCACAAATCTGCCTCATGGGTGCCACCGTTATCGGTCGCGACCTCGGCCCGCGTGTTTCTTCCGCTTTGACCAGCGGACTGACTGCCGACTGTACTTCTCTGGAAATCGGTGACCACGAAGACAAGAAAGAAGGCAAAGTTTATAAAAACCTGTTGTATCAGATCCGTCCGGCATTCGGCGGCAACATCGTTGCAACGATTGTAAACCCGGAACACCGCCCGCAAATGGCAACCGTTCGCGAAGGTGTGATGAAGAAAGAAATCCTCTCCCCGACTTATCAGGGAGAAGTGATCCGCCACGACGTGAAGAAATACGTTGCCGACACGGATTATGTAGTAAAGGTAATCGAACGCCATGTGGAAAAAGCCAAGAACAACCTGAAAGGTTCTCCGATTATCGTAGCCGGCGGTTACGGTGTAGGTTCGAAAGAAAACTTCGACTTGCTGTTCGACCTAGCTAAAGAACTTCACGCTGAAGTAGGTGCCAGCCGTGCCGCTGTGGATGCAGGTTATGCAGAGCACGACCGTCAGATTGGACAGACAGGTGTTACGGTTCGTCCAAAACTTTACATTGCCTGCGGTATCTCCGGACAGATTCAGCATATCGCCGGTATGCAGGAAAGTGGTATCATCATCTCCATCAACAACGATCCGGATGCTCCGATCAATACGATTGCCGATTACGTAATCAACGGAAGTATCGAAGAAGTTGTGCCGAAGATGATTAAGTATTATAAACAAAATAGCAAGTAAGGAAAGATGGCTAATTATTATACAGACATACCGGAACTCAAGTTTCACTTGAACAATCCGATGATGAAACGTATTTGCGAACTCAAAGAACGCAATTACAGAGATAAAGATGAATTCGACTACGCTCCGCTGGACTTCGAAGATGCTGTAGACTCTTACGACAAAGTATTGGAGATTACAGGAGAAATCACAGGAGAAATCATTGCTGCTAACGCAGAAGGTGTAGACGAAGAAGGTCCTCACTGTGCTAACGGTCGCGTAGAATATGCTTCCGGAACCAAACAGAACCTGGACGCTATGGTGAAAGCCGGCCTGAACGGTATGACCATGCCACGCAGATTCGGCGGTTTGAACTTCCCGATCACTCCGTACACCATGTGTGCAGAAATCGTGGCTGCTGCCGACGCCGGTTTCGGAAATATCTGGTCTTTGCAGGACTGTATTGAAACACTGTACGAATTCGGTAACGCTGACCAACACAGCCGTTTCATTCCTCGCGTATGCCAAGGTGAAACGATGTCTATGGACTTGACCGAACCGGATGCAGGTTCCGACTTACAGGCAGTTATGCTGAAAGCAACTTATAGCGAAAAAGACGGTTGCTGGTTGCTGAACGGTGTAAAACGTTTTATTACAAACGGTGATGCTAATCTTCACTTGGTATTGGCTCGTTCGGAAGAAGGTACAAGAGACGGTCGTGGTCTTTCTATGTTCATCTATGACAAGAATGAGGGTGGTGTGAACGTACGTCGTATCGAAAACAAACTCGGTATCCACGGTTCTCCTACTTGCGAACTGGTGTACAAGAATGCTAAAGCTGAACTTTGCGGTGACCGCAAACTCGGTTTGATTAAATATGTTATGGCTTTAATGAACGGTGCCCGTCTGGGTATTGCTGCACAATCCGTAGGATTGAGCCAGGCTGCTTACAATGAGGGGTTGGCTTATGCTAAAGACCGTAAGCAATTCGGTAAAGCAATCATCGAATTCCCGGCAGTATACGATATGCTGGCTATCATGAAAGGTAAGTTGGATGCCGGACGTGCTTTGCTGTATCAAACAGCTCGCTACGTAGACATTTACAAAGCATTGGATGATATTTCCCGCGAACGTAAACTGACTCCGGAAGAACGTCAGGAACAGAAAAAATATGCCAAACTAGCAGACAGCTTTACTCCGCTGGCTAAGGGTATGAACTCTGAATATGCTAACCAGAACGCTTATGACTGTATCCAGATTCACGGTGGTTCAGGATTCATGATGGAATATGCTTGCCAACGCATCTATCGCGACGCACGTATCACCAGCATCTACGAAGGAACTACCCAGTTGCAGACTGTAGCCGCTATCCGTTACGTGACTAATGGTTCTTACATCGCTACTATCCGCGAGTTTGAGGCCATTCCTTGTTCACCGGAAATGGAACCGCTGATGTCTCGCCTGAAGAAGATGGCTGACAAATTTGAAGCAAGTACCAACGCTGTGAAAGAAGTACAGGATCAGGAATTGCTTGACTTCACCGCTCGCAAACTGGTGGAAATGGCTGCTGATATTATCATGTGTCACTTACTGATTCAAGATGCCAGCAAGTCTTCCGAACTGTTCTCCAAATCTGCACACGTATATTTGAACTATGCAGAAGCGGAAGTAGAAAAGCATACAAATTTCATCGAAAACTTCGACAAAGAAGATTTGGCTTTCTACAAGAAATAATCAAGAACAAGGTTATCTGAAATAAATTAAAGGAGAGTGTATCAAAACTCTCCTTTTTTTATTTGAAACTCCCCATCCGCTCTAAAAAAGACAGGCACAGCCCATCCGACTTTTATTATATTTAGCTATATTTGACCGATTATTATCTATAAAGCCGATTGGAGCATCAACAAAATGGAAGAAGAAAGAAAATATAGTTATGATTATCCGAGACCCGCTGTTACTACAGATTGCGTGATTTTCGGATTTGATGGAGAAGAACTCAAAGTTTTATTGATAGAACGGGCTATTGAACCTTATAAAGATCAATGGGCGCTACCGGGAGGATTCATTTCTCTTGACGAAAGCGCTGACGCTTGTGCCCGCCGCATATTACAGAAAGAAACCGGACTGGAGGATATTTATCTGGAGCAACTATATACATTCTCGAATGTAGCCCGTGACCCGCGTTACAGAGTCATCAGCATTGCCTATTATGCATTAGTGAAGCTGACCGATTATGCAACTAAAGCGGGTATAGACGCTACTGAAGTGAAATGGTTCAAAATATCAGAAGTTCCTGCATTAGCTTTCGATCATAACCAGATACTCCAGGTTGCCCAAGAGCGTTTGAAAGGAAAAATCAAATATCAGCCCATTGGCTTCGAACTACTGCCGGAGAAATTTACTTTACCCGAACTGCATAGCCTTTATGAAACCGTACTGCAAACATCTCTTGACAGACGTAACTTCCGCAAGAAAATGCTTAGCTATGACTTTCTGGTGGATTTGAGTGAAGTCAAACAGGTAGCCCGAAGCCGTGCACCCAAGATATACCGGTTCGACAAACAGAAATATGAAGAACTGACTCAAAAAGGATTCTACTTTGAGTTTTAATCAGAATCAGATGGCTAATGCATGCTTTAGCCTGAACAAACAGGTTAGCAAGTGTGCATCTCTCAATTCATCTGTATGTATTTCGAGTTCTTTTATATCTACCCACATCAGTTCTTCGGTAGGTCTATCCAGCCAAACAACATAAGGATAAACCTGTTCGGTAGTGATTCCGATACTTGGAAAGTACTTCTCTCCCAAACGGAAATATCGTTCAATCACTGAATCACCGATTTTTAAATCTGATAAATATTTACCTAATTCAAAGAAGTTATGAATATCTTTAGGCAGGCGTTTTGCCGGAACGGTCAATAGAGAACTGTTGCCATCCAACAACTGTGGAACAGGAAGGTCACGCCGTTCAAGTCCCACATACAACTGTCCCGACACACTGCAAATGGGTAATGTAATCAATGTATTCGAGCTAACCTGTGAGGGATACACATACTCCAAAGCAACACAACTATCCGTCACACCGGTTTCTACAAACTGGGCACGGGATGTGGCAAGAAATCCTGCTCTGGGTTCGCAAGGAGTAAAAACAGTTCTTCTATCTGCCAATAATGTATTCAACACGACAGCAGGTACAGTTTGTTCTGTCTTTACTTCTATTTTCTCTCCCAACCATTTAGGCAAAGCAAGACCGCAATGTCTGAATAGATAATAGATGTTCAATTCAAGCCGCGCTTCCAGCAGTGCACCGGTCTGTGCCGTATTCAAAAGTTGCGCCGCATCATAAGTATGCAACGAACCTGAATCTTTAAATCCGGAAGCAATGGGCAATAAAGGAGAAGTATGGCATGGTCTTTCCAATAATGAAATGAACATGGAGGAAACTCTTTCGCTGATTCCGCCCGGCGAAGTATAATAATTCAAGGATGTCTTTAGAGAATCATATTGTCCTTTTGCTATACCAAAACGTCTTTCAAGAGCTATGCCCGGTTCTTCCGTTTTCCCAATAGTAATCCCCTCTGTCACATAACCGCTGAAATACTTTCCATCTATGACAGGATTGTCTGTATGTACATTCGCCAACGGACGAGGATAACCATGCTTGGCCAATACTGTTATAGCCTCTCCCTCCTGATAATAAGGAAGAAAATCTATCACCTCATTCGGACGCTTTACGACATCGTATATCTCCCCGGTATCTTTATTCCGGAAAGAAGAATACTGTAAATAAGACAGTGCCGGCAGAGGCAAATGCCGTATCAAGCGCAGTTCTTTACCGTTGTTCGTCTTTTCTCCGGCAATCAAATAATTAGTCGGTGGAAAACCTATTTCCGTTCCATCCAAATCATACAATCGGAAACAACCTTTATATCTATGTTCTATAATCCAGGGATTATGAATCGAACTGGAAACAATTATTCGCAAACCAAGACTACGGAAGACATCTTCAAATTCGCGCTGCGTCAAATATCCATATTCTTCTTGTAACTCAATGTCCCAATTACCATAATAATCTTTACGCCGGATAAACTCCACTGCATCAGAATAGAATAACCGGAACCGACGTGCGGTTCCATTAGATGACTCCACTTCTCGAAGAGGAAAACCACGTTCAGCTAAAGGAGACAACGAACGGGCCGTTTTTGAAAAAAGCAATAGCAATTCACTATCTGATGGGGAATCATCCTTGACTACGTCCGACAATTCAAGTATCACCTCTTTTTCTTCCGGTTTCACAAAGTCACGTACTACCAGAATACCTTTGTCTTTCAGCAGTTCAGCCTGCCGTTTCAATGTATTCAGCGCACGATTCATATCGTATCCATTATAAGAAGTTATGTGATGAATAGCAGAACAGTTGAAAAAGCCATCCACCGAATTTCGTTCAAAACTATCCAATGTCTCACCATCATCTGCCCGGAAAGACAGGTTATCCGCCTGATACTGTGTTTGAGCTATCTCCACCATCTTAGGGTTGATATCCACCCCGATCACATTTAATTGTGGAAACAGGTTTGCCAGAATGGCTGTACTTGTGCCCGATGCCATGCCGACATCGACAATCGTATTTCCTCTTTTGGGTTCAAAGAACATACTGGCAGAAGCCACTTTCTCAACAGATATAGCGTCCATCGCTTCTAAATACTGCTGATAACTCTGCTTGTCACCGCGATCCTGGGAAGTGTAGCTTGTATTCATCTGATTCCATTTGATTTATCAGCAAATATACTAGAAAAAATCAGTTTCATCCATGATTGTCAGGAGATATTTACCAGGTTAGCTACCTCTTTGGCCACTCCTATGGTTGCTACCGAACCACTATTAAAACATAAAAAGTCCTTTTCAATTCCATCACTGAAAATTACACCGCCGGAGGGCATTAATGACTCTATCCGTAAGGTATGATTATTATCTATCATGCCAACCGATACATCCGCTTGCGTACGCACACTTCGGAAAGGCTCACGCACGGCAAACAATAGCTGATTATTATTCAGACGGGGATACTTCGGTGTCAGGTCTTTCTCAAAAAGTCCGGCTACTCCGTATGCCATATTAAAAACAGAGCTTAACCAACCGGTCGAGCCGGTTGGTGTAGAAACAATGATACCACTCGAAGAATGTTCTTCCCGCCTGTTACCAAACAAAATTCGGTAGCGGGCGGAAATATGGGAAGCCGCACCGATAAACAGATCATTAAAAGCCAGTATGCGTTGTCCATCATTCAGTCTCGCTTCCGCAAAATTAACGGTATGCGTGTTGTAAGATTGTGCCATCACTCCCTCCACTCCTCCGATAAAATTGGAAACCTGAAAAGGTAACAACACTCCATCGTATCGCTTGGGATCAGGATTGACAGCAACAATCGGTATGCCACGGGAATACTTGGCCGTGTTTGCTACCAACCCATCCTGCCCGATGACAACAATCACATTCTTTTCATCAAAAATATAAGAGGGCAGGAAAGAACGCTCTACAATTTTATGCTTAATGATCCGTGAAAGCTGGGTCTGCAAACTCTGAAGCGAATCATGGAAAACAGCGTCTTCCTCCAGATAATCCTCAAAATTACCTCCCTGCCTTTCAATGTAAAACTGTGCCTGCGACTTCGTATTGAAATGCTCAACCAACATCTCAAGCCGGGTTTTGTTTTTCACTATGATTGCATATTCCGTTTTCATCTTGTAGCCTTTTTAGTATCCATCAGTGTTTCCAGCAAATCAGGGGTTATATTCAGAGTTCCTATCTTATTGGCATTTTCGGCCAACAGTCCAAAGGCCAGTGCGATGTTATTACGCGGATCTGTTCTACCAGTCAATGCAGACAAGGCTCTCCAATCCATTTCCTTATACGGCCGCAACTTCACTTCTATCTGATAGCCCTCTACTTCCGCTTCTTTCTTATCATTGGCAGTCTTTTGGTCTATCAACTCCTTCCGCTGATTCTCTACAGCTATATCGGCGGCAACATTCATTTCACGTATCTTCCGGCTATTCTCAACCCGCTGAACTTCTGACTCCATCCGCTTTTGCTCAATCTGTTTCTGCTTTTCTTCAATAGCAATTTCCGTATTCAATTCGGATTCACGGATAATCCGCTCTTGTTCGACAGCAAAGTTGCGACGCTCATAAATAGCCCGATCAGCGTCTTGTTGCAACAATTCACGGGTTTCAGTCTCCAGTGCCTTTGCCATTTCAGGGGTGGCCTTTACAGCCAGTATGTTGACTCCGAGAATGTCGATTCCCAACATACTGATAGACGGAGAAGACTTCAGACCGTTCAAAATACGTTTCTCTATTTCCATTGCCGAGCAAAGAGCTTCTTTCAGACCTATACCATTAATATAAGATGAGATAGAAGTCTGCGCCTTATTGATAATTCGCTGATTCAGTTTTTCTATATCATTCTTTTTGTATTTGCCATCATCATCAATGGTGAAGTCCAGCACATTCGACAACATTTGAGGATCTGCGATCTTATAACTTATCTGCCCCTGAATAGAAATAGACTGGTAGTCTTTCGTGGCTTCCTGAAAGATAAACGGGAGGTCATTACTTCCCATTGGGATCACTACAATTGAACTGTTCGGGGTGTAATAGAAGAAAGATAATCCACGCCCCTCTCTCTTGATGTTACCATTTTTAAAATGAAAAACATACGTCATTGAATCGAATTTGATGTGTTTAATTCCAAACATAGCTTTAATCTTTTAGATGGTTAATACTTATTGCGTAACTTTTACACAATACAAAGTAAAGGATTATATTCCGAATCGCCAAACATTATTGCGTAAATATTACACATTAGCATTTATCCTGCTAGTTTTCAGCAATATATAATATACACACAAAGAATATGTGGTAAGAAAAAGACATCTGACAGACAGAAATAGTAATCGTTCGCCTACTAACAATCGAAAAAGTAATTCCTCCTATTGTAAAGTTGTTGCTTTTTTATTTGTCAGATTCTGTTATTTTTCATTATTATTCTATACATTTGTCAGAGAGATAAGCAATTTTTTAATTGACGAATGTAGATAGAGATAGAAATATGGCACTCAAACCTTCATATAATGACAAACTGTATTTGCCAGGTTTATCAAACACGGAAATCCTTATATTGGCTCTCGAAGCCTCTCAAAAACTTGAGTGGAATATCGAGAAAGTAACTCCGGAAGGAATCCAGTTTGAAGTCCCGTTCAGTATACGCTCCCATGGAGAGGCAATAACCTTTACCATAGAAAAGGGAAGTGACGGGGAAGTATCCGTTCGCAGTCAGTCTTCTTCCGTACAATTTGTTGATTATGGAAAGAACAGAAAAAATATCCAGAAGTTACGGGAAACAATGGAAGAAATAAAAGCCTCACTCACTCCGGAAGAACTAGCCCAAAGGGCCAAAGATTTCGAAGAAGAGTTCAACCGCCCGCTCACAGAAGAAGAAAAAGCCTACATAGAGGAAGAAAAGAAAAGGAACTCTTTCCTGTCTTTCTTCATTCCCCGCAAAGGATTTATAGCAACTCCCATCCTGATAGACATCAATATTCTTGTATTCATTGTAATGATTGCTTCCGGAGTGGGTATTATGTCTCCTTCCACTCTGTCACTACTGAAATGGGGAGCCGACTTCGGACCGCTGACTCTCACCGGTGACTGGTGGCGCACAGTGACTTGCAACTTCATACATATCGGAGCTTTCCATCTCCTGATGAACATGTATGCTTTCATGTATGTAGGACTTCTGTTGGAAGAACTGATAGGAGGACGCCGTATGTTCGTTTCATACCTGCTAACCGGATTATGTTCGGCTGCATTCAGCCTGTATATGCACGGTGAGACAATCAGCGCCGGAGCTTCCGGATCTATCTTCGGACTTTACGGTATATTCCTTGCGTTCCTCCTCTTTCATCGCATCGCCAAAGAACAACGAAAGGCATTGTTAACCAGCATCCTCATTTTTGTGGGGTATAATCTGGTTTACGGGATGAAAGCCGGCATTGATAATGCCGCCCATATTGGCGGGTTGTTAAGCGGGTTTGTTCTGGGAATTATATACGTGGTCGGCTACAAGTTCGAGAAACCCGATGCACAGCGGACTGTCTCCATCATCGGGGAGCTTGGTATATTCTGTATATTCCTGTTCAGCTTCATGATCCTGTGCAAAAACGTTCCTCCTCTTTACCCGGAGATACGGAATGAATGGGAAAGCGGCATTGTGGAAGCCTATCTGAATGGTGAACTGGAAGAGGAAAATGAGAACAGTAATCATCCCGCTGTGAATGCTACGGACAATCTTTCCAGCAGGAAAGTTCCGGCATATACGCCTGTCGGCAATGACGATACGTGGCTGTCTTATTATGATGCAGCCACCAAATTCAGTTGCCAGTATCCTACCAACTGGACAAAAATAGCAGGAGCAAAAGGAATTATTGACGGTGCGGAACCTCCATTACTCATGCTGGTCAACGGAGGGAATCAATTAACGATTACCGCCCTCACCTACGACACGCAGAAGGAGTTTGAACACATGAAAGAGTTATCACTCACTCTCCCGAGAAATGCACAAGGGGAACCGTCAGAAGATTACCAACTAAGCAATGTCAACATCAACGGACTCCCCATGACAAAGATCACGAATCCCCTGCACATCGGGGCTCCTGATGAACCGGGAGAGGATGTAAAACAAATAGTGTTGCATTATTTTCAAGAGAGCAAGAAACGATCTTTTGCCATTGTCATGCTTGTCTATGACGAAGAAGCTGAAACCGATCTGAATGCCATTACATCAAGTATCCAGATCACCCAATAAAGAGAATATGAGAGTATATATCCAAATCAAACAGTTAGGAAAGCGAAAGTGCAGTATCGAAAAGATTCCTATCGATTTTCCTGTTCCGCCTGTCAATGTACAGGGGTTGATCGAAGCCATCGTCAGTTGGCAAGTCTGCGAATACAATGAACGCTTGCAACAGAGCGAAGTGCTGAAATACCTCACACAGGAAGAAGTGGAAAATAAAACAGCTTCCGGCAAAGTAGGGTTTGCAGTAAACTATAATGGCAAACCTGCCGCAGAAGTCGAAGCCATCACCAATGCTTTGCAATCCTATGAGGACGGAATTTTCCGTATCTTCATGGATGATACGGAAGCCGGAGGCCTATCCTCTCCCATTCAACTTAAAGAAGAATCTACCTTAACCTTCATCCGGCTCGCTATGCTGTCGGGAAGATTATGGTAATCATTATCCTATAAAACACATTTAAAACGAAAAGAATCATGAGACTGATTTATAATGACGCATTAAATAAACGGATTGCTCCGTACCTGGAAAGGTTAACGAAAAAGAGAACCAGTTTAGACAAAGAGACAATGGCACTGTTGGATGTATTTATGCAATACTTCAACATGGATACCCGGTATGGTGCATACAGCGATAAATTAGAGCCTTGCATCATCTATATTATCCAAGAAGAGAAGATTAAAAGCGTTGCCAATCTTTTCGATGGTAAGTTGAACAAGCTACTCCGCTATCTATTGGGAGACGAGTACGCCCACCTGTTCCACACCTATCTGAAGCTCAAAGCACGGTGCCCGTACACTCACGGATACTCGCGCCGATCACAACGGTCGGCAAATCCTCTTCTGCATATCGGCCACGTTATAGATGCACTGACCCAGTTTCTGAAACTGCGCGCCACCGGATTTACGGATCAAGCCATACTGAACGGAGGAAACACTCCGGAAGAAATAGAAGCATACAAGGATTCAATGAACTGCCAAAACTGGATGGCCGCCCAAATAGCAGAAGGCAACCAGACTGTCATTGAATACCTCAACAACGTACTGACCAGTGAGAATAACGCCAACCGCCTCAATCAGGGACATCTCCAGGCTATCGCAGTAAGTGGATACCGCCCCTTGCTGGAACTGGAAGGGAAGTTACTTCTGGCAGCCAAGTTACAGGAGGGTCTCCGCCAAGCTATCGTGGAAACGATGGACGAAGGTTGTCCCGAAAGTTATCTCCATCTTTTCTCGGTCATCTGCGATAACGACCTGCAACGATTTGCTTCCGTGAAACGCGGTATTGCAGTTAGTACGGGTATCGGAGAACAAGACAGCAGCGAACGTATCACCAATAAATATGTAGAACTGATCCATCGTTTTCTGAACGACCGGAAACAAGCACACAGTGCTCTTCAAAGCAAAGATACAGTCGAACTCTATCTGGCTTTATGGAGCATCGGATTCTATAATACAGAGGAGATTCAGACACTTGTGCCGGAAATTATCAAGAAAGGTGCTAAATACCAGGTACAGACATTACTTTATTTCTTACGCTGTACGCAATACTCCGGCATGAACCACCGCATCAGTAAAAATGCCTTTGAAAGATGGTATAAGGAACCGTCGGTGGTGGCGGCTATCTTACCGTTGTATCTGTCCGGTCTCTATCTTAGCCGGTACGGAGGGCACAAAGACGCCCCGTCACTCCACGACTATTTTGATAGCAAAGAAGAGGCGGTCCGCCATTATGAATATCTGAAGCAAATCTATCAGTCCATCTCTGCCAAAGAGATTTATTCTCCTTATGTATTCCCTTGGGAAAGCACAGAACTCACCCGTTCGGAAATCGTTCTCAAAATGGCATATATCACCTGGATGACTAATAATTCTGCATTGAAAGACGATCTTTGCAGCTATCTGCCCTCTCTGGATACTTATATGCGGGCAGGCTATATCGGTGTTGTATTAGCTCCACCGACCAGTCCGCTACAGGAAGAATATGTACTGCAATCACTGGGCGACCGTTCGCAAGATGTGCGTGAAGAAGCATATAAAGCATTGTCCGAGATGACCTTGTCGCCCGAACAAAACCAGAAAGTAGAAGAGTTACTGCGCTTCAAATACAGCGAAATGCGTATCCATGCTATCAATCTGCTGATGAAACAGCCCAAAGAACAGCTAGCCGGCAGCATCCGCCGCTTGCTAACAGACAAGGTTGCCGAACGCCGCCTGGCAGGATTGGACATGATGAAGACCATACACAACGTAGAATTCCTGCAAGATATCTATCAGGAATTGATCCCGACAGTCAAAGAGATTCAGAAGCCGAACCCGAAAGAAAAAGTATTGATAGAATCTCTGATTGGCGATGGAACAGAAGAGAGCGTCACACAACATTATACCAAAGATAACGGTTTCGGTCTGTACGATCCGTCTCTTGAAGTCAGTCTGCCGGAAATTACCCAGGACAAAGGATTCAACGTTAAAAAAGCATTCGAATTCATCTGCTTCGGAAGGGCCAAACTCGTTTTCAAAAAACTAAGCAAATACATCGAAACCTACAAGAATGAAGAATTCAAAAATGGTTACGGAGAAGCACGTCTGGTAGGTAACAGTGTCCTGATAAACTGGAGCAACTACGGAGGATTGAGCGGACTCGGATTCCCGGAATTGTGGAAAGCCTTCTACGAAGAAGAAATAGGAAGCTACGACAAATTGCTGATGATGAGTTTCATGCTTGCATCGACAGGTACCGCTAAAGACGAAGACGACTCCGACGAGGAAGATGAAGAAGACATCAAGGCAGACCAGAAATCAAGTAATACTTTTGAGCCGCTTGTCAACCGGATGTATGCCGGCATCACTTACCGCGGATTGCAGAAAGACCTCCGCAAGATGCCGTACTATGAACAGATGAGTGACATCATCGAAGCACTGGCATACGAGTACAAAGATGAAGCCGTCTATCAACGACTGGCCGTCAATATGCTACTCCAACTATTGCCTTTGCTAAATACCAAAAACATCTTCCGCCAGTACACCAGTAAACATGCATGGCTCCGGGACAAACTGGAATACGGAGAAAAACAGGTCGTTTATCCGATACATAACAACAAATTCGTGAACTTCTGGCTCGAAATGCCTCAAAAGCCCATGAATGATGATCTCTTTATCCGCTATTTTACAGTGCGCTATCAGCTTTATAAGCTCACCAACTACATGGAGCACACACCCGAACTGGAAGAAACGGACTCTTATCTCCATGCCACGGACTTCGCCCGTGCCTGGATGCTGGGAATCATCCCGACAGAGGAAGTATACCGTGAAATGATGGGACGCATCAGCTCTCCCAGCCAGATCAAAGCAATCACCATGGTATTGAACGACAACGTTCGTTTCAACAAGGAAAAAGAAAGATACGCCGATATCAAAAACATCGACTTCTCCCTCTTCCGTTCCCTCGCCCAAAAGGTGGTAGACCGGATTCTTGAAATTGAATTAAAACGTGGAGACTCCGAGACACAAGTCACCTCCCTTGCAGAAGAACTAAGCTACGTCTATGGAGCTAAAACATTTATCCGTATTCTGCAAGCATTCGGCAAAGATACTTTCATACGTGACAGTTACAACTGGGGCAGTACCAAACGGGGTGTATTGAGCAGTCTGCTCCATGCTTGCCATCCCCTGCCTACGGACACCAGCGAGAATCTGAAGAAACTGGCGAAGCAGGCCGAAATCAGCGACGAGCGACTGGTAGAAGCCGCCATGTTCGCCCCACAATGGATTGAACTGACCGAAAAGGCAATAGGATGGAAAGGACTGACAAGTGCAGCCTATTATTTCCACGCCCACACCAACGAAACGT